>Ga0315279_10005890_pt1 | contig 15674 bp, 9 predicted proteins | sample YL17G06_20_MG_FD_203694 | JGI IMG/M metagenome (GOLD analysis project Ga0315279, IMG submission 203694) | Sediment microbial communities from Yellowstone Lake, YNP, Wyoming, USA - YL17G06_20 | ecosystem: Environmental > Aquatic > Freshwater > Lake > Sediment | place: USA: Wyoming | collected... | reverse complement strand
ATAGTTGGTATAGTGTTGTTTTTTTATGATTAATGAATACTATACCACACTTTGAGGAGGTGATGTTGTGATTTTGATTGATGTAAGTCCTTATCAGATAAGGATTTACATTTTTTAACAGGCTTACCATTGATAGGGGGGGTAGTATGACTCCTTTCCTATCAATGGTTTATATCTATTTTGGGCACTTATTTTTTACAGTGCCTATGATTAATATGGAGGGTATATCAATGAAAGCTTTTAGAGTGATTTTACTGGTTTTCTGTATTTCTTTTGTTATTACAGGTGTCAGTTTTTCTGGGGATGTTGTTAATATGGTGCGAAATCCGTCCTTTGAGGATGGAACAGAAGAATGGCAACTTCTTATTACTGCTCCCGCCGCCGCAAAATGGGAAGTAGTAAAAGATGGTGTTTCAGGTAAATGCGTTCAAGTATCTGTCACTGCTGTCAGCGGAACCAGTTGGCACGTAGAAATCCATCAATCAGGGCAAATACTCAAATTGGGACAGGAATATACTTTTAATTTCTGGGCTAAAACATTAGAGGGAGAGGGTAGAGTTATTCAACCCGGTTTAGAAGGGATCGGCGGTGCCGGAGATTGGTGGCAGGATGCCAATATCAATGGTGAATGGACGGAATTTTCAAAGACGTGGATTCAAGGATTGGCTGGAAATGCAACAATCCATTTTGCTGTGGCACAGACCAAAGGGGATTTCTTGCTAGATCATGTACGTTTATACGAAGGTAAATATCAGAAGGAGGAGCTTGGAAAAGAACAAGTAAAAGCGGTAGAATTCAAAGAAAAATTAGCAACTACTTGGGGTAACATCAGGAAAAACTAATCAGATAATAGACATTCTCACTCGGTTTTGTCTATTTAAGCAACATCAACAAGCAGATCTAATTAGGATATACTCATGACAACTAGAGTTTCGTCTGAGCATTCAACAATATTGAAACACTGAAAGGATGGAGGTACTATGAAAACTTTAACAATGTCTTTGCTGTTTGTTTTTGCTTTCGCTTTTCTTACTGCTGACGCTTATGCAATAAAAGATGATTCTCTCATGCTTTATCTGCCATTTGAAGAGGGAAGTGGAAATGTAACAACGGATCTGAGTGGTAACAAGATTCAAGGTGAATTGAAAGGCGCTAAATTTTCAAAAGATGGAAAGTTTGGCGGGTGTGTTAGCTTTGCTACTGGTACAGATTATATCGAGTTTCCAGCGGCAGATCAATTAAATATTACAGATCAACTAACCATGGAAGCATGGATATTTCCCGAACAGTCACAAGCAGATTCTAGTGTCTTGGGAAGAAGAAGCGGTCCAAATGTTGGTGGATACTGTATGCAGTGGCACGCTACTGATCCGAATAAACCAGCAGTTGAGGCTTTTGTATACGTTAATGGGTCATGGGCGCAGAATGGAACAAGGGATAAACAAAAGGGGTCATCGGAGCTTAAAAAATGGCATCATGCCGCTATTACCTTTGATGGAAATAATCTTAAACAGTATCTTGATGCTACGGTAGCTATCTCTGGTAAGATAAATAGCGTCAAGGAGGTATTCAGGGTAGGTCAAGCTCAAACAACTCTTACCAGTATGATTGGCAGTGTAGATGAGGTGGCTATATACAAAAAGGCTTTGTCTGAAAATGAAATTCTAGAAGATATGGAGAAAGGCGTCGTATTTCCTGTTTCCCCTGCTGGTAGGCTTGTCGCAACTTGGGGAATGATAAAAGGCGAATAAATTAAAACAGACTCAAAATTAGAAGGTTGAATATCTCCTTGATTAATGAATCTCGTCCTGCACGTAGAAATTCAGGGGTTACAATTCGCTCAGTAATAGTCGGGATTATTTTAATTCCAGCTAATGCGTATTGGGTGACAAAGGCAGAAGTGGTGTGGGCGACAATCCACGCCACTGTCCTGTCAATGTTCTTCAACGTGATATTCACGTTATTCGTCCTTTCTGTTTTGAATCTGGTTCTGAAAAAATTCTTTCCTTCACTTGCTTTTACACCCGGGGAACTCCTGACAGTCTACGTTATCCTTTGCATGGCAACGTCGCTATTTGGGCATGACATGCTCCAGATACTAACCCCTACTATGACTTATGCGTTCTGGTTCGCAACACCAGAGAATGGTTGGAAAGAGCTATTCTGGTTATACCTGCCTAAGTGGTTAGTTGTAGATAACAAGGACGTTATGAGGGGGTATTACGAGGGTTATACCAACTTCTACGATCTGCATATCATAACTGCATGGGCGAAACCTGTTCTCGTCTGGTTAGCTTTCATAGTTGTGCTTTATTTCACTATGATATGTATAATTACCTTTATTAGAAGGAGATGGATCGAGGAGGAGAAACTAAATTATCCCATAATACAACTTCCTTATGAAATGACGGTAAACTCGTCTGCGTTTTTTAGAAACAAGCTAATGTGGATCGGGTTTGGTATATCAGTATTTCTTGACCTTTTACATGGGTTACATCTTTTCTTTCCTTACGTACCAGATTTTAAAACAAAGTATGAGCTTGCACCATATTTTGCAGATAAGCCTTGGAACGCCATAGGATGGCTACCGATATGCTTTTATCCATTCGTTATTGGATTAGCATATTTCATGCCGCTTGACCTTTCATTTTCAACGTGGTTTTTCTATATTTTCTGGAAGATGCAGGTCGTAGTCAGAGAGGCACTTGGAATAGGCGCCATGTCGGGACCATACATGGGGGATCAATCATCAGGGGCATGGCTTGGTATTGGTTTATTGTCAATCTGGCTTAGTAGAAGCTCAATTATTAAAATCATAAAATCCATATTCAGTCGCAAGCCACCGAATGATTCCGATGAGCCATTGCCTTATAGAGTTGCTTTTTTCGGAATGATAGCAGGGATTACATTGCTATCATTGTTTTCGTGGGTGGCGGGATTGAATGTATGGATAGCGGTAGCATTCTTTTGTATTTATTTTATAATCGTGCTTGCCGCTACGAGGATGCGAGCAGAGCTTGGTCCGCCAACTCATGACCTTTATTTTGAGGGACCAGATAGAGTGCTAACCTCAATACTGGGAACGAAAAGGTTTGGGGCAAGTGATCTCAGCGTGCTTTCTTTATACTACTGGATGTGTCGTGATTATCGCTGTCATCCAATGCCTCATCAACTTGAGGGTTTCAAACTTGCAGAAAAAGCGGGGTTCAAAAACAGAGGGTTAGTCGTTGCAATAATGATAGCAGTCGTTGTTGGTACTCTTTCAGCATTTTGGGCTATGCTCAGTCTTTACTATGAATTTGGGGCAACTTCTCGCTCTCGTGGTTACGTGCTTGGTCTAAGCTGGGAATCATATAACAGGTTACAAAATTGGCTTGAGTATCCCGCAGGCGCTAATATGCAAGTGCTAGGACAGATGGCGTTTGGACTTGGACTTACTGTCTTTCTAATGACAATGCGAAGAATGTTTCTGTGGTTCCCTTTCCATCCAGTAGGATATGCAGTTGCAGGAAGCTGGACGATGAGTTGGATGTGGTTCTCTGTATTTATTAGCTGGTTTGTGAAATATATTCTCCTGAAAAGCGGCGGTCTTAAAATTTACAGAAAAGCAGTACCGTTTTTCCTCGGTCTAATGCTCGGTCAGTTTGTAAGTGGAAGCCTTTGGTGCCTGTATGGAGCGATAACAGATCAAATCGTTTATGGTTTCTTCGTTTAAGGATGGTGAATTATTAATGCCGATGGATGAAAACCAAAAGAAAGAATTAGTTAAAAAGATTATGGAGCAACGCAAGGCTATGTGGAAGGGGGAGTCAATATCTGATCACCCACAAACGCAACCTCAGACTAAATCCGAAGGATCCACAGCTAAAAATGTAAAAACTCTATCTCCTGAATCCACTGATACTATTGACAATTCCATACCAGTAGATTTTGAAATACCAGACAAGAAAGGATTATGGGAAAAAATTACAGAAGAATTTAGGAAAAGCGGTGAGTTAGGATGGAAAGTTTTCCTCATTATGATGGCGCTTATCGGTGCGATCATGTTCGGAGTTCTTATTGGTTACCTGATGTCTACTACAGGGCTAATGAGTAAACTGAAATTATAATCGCATATATTCATTGACTTTATAATGCTTTTGTGCTATAAATAATATTGCTTTAAGATATTTATTATCGAATCAAAAATCGAATGTCTGTTTTATAGATGGGTGAGATATAAATTCACACCAAAAGGGGGTAAAAGTTATGAAAAGGTCTTATTTCATGATGTTTTTGATTATTTTATCGCTGTTATTTTTTACCAGTTGCGGTAAGAAAGAGCCTACAAAAGTTTCTTTTGGCTATCAACCTTTCGGTAGCAACCTCGCGTTTTTTGTTGCTATGGAGAAAAGTTTTTTCAGTGACCAAGGACTCGAAATTAAACCAGAAAAAATTATTTCCGCAAATGACGCTGCTAATGCAGTTATCAATGGTTCTATTGTCGGTAATGCAACAGTGCCATTAAATGTAATACTTAATATCGAAGAAAACCAACCTGGACTCATGAAGATATTTATGGTAAAAACTTCCTCTAAAGAAGTTTGGTCTGATTACTTACTTGTAAAAAAAGGTTCCAATATTAGTACCATAGAACAATTGAAGGGGAAAAAGGTTGGAGGTTACCCGGGTTCCGCTCAACAGGTGCTTATCAAATTAATACTTAGCAAATTCATGGCTGAAAAAGATATTATAACTGTCGAGATGCCTCCCAACACTCAGCTTGAAGGATTAAGTTCAGGACAGATTAGTGCTCTTATGACTTATGATGAAATGGCAATTACCGCTTTAGAGAATAATATAGCACAAGTTCTTGTAGAGAATCCTATATCTAAATACGTTGTGAATCCTCTATACGGTTTTCCTTATGTACTCTCTTCAAAATTCGTGAAAGAAAATCCCAAGACAGCTCGCAAAATTCGAGATGCCATGTATAAAGCTGCTGATTTTATCAAGACCAATGAGAATGAATCTAGACAGATCATGGCAAAATGGGTCGGAACCAAGCCTGAAATAGCTAATAAAGTAAAGCTTTGGGATCAGGTGAAAGTAGAGGACGTTGATAAAGTAGCAATGCAAAAATTAGCCGACATCTTCTATGAAGCAGGTGTCACAAAGAAGAAAAGCGATACAAGTACCCTGTATTTGACAGAAGCAGATCTGAAGTAATTGGCGAAGACTAAAAAAACAATCAGATAATTCGTTAAAGCATTTTGTGTTATCCTTCTAATGAGATAAAAACTTACTAAAGAGGATACTAAAATGACCAAACTAATAACTATTTGCTTTACACCAGAACAGGTATTTTCCGAATCGTAAAGACAAAGAAATGGGAAATGAAATAAGTGAGGTACTACCTTAAGATCGCTGATTTTTTGTTTAAACAATGGGGTATACTTCGATATGAAAGTGAAATTGCCCAAATTTTAGTATTAATTATGATTCAAATAAAAAACCTTAGAAAATCATATAGTCTTCCGGATCAAAAAAAAAGCGTTAATGTTCTCAATGACATAAACCTTTCTATCGCCAAAGGAGAATTGGTTACTTTTTTCGGACCTAATGGTTGCGGGAAGACAACTCTGATTAAAGTGATTTCAGGTATTGAGCCATATGATAGCGGGACTATTTTAATAGATTCAAAAGACCCGAGAGAAGCAAAGATTGGTTTGGTCTTTCAAAATTATAGTGATTCGCTCATGCCCTGGCTTAATTGTTGGGATAACATTCTCTTTCCGTATAGATTGAAGAAAAGAAAACATCAAGCAACCGAAGCGCAAGAAAGATTGTCTAACTTGTTATCTGAACTGAAGATTAAATTACCATTCAAAAATTATCCTTACCAGTTAAGTGGAGGGCAACAGCAACTTGTCGCTATCCTGCGGACATTGATTTATCAACCTGATGTCATACTAATGGATGAACCCTTTAGTTCACTTGATTATCAAACTCGTTCTTTCATGCAAAGCATATTGCTTGATATTTGGCATAGAGAAAAGCCAACAATTTTATTCGTATCTCACGATATTGAGGAAGCGATTTTTCTTGCAGATAGATTAGTATTATTAAGTTCCATTCCAGCGACAGTTAGAGAAGTAAAAAAAATATCATTCGAGCGACCTAGAAATAGGGAGTTATTTGAAACTGAAGATTTTTTTTATATCAAACGAGATTGTTTATATGCAATCCGAAGCGAAATATGATGAGAAAAGAATCTCTTTATGGACCTGCAGCAATTTTAATTATTTGGTATATATTGTATTGGACTAGGATTATTAATCCTCTGTTCTTGCCATTACCACACAGCGTTATTAAAGAATTTTTTAGTATAATTATAAAAGTAGATACTTGGAAAGATATAGGTTCTTCATTCTGGAGGGTTACTGTAAGTTTTTTAATCGCTTCTTTGATTGGGATTCCCACAGGTTTATTGATGGGTTGTCATATTAAGTTGTATTATTCATTCGAACTTATCGTTGATTTTTTTCGCTCTTTGCCCGCTTTAGCAATTTTTCCGCTGCTAATGTTTTTCTTCGGTATCGGTGATAAAGTCAAAATTGCTACGGCGGTATTTTCTTGTAGTTTAATAATCATTATAAATTCCATATATGGCGTAAAGAATAGCAAGAAAACAAGGCAAATTGTCGCTTTGCTAATGGAGGCTAGTCCACGAGAGATTTTTTGGAAAATTACCCTAATGGACGCACTACCGCAAATCGCTATCGGAATGAGAACGAGTCTATCTCTTGCTGTCATTGTTGTGATCGCTACTGAAATGTTTATAGGAACTGATTTCGGCATCGGGTATCGAATTTTTGAAACTAAACTGAAATATAGTGTTCTGGAAATGTACGCTTATATTTTAATTGCCGGGTTTCTTGGTTATATACTTAACAAAGGTTTTATTTTTGTAGAAAACAAAATAGTTCATTGGAGTGGAAAGTAGCTATGCAATCTAATAATAAGATTAAAATTACCAAAAAGACTAATATTAAGTTAATTTTAATTATTATTCTAGTTATAATAGTCACTGTTTTTTTAGAACCACCATACGGTATTACTCAATTAGCAAATACAGAAAACGCGGTAAAAAATGTCATTACCTCTGATACGAATCAGAAATCGGAACTACAGACAGCAAAAAACGCGGTAAACAATGTCATTACCTCCCCTCTCTTTATAGTAGTATGGATAATATTATCGCTTTTTTTTATTTATTCGATACGTTTTTTGATTTTTTACTGCAGGTGTAAAAAAAAAGAAAACGAAAAAAAAAGATTCCGTCGTTGCTTTAAAGAATGCTTTTCAAAAGAAGATTCAAAAAAAGAGCCGAAGACAATTTTGGGCTACTTTATTTCCACGGTCCGCCAGCATCCGTGGGATTATTGTTCCTTTATGGTCGTACCATTCTTATTATGGTTAATTTTGAGAATACGTGAATTTTCCATACTGTCGGTATGGGCATTCTTAATTACAACATTAGGTGCATTCTACGCAACCAAAGCAGAACGTTCATCAAGTAAAGCACTTAAAGCGTCAAATGATGCTCGCGTGGTAGCAGAGCAGACTAGGGACTCAGTAATACATTTCGCAGATGATTTGGAAAGTTTCGTCAATCGAGTTAAAAGTGACTTAGACAGAATTCCCGCCGGTATTCCTATAAACGTTAAATTTCTAACAGTTATTCCAGCATTTGGTAGTGTTGGATTGGAAGAATATTACTCTGATATGAAGAAAAGGCACAGTAATTATAAAACATTTCACGAGGATCTGATCGAAAAAATCAAGGATTCAAAAGGCAAGCTAGAAATTCTAACTCATAATGGAAAACAAACTATGAAATGGCTTTCTAGCGTTATGCAGGCACAAGCTAATAAGTCCTCAGAAAACATTGAAAATGATGTCAAGGAATTGGAACAATTGAAGTTGTTTTATCTGGAGCAAAAAAAATATGTCAGAAAACTCCTTGGAGATTGTGAACCGGATCATTTGGACTTGAGAATCTGGAAGTCTCAACGAAATTCCGCTCTACAGGCTATTCCATTCCAGTTCTTAATATTAAGTCACGGGGGGGATGACGCAAAGGTATATTTTTTATTCAGTGGTTCTTATCTATATGAATCTATATTTAAAATGATTAAGGTTCCTGTTGGTATAGAGGAACTGCTCACTCTCACAAAAGGATACTATGTTAACACAGTTAAGATATCTAACGTCTTTAAAAATATTTTCGATGCTCTTTTTGATGCGGCGAGCAAAAACAAATTAACAATACAAAATATCACTAAGAATTATGCAAACATCCAAGAGTTTAAATACATTGATAAAGACAAACAGATTGATATTACTGAGGAATATAAAAAATATGAATGCAGCATATCATAAATGTTTTAGCTTCTTAAGTAAGCCAAATCCTTCACATAGGTTCATAAAGTTTTAAATATTTGCATATAAGTAAAATCTAATCAATGAACATTCTTCTTATTCATCCTGATATTCAAAGAGAAAAAATAGTAACCGAGGGGATGTTTCCCTCGATAGGTCTAAATCTGCTATTAGCGATATTAAAACAAAGAGCTCACTCTGTTTATATACTCGATCCACTAATGAGTTCCCTAATCTATAGGACATCAAAGCTTAGTATTCATGATTCTATAAAACAGATAATAACTGAAAAGAAAATCCAAGTAGTTGGAATATCTACACTTTTGCAGACTAGGTTTAAGGCAATAGAGATTGCAAAATTAGTTAAATCTTTTGACTCTAATATTAAAGTTATATTAGGTGGACCAGGCGCTTCCTTATTAACTAAACAATTTTTAGAGTGCTTCGGAGAGTTTATTGATTTTGTAGTAATAGGAGAAGGAGAGATAACATTACCGGCGCTCATCGGTGCCATAGAAAATAATCAGTCACTTAAGGAAATTAATGGAATCGCATATCAAGATCATGAAGTCTCAAAGCAAATATATTTTTCATCCCCTAGAGAGCATATACTAGATTTGGATTCAATTCCTTTCCCTGACTACTCACATTATTTAAAGTATTTACCAAAAAGAAAGCTTGCAACAGCTTCCATTTTGTTAAGCAGAGGGTGTGAATATAACTGTTCATTCTGTGGTACCAAGGCAATGTGGAAAGATATCAGATACCGTTCTGTCGATAATATTATTGATGAGATAAAACAGCTAAGTGAGAAATATGGAGTGGAATATTTGCGAATCCATGATGACATATTCGGAATCAATAAAACACAGACTCAGAAAGTTTTAGAGGAAATAATAAAAAGTAAGATAAAATTAAAACTATACGCCCATTCACGCGTAGGCGTTATGGATAAGGAGATTTTGAAGCTTTTTAAGTACACTGGAGGAGAATCAATTTACTACGGAATAGAATCAGGATCACTAAGAATAAGAAATTTAATGTGTAAAGATTTTACAAACGAAGAGGCTATAGATATATGTAACGCAACTAAAAATCTTGGGATTAAACTCGGTGTATTTTTGATGTTTGGTTACCCAACGGAAACCATATCAGATATCAGGCAAACATATAAATTATTAGAATTAATAGAACCAGATGAAATTTATACCTCAACTGTAAAAATACAGCCAGGAACAAAAATCTACAAATATGCTTTAGACAAGAAAATTATTTCCGATGATATGTGGTTAGCAGATAAACGAGAGTATTTTACATTTCTTAATAAAGAGGATGAAGCTATTATTAAAGGATACGAAATTTTATTCCATCGGAGATTTTCAAAATGTCAAATAAGAACTGCTTTTGAAAAAAATAATGACCTGATTTATTTTCGAAAAGATAAAAGAATATGTTCTTTAACTTGACAATGTTAAATTACCGATATTTCATGTGGATCCTAATTTAACATTGTCAAGCTATTTTTGCTGGATAACTACCATCTTTTTAACTGATACATATTTATCCGTACTAATCTCATAGAAATATATGCCACTGCTTACTTTTTCGCCAGATTCATTCCTGCAATCCCAAGAAACAGCTTTAGATTTATCCGTATAATCTCCGGGTTCTTTTGTTCCAAGATTAAAACTTCGTATAATATTACCATTAGAATTATAGATGTTTATGTATACTTTTGATTGATATGATAATAGATATGGTATCCACGTTTCATTATTACATGGATTGGGATAATTTTGTAGTAAAGCTGAATGATCTGGTACGTTTTCGATTGATACGCTGATCCGTCTGCCATTTAATTGTATTCCAGTAATTCTTGGTAATTGTGTACCTTCCATAAGAGAACTAAAACTCAAGTCAGCTATTGATCCATTCCCATTAAGTGCAGATAATCCTGCCATAGATATTTTTAGCTTTCCTGATTCGGGTGTAGCCTGTGCAAAAAGCCAATCTGAAAATGTTGATGATTTTGATACACGATTTATCGCTAACTCTTGTGGATCGTAAGTAATGATAAGATCAATTGAATAGACACCAGAGGAATCGTCAAGCACAACAGACATATCCATCCCCGCAGAATCATGATGATTGATTTTTAGCATAGCCTTCCTGAATGTTGGATTAATTACAGAAGCGTTAGAATCAGGAACCAGCTTTGACGTCTTCTGCATTATCAAAGAAGTATCATAAGATGAGATTTGTCCATCTTTATCTAAATCCGCTATATCCATAACAGCGTCATAAGTATATTCATGGCTCGCAAGCCATCTGCTTACATCCATTGCTGAATCATAGATTGGAAGCGTTTGAATTCCACTAACAGATGATTGAAGGATAAGTTCAGCATCGTACATCGTAAGAGTTCCACTCCCATTTACGTCACCAATAAGCCCGATCTTGAATCTATCGCTTATCATATCTACAACCAGACTCACAGACTGATTGCTTATGCCTGACGTATCTATGAATATCCCTTCCGGCAAGCTCAATTCAACTTTCCGATGATTCACTACACCTGCCAAGACCAACCCAAACGCAGTAGGAAATGAGTCACTCAAGTCTATTAGCATCTCAGAAGGGTCTGTCCAATTAATAATCGGTTGATATTTACCGTGAAGTTGAAAGTCAACGTTACCACTATCGGCTGTTTTCATACGTATCATTTCACCGTCAAATGCTTTTGGCTGAATAGGTTTATTAAATTTTAATATCAGCTTAGTATCTGGAATATTATATGACGCACTTATCAGCATTAATTTTGCTTCCACTTTTACCTTTACGCTGACTATTGCGGAATCAATCTCTCCGTCATTTACCGTAAGCGTTACAGTGTATTCGCCTTCATTTTCGTAAACGTATATCGGGTCTTGATTTGTGGCATCAACAGACGTGTTATTATTAGCATCAAAATTCCATTTATACGACAACTCATCATTATCTACATCTGATGACTTTGATCCATAAAACTTGATCTGCGACCCGACTGCGACAACGTAATTCTCTACTTCTGCATCTGTTCTTCCGTTACTCTGTTCTTCCGTTGCACGGCGGAACGTGATCGGCGGAACGAGAAACGCATTTGGTTGGCTATTCCTTATAGTAACAGTTGGTGATTCTTGCCAATCTGTAAATTTTTTATCATAGCTCGTTCTGATCCTGAAGTACCATTTTTCACCTTTATTGAAAGCAATTGACGAAATTTGAGTTTGGTTATTGAATTCCGTCTGTTGTTTATTATTTTTGAACCATTTTATCTCTGTGCCAGTTTCCGCATCAGAATCAGCATCTTTGTAGGTATAGTGGCAGATAAGGCTATCTTTCTTCATTGGTAAAACAGGAATTATACTAATATCGCTTAACGTTGGCGGAGTATCCCCAATTGTGACAACTGATGACTTCTGGACTTCACCATACGATATACCATCTCTCGGTTTAATAGTAAAATACCATTTTTGACCTTTTGCTGTTTCTTCTTGTGGTATTCTTTTCTGATCGCTGTATGATGATTGTAATTCTTCATCCTTATACCATCTTATATCTGTACCTATTTCAATATCATTGTCGGCATCAGTGTATTCGTAACTACACGTCAAATCATCAATCGTAAGTGGTTGAAGTGGCGATATAATGAGATTAGTCGCAATTGGTGCAGTATTTCCAACAGTTACAATAGCAGATGTTTTTAATTCACTGAAGTCTGTTCCATCCTTTAGTCTGACAGTGCAATACCATTTCTGACCCTTCACAAGCTCAACTGGAGGGATTATTCTAAGATCATTATATGATGGTTGTAATTCATCGTTTTTATACCACTTAATCTCTGTGCCATTTTCTACGTCTCTGTCTAAGTCAGAATAAACGTAATCGCAGAGTAAATTATCCGTCCTTTTTGGGTATGCGGGTTTAATATTTATACTTGTTAGAGTTGGCGGTGTATTTATTATCATTACAGTTGGAGACGTTTTGAGATTGCCAAAATTTTTGCCGTCTTTTGGTTTAACTGTGAAATACCAGCTTTCTCCTTTTATTGTATCGCTTGCTGACACCACTTTTTTGTCATTATAAGCCTTTTGGAGAACATTGCTTTTATACCACCTGATCTCTGAATCGTTTTCAGGATCATTATCCGAATCTGTATACTTATATTTACATTGTAGATTATCTGTTGTCAGTGGTTTTTCTGGTGAAATTCTGAGATCAGTCGCTTCTGGTGGCGTATTATTTAATGTTGGATTAACTGGAGTTTTTTCACCTATTGTAACAAGTTTTGATTGCTTTGTTTCACCGAATTGATTTCCATCACAGGGTTGGATTATCACGTACCATTTCTGCCCCGCTATAAGTTCAATTGATGGTATAGTGGCAATATTATCATATTTTGCTTGCTGTTCCCCGTTTTTGTACCATATTATTTTCGTACCGTTTTCTGTATCTTCATCCGCATCAGTGTATTGATAGCTAAATGAAAGAGTATTTTCTGGCGTTGGTTTTAGTGGAGTTATTGTTAAGTTATCTGCCGATGGTGGAGTATTGCTAATCGTCACGTCAAAGGAAGTTTTCAAATCTCCATAATCCAAACTATCTCTCGGTTTGACTGTAAAGTGCCATTTTTCATTCCTTAAAGTTATACTTGATGGTATCATCTTCTGATCATTGTATTTTTCTTGAAGAGCATTATCTTTATACCATCTTATTTCTGTTCCGTTTTCTGGATCGCTATCAAGATCATTATAACTGTAATTGCAAGTCAGATCATCGTCAGTTAATGGGTTAAGTGGTTTAATTTTTAGTTCGTCTGCTGTTGGTGGTGTATTACCTATCTGAACTGATACGGATTGTTTTATCTCTCCAAAATCGGAACCATCATTGGGTTTAACTGTCACGTACCATATTTGTCCTCTCTTCGTTGAGTTTGCTAATATGCTAGTCTTATTTTTATATGTAGATTGATAAACACCATCTTTATACCATTTTATCTCAGTTCCATTTTCCGGGTCTCCATCACTATCGTAATATACGTAATTACATTTCAGAATATCATCCGTCAATGGTTTCTCCGGGATTATACTTAACTCTTTGATCTGAGGTAGTATGTTTCCGATCTTAATTATTGGAGAGCTTTTCAACTCCCCGTAATCCATGCCATCTTTTGGTTTAACAGTGAATTGCCATTTTTGTCCTTTTACTATTGCGTTTGATGGTATCATCTTCTGATTATTATAATTTTCTTGAAGCACGTTATCCATATACCATCTTATTTCTGTCCCATTTTCTGTATCCCTATTAACATCACTGAATTCATAGCTACATACCAAATTATCACCTATTGAAGGACTCAATGGTGTTATTATAAGGTTACTTACTGTTGGTAATGTGTTTCCTATCGTTGCTTCTGGTGATGTCTTTACTTCTCCATAGTCTATACCATCCTTCGGTTTTATCGTAAAATACCAATGCTCTCCTTTATTAGTGTCAACTGATTGTATTATCAATTGGTCATTATATTTTTCTTGTAGGATTTTATCTTTATACCATCTTATCTCAGTTCCGTTTTCTTGATCATCATCAAAATCGCTGTAAGTATAATCACGATTAAGTTCGCTTTTATCAGTAGGTTTTAATGGTGTAATTTTTAAGTCACTTGCTATTGGTGGAGTATTACCTATTATTACAGTGACGGACTTATATACATCACCGAAGTCAGTGCCATCTTTGGGCTTCACTGTAACGTACCATACCTGACTACGCTTCGTTGTGCTTACTACCAGCTTGTTCTTGTATCCGCTCTGGTATACGTCATCCTTATACCAACGTATCTCACTACCAATCTCTGCATCTCCATCTCCATCTGCATAGACATAACTGCATTTCAACGCATCTTTTCCTTTGGGAGAAGATGGGGTTATTACTACGTCCTTCACAGATGGTGGTGTATTGACTATTGTCACTATCGCTGACTGCCTTAGCTCTCCATAATCAGTGCCATCCTTCGGTCTGACTGTGAAATACCATTTTTCTCCCTTAGTTGTCGCACTGGATGGAATTGTCTTTATGCCCAAGTATGATATTTGCTCTATGGTATCCTTATACCATCTTATCTCTGTACCATTCTCAATGTCTCCATTGCCATCACTATACTCATAACTGCATACAAGACTATCACTCGCCAATGGGTCACCTGGTGTTATTAAAAGGTTGACTACTACCGGTGCGGTGTTGCCTATCGTAACGGATGGGGATACCTTCTGCTCTCCATAGTCTGTACCATCCTTAGGTTTTACGCTGAAATACCACTGCTCTCCTTTGATGGTCGAATTAGATGGTATCACTTTGTTACCAGAGAATGACACTTGCTCTATTCCATTTTTATACCATTTCAGTTCAGTTCCATCCTCTTTATCTCCACCTGCATCATAGTAGGTATACTTACCAGTCAAGTCCCCTGATACTGCTATCTCCACTATGAGTTCGCTTACCTCCGGTGGTGTGTTACCCACTGTCACAGTCTCTGACGTCTGATACTTCCCCTGTATTATTCCATCACCGGGTCTGACTACTACGCGCCACTGCTCTCCACTCTTGATTACATCACCCGGTATCTCTCGATGGTCGTTATACTTGTCCTGTAATGAGTCGTTCCTATACCATCGCAATGTCGTACCACTCTCTGTGTCGCCATCCGTATCAACGTAGTCATAACTGCATATTAGCTTCTCGGACTCCTTAGGACTCGATGGGGTTATCTTTACGTTATTTGCCAATGGCGGGCTGTTACCTATCGTCACCTCTGATGACGTCTCCTGATCTCCAAAGTCCAGTCCATCATTCGGTCTTATGCTGAAGCTCCACTTGTCTCCCTTTCTCAATGCAATTGATGGTAGCGTATCAACGTCATTGTATATATCCTGAACCACCCCACTCTTATACCAGCGTATCTCGCTCCCGCTTTCAACGTCACCATCTACGTCTGCGTAGTCATAGCTACATACAAGCTCATCTCCTGTCTTGGGTTCTGATGGTGTCAGCTTGAGGTCGCTTGCTATTGGTGGAGTATTACCTATTGTTACAGTGACGGACTTATATACATCACCGAAGTCAGTGCCATCTTTGGGCTTCACTGTAACGTACCATACCTGACTACGCTTCGTTGTGCTTACTACCAGCTTGTTCTTGTATCCGCTCTGGTATAC
>Ga0315279_10005888_pt1 | contig 15678 bp, 15 predicted proteins | sample YL17G06_20_MG_FD_203694 | JGI IMG/M metagenome (GOLD analysis project Ga0315279, IMG submission 203694) | Sediment microbial communities from Yellowstone Lake, YNP, Wyoming, USA - YL17G06_20 | ecosystem: Environmental > Aquatic > Freshwater > Lake > Sediment | place: USA: Wyoming | collected... | reverse complement strand
CCCAACCTCACAGAAACAGTCGCGCTTGCATAACGCTCGCGCTCCAACCCACAAAAATTCAAAACAACAACTCAGATAAACGCCGAAAAGAACGGCAAAACAAACGACGCGCGTGCTTAACCTTGATGCCTTTTCAGTACCACTAATAATCTAATGTTCCATCCGCGCATTTAACGACACACTCAAGGATCAAGCATTGAAAAAGTGAAAGAGCGTGTTCCAAGGGCTCTTTCTAAGTTTGAGGGATACTATGCGTTGGTCGAACTGTCTACTTCTCTAGACATAAGGTATTTCGCCACATTTCAAACAGCGACCTTGTCCCCAGCTGATATCTCTGCCGCACTTTGGACATTTGCCACTTGGGCAAGGTATCACAAGGGCAGAACCCGTTCCAGCAAAATAGCGTTTCGAACCCTCAATCACATTATAGGTTATTGTGATAGTGCCAGCACTATTTCCTCTATAATCATATTCATTGTAGCGATATCCATCTTTCTGAGGTCTTAGTTCCAGAGGCTTAACATTTCCGTCAGAGAATTTGAGAATTGCTTCAACTTTTTGATCATCAGGCACAACAGTCTTAGTCGGAGAAAATAGCTTGGCTCTGATCTTTATTGTTGTTGCTTGGGGGTCAATAATTATTCGGCAAGCCGCATCATACTCTGCCTTCATCTTGTTTCTCAGTTCATCAATTGCTTCATCAGCTTGAAGAAGGATAAGTTCAAGCTGTTTGAGAGGGTACATCTTGAATCTATGATGAATCGTATTTCTAGGCTTTCTAAGAATCCAGTAAATGGTATGGTACAAGGGTTCTTTGCCCCCTATCAAATGGCAACCAATAGCATAGTTCAATAAACCTATACCTACAAGATCTGATTCTTTTGCAGAGCCCTGATACTCCCTGATGGAATCTCTCAAAACCGTCTCAACTTTTTTAGTGACTGCCGCTACTAGACTGTCAATATCGCTTTCATCATGTCTGCTTTCCAGAAATGCAGTCAGTATTGGGGTTAGTGAATTATGCCAATTGTGCTCGCTCAGAAATGCGAGGAACTTTTCTATGTAATTCTCATCCAATTTGTTCATCCCAAATTCCAAGATATTAATCTTCTACCCTTTTAGCTATTTACCGAAAACAAAGCGCGCGCCAGAGCTACCCTACTCGTCTTTACGACCAACGAAATCAATGTAATTCGCTTCCGAACCATCAAACTCGTCCACAGCGAACACCGACCTATACTCAACATTACCAACATGGCGCGCAATGTAAACGCCTTCGAACATAAACCGCCCTAGTCATATCATTCCCACAATTAGGAGCAGGACATTTGGCTTCGACCTTCAACTTCTCAGACTTATACTTACGATTCGCACACACACCGAACCACGTTACCGCATGAAACCGCTTAACACCAACCCGAATAGTAGCGTGATGAAGCTGATACCAAGCAGTACCCATAATGGTTTTACGTTCACCTTCAACCTTCACGATGCAACCATCAACCTCTCTAAGCTTTCTCGTTCGAGCTTCAAAACCATTACAGCCCACACAACTTTTCATGCAACCACGACACTCATAGCCACCTTTGATGAACCCGACGCAATGGAAATGCGGAGACCGCGCGCGCTATAGCCATACTACATTGTGCACTTGAGCAAGCGCGAGAACACAGCGCGCTCATGATTGGCGTAGCATTTGTGATAGCAACATTATGGTAGTTTACTTCCGCAAATAAAAACGCACGCTCGTTTGTCATTGTAATTGAGGGTTGCGATAGGGTTAATCTGGAGTTCTCGTGTCAGGGTGGAGGTGGCGGCGGCGAAGGAAGCGGTGGTGGTGGAGGGGGCAACAGCCCGTTTTCGAATTTCCTTTTCGTTCTGTACCTGTGCAGCGCGGGGAAGCCCAGAACTATGATGCAGATTCCTGCTATGAGCAGCGGAATGGGATATGAGCTGTACTGTGGGTTTGTATCTGGGCGCTGCTGATAATAGAAATAGACAATTGAGGCAGATACGGTAAGTGCGATTCCTAGACCAAAGAGCACGAAGGCAAGGTATTCCCAATGGTTTGACCGCATTTTCTACGTCTCCAGCAAGTTTCTTTCAATCTCCAACATACGTGGCACCTGAATCACAGTACGAACAGGACCAGCATGTAAAGAGTGAATGTCACCATAAAAAGGGCGATCCAGCAAATTTTGCTCCAATCATAGATGTCCTTGCCATTAATCGGCGGTATGGGGACGCTGTCGAAGAAGGCATTCGTCAGGCACATTACGATTCCTATGTTTCCGATCAGTGTGAAACCGCTGATAAAGAAAGCGTAGAAGGCGGCTGCAAGTGCAATGGAAATAGTAACTTGGCCTGCCGCGGCGAGTCCTAGTGAGCGTCTCGTGAACTTGGGCGAGTAGTGTGTCAGCCTGCTGGGCGAGGAGAAGGGAACCTTGAAAACTATACTTGAAAAAAGGAACATTGTCAGGCCGAAATACCAAAGACGATGTTCCGTCCAAACGCCTTGGATTCTAGCGATCACCTCAACCATGTAATCCTTGACGAATTGGACAATTATGCTAGTAGCCAAGACCGTAGGTATTATCGTCAGAATCTGATCCAAAACTGGTGCTTTCACGTAAGAGAAAGCAAACGTGAGTACAGAAAGCGAGATAGCGTAGGAGATTGCCTCAAGCTTGGTGATAGTAAACGGCGGGCCCCTACGCGGGTTAATGACTGTCTTGCGTTTTGCGGAGATGAACTCACTGAGCCATTTCTTAAGCGTGTCAGGGAACAATTCACTGATTTTCTGTGCGACGAGCTGGCTGGGAAAGGTTTCAGGGTTTGTAACTGCCGACGCAAGCGTCGAAACAATGCTTGTGAGGCCGACAGTGATGACGCTGGCCAGAAAGGCTCCGATTGCATCAGGTGTCCAAACGTCTTTTGGCGCGATTATGGCGCGAAGCTTCTGGCCTAGCGTGTCTGCGAATTCAGCAACATCGGCAACATATCGAATCCATCCTGCCTTAGAGAACGGGGGAGCCACTGCCCCCGGCTGAGGACGCACAACCCAGTTTCTGAACCAGTCCCGCGTCGAGTTGTTCAGGGCTATACCCTCTACGTCTAGCTCGTCAAGTCCATGGCTCACCGCGTTGTTCACGACTGCGATGAGGTCGTCTTTGGCGGTTGGCGAACCACCGCTCTGATCTAAGTCGGTTGTGGCGTTATCGTTTCTTATGCCTGGGGCTTCATCAGTAGCTAGGTTGATCACCTGTCTTGTGGCCGTTCCAAAATTCTGCGAACCTCTAATGTTTTCCCATCCGAGATACACTCCGGAAGCAGTAGGAGTACTGCCACCCATCTTCTGAATCAGCAAAACTTGCTCAGCAACAAATAGATAAGTAGCATTATCTATGATCGTGGGAGCCATCTCAGTTCTAGCAAACTGGCCATTCGAAGAGCCGAATTGAACTACCGTGAACTCGACCGAACCATCATGAGGAATAACCTCTGTCAAGCCTTCAGCCACAGCCTGGACGATCAGTGCCCATTCAGTGCTGCTTATGCTGCCTGAGCCATCTATCACCATACAGAGCTGAATCCTGACGTTCGAAGCAGCCACGCATGGAACGGTGAGCACGGCTGCGAAGGCAATGGCAAACGCGAAAAGACTGGTTAGGAAGAACATGCGTGCTCTGGAAAACATGTGTCGCCTCATTCTCGTGGCCCCACTTTCTCAAACCAATGTTTCAGCAAAACAAGTTAAATCTTGCGAAAAGGTTGCCCATAAAGCGAACCTGCTTCTTGTCTCCATCATCGAGGCGCCTGAACGGCGGCTGACCCGAGCCAAGCCAACAAGACTTCTAGTCGCTCAGGTTTGACGCGCTTCTCGTGCAGGGTTTTCGCTGCAATGAATCTCCGCCAAATGCTTATTACGTATTCTCCTCCAAGGTAATTGCAGGTCAGTGACGTTTGTTATGAAAGAGTATGACTTCATAGTGATAGGCACTGGCTCAGCCATGGAAATAGCCAACGCCATACTTCAAGATAATCCAAAAATGAAAGCCGCAATAATAGACAAGGACGAGCCAGGCGGAATCTGCCTCACACGCGGCTGCATTCCCTCAAAAATACTCCTGTACTCTGCAGAGCTGACAAGAATTATTGAAAGGGCCGGAGAATTCGGAATAACCGTTGACGTGAAGAAAATAGATTTTCAGAAGGTCATGCAGAGAATGAGAAAAATCATCTACGAAGAAATAGACGCCCTGCGAATAGGGCTTTCTCATTCGAAGAACGTTGACTATTACAATGCTGTGACCGAATTTGTGGCTCCATACACGTTGAAAGTCGCGAACAACACCATAACCTCAAAGATGATGTTTCTTTGCACCGGATCAAAGCCGATAGTTCCCGCGATAAATGGTCTCGAAAAGGTCACTTACTACACCAGCGACACAATCCTGAAACTAGACCACTTGCCCAAGAGCATGGCCATAATCGGCGGAGGATACATAGCTGCCGAATATGGTCATTTTCTCGCAGCCATGGGGTCAGAGGTCACCATAATCGGCAGAAACCCCCAGTTTATTCCAGAAGAAGAGCCAGAAGTGTCCGCGTTGGCTAGAAGAGAGCTGCAAAAGCACATGAGAGTCATCACCAACCACGAAGTGCGAAGCGCAGAAAACGCCTCTGGCAGCAAGAAGAAGCTAATCGCCGTCAACAGGGAAAACGGGAAAGAAACGGAGATAGTAACGGACGAGATACTCATCGCTTCGGGAAGAGGCCCGAACACAGACGTACTGCATCCGGGAACAGGCGGAATCAAAACTGACGAAAAAGGTTGGATAATTGTCAACGAATACCTGGAAACATCGCAGCCCAATGTTTGGGCGTTCGGCGATGCAGACGGCAAGTACCCCTTCAAACATAAAGCTAACTACGAAGCTATGATCGCGTATTCTAACGCCGTGCAAAAGAGGAACATCAGGGCCGATTATCACGCTGTGCCGCATGCTGTCTTCTCCTATCCGGAGATTGCAAGCGTAGGATTAAGAGAGAAGGAGGCAATAGACAAATATGGTGAAGACAACGTGCTGATCGGAATCCACAGGTACGAGGATACGGCCAAAGGAGAAGCCATGGGCCTAAGGGACTACTTCGTCAAGGTCATAGTTGAGAAAGAAACAATGAGGATAACCGGCGCTCACATCATCGGGCCCTACGCTTCGGTTCTCATACAAGAAATAGTAAACCTCATGTACACCTCGGATCAGAGCGCAGAACCACTTATGAAGGCAATGCACATTCATCCCGCCCTTAGCGAGGTCGTGGCAAGAGCGTTCGGTTCACTCATGACACCAGAACTGTACCACCACACCATTGAAGAACACTACGGACTCACCATGAAGTGATCAATAGTTGATATCTCTTTCCGCAAAACCGAGCATCATCAACAAGGCAAGTCGGTGAATCTGCGCGCATGTCGACCGATGATGCAAAATGCGTATTTATACGTAGATGCTCTTATCATAGGTCAAGAACCTACGTAGGTGAATATGATGAAGTGGGTTACGAGGCAATATGTTCATGTTGACAGGACCGCATGTCCATGGCTAATAAAAAAATTTGTAGACCCGAAAGCTGAGTTCATCTTTGTTCCTGTCGAGAAAATAGAAGAAACCGCCAAAAAAGAGAAAGCGATACCATACGATGCGCCAGGTGTTGAGCTAGGACATCACGGCGACGAATGCAGCCTCGACGCCATAATTAAGAAGTATAAGATCAAAGACCCTGCAGTCCTTGAGTTGGCAAAGATCGTACGTGCAGCAGACATGGACAAGGCAGAAGCGGCTCCTGAAGCTGCTGGACTGGATGCGGTGATGACCGGAATCTCCATCGTAGCAAAAGACGACCATGAAGCCATAGAAAAAGCCAGGCCAGTTTACGATGCCTTCTACACGAACTGCAAACTGAAACTTCTGCGTGAAAAATACAAAGCTGAAATTGAAAAAATGGACAGAAAAGAACGAAGAGAATTCCTAAGAAAGAAACTAGTGTGACAAATCTCTCGGACTCTCCCTTTTTTGGCAATTACATGATGATAATGATGCTGTGGGTCACACACCACAAGCCACACGTTGACCGCTGCGCTTCAGCCTGGTTGATTAAGAGGTTCATCGACAAAGATGCCAAGTTCGAATTCATCTCCAAGGACGACCCAATCCCTCATGACGCGGTTGCTTTTACGCTGCCAAAGGCACAGATCAAACCAGTTGAGGGCAAGTTGACAACCTATGACGCCCTGATACAAGAATACCAAATCCAAGATGCTGTCGCTTTGATGATAGGCGAGTTCATTCACGATTTTGAAATTTACGCGGAAGAAGATACGAACAGAGTCAAGTTCAAGGAAACCCTTGGCTTGTGCTACGTGCTCAAAGACCTGGAGAAAGTGTCAAAAACAGACAACGAGATTATAGAGAAAGCATTCGTCGTCTTGGATGCTTTCCATGCTTCACTACTGGATGCACATGAGCAGTAGTATACGTCAGCCAAAATGTGCGCAAACTCTAATGTAGACTTGAGGAAAATTTATAGAACCAGGTCCGCGTGATAGCTTTGTTTGATAAGGGTGTGATCGATCAATGGATCTTGCAAGTTCCCTCAAGAGATTCGTGTTGATTCTGATTCTTCTTGCGGTCGTAACCTTTGGCATGGTTTTCTTGTTTGACCAGCTGATCGCCGCACCGATAAGGCTCTCCGCCTTGTTTGCCGAGGCCATAAGAACCGTGATAGTTGTCGTTTTCGGCTCGATTATCATACTTTTCATACGGCGTTCCAAGTCTCTCATGTCAAAATATGTGGGAATCCACCCCGCAACAATCTTTCAATTCTTCATGGTTCTTGTAGTCGGCATCGTGATGATCTTTGCTGTGCTCAACATATTCCAAGTCCCAGCGACTACGTTGCTGTTGAGCGGGGGCATAGTCTCGATTGTCATAGGTCTCGTCATATCAACGTTTGTCGGGAACATTCTTGCTGGAACCCTATTGCTCATGACCAACCCCTTCAGGGTAGGCGACGATGTCTTAGTGAACAACGTTCCAGGCAAGATAGAGGAGATAACGGCATTGGTCACGCGAATAAGAAACGACATCGGAGGCCAAATAGTCATTCCGAACACTGCCATAGTTCAAGGAGGAGTAATCGTTACGAAGGTCCCTGCCAACGCAACGGTCACTCAAGGTAGACTTCCATATTCTCCAGGCGATAGAGTTTACACAACGTACATGAACGCGGAAGGTGTGGTGAGAGAGCTTACGCCTCTCTACACTAGGGTTCTGCTGGACTCAGGCAGGGAAGTGACTTTCCTGAACAGTAGTATTCTAGCTGGTTTGGCTGCCGTGGCGAAAATTAGCCCTGATCTCGATGACACGCTAAGATTCTCGTTCAAGATAGATGGGGACGCAGAGAAGACGATAAAGGCAGTAGAAGACGCGGCGAAGTTAGACCCTGCAACGTTTAAATCAGTTCCAACAGCGCTTTATTCTTCACTAGATGGAAAGACGGTCGAGCTTGAGATCACATGCAGAGTTGACCCGACCAAGAAAACAGAGGCAAAAAGCATCATCCTAGAAACTGCTTATCTCTCAAGTGCAGGAAGGCTCCGTGGACGAGCAAAAAACAAACAAGCTTGAAAATGAAAAGGTGCGTCTCTTGCTACGGTCGAATTCCTCTGATCCGCAAAGGTTTCAGACTGACTCGTTTGTCCTAGTGCGTATCTGCACTCTTTTGAACTGCGAACTACAGACACTTGATATAGTGGGTTGCGACCGATCAGCTGTGATATAGTATACATTTTTATCTAAGCTCCAGATTTTTAGGATTTCACAGGGAGAAACCTTGAGCGAAGAACAGAAGCAAACGTCCAAAGACGAGGAAAAACTGGAAAAGCTTACCCACGCCTTGGTGGAAGAGAAGAAGCGTTCAGAAGAGTGCCTTACGCGCCTCAAGTACATGCAGGCGGATTTTGAGAATTATAGAAAAAGAACGGATCGGCAGATGGAAGATGTTAGGAAGTACAGTAATGAACGCATCATTGTTCAACTGCTAGATGTTGTTGACGAACTGGAGATGGCCATCAAGTCTGCCTGCTCTACGAATTCAAGAGAGACTCTGACTGAGGGCGTTGAAATGACGCTTAGCAAGTTGAAGAAGGTGCTTGAGAAGGAAGGGGTTTCTCCAATAGACTGTTTGGGCAAGCCGTTTGACTCCTCAAAGCACGATGCGGTCTCCAAGGTGGAGAAAGATGATGTTAAGGGATGCACTGTTATTGAGGAGATAAGGAAGGGGTATAACATGAAGGAAAAGGTAATTAGACCAAGTGTTGTTAAGGTTGCTGTTAAACCCTTATCAGATTCACAAAAAGGAGTTGAACCCAAATGAGTAATGTGAAACCTGGCGAAAAAGTACTAGGCATAGACCTAGGAACAACAAATTCGGCGGCTGCCATCTTCGAAGGAGGACGGGCAACCGTAATCTCGAGCGCTGAAGGCCCAACCATGGCCGGGAAAATGTTCCCATCAGTTGTGGCCTTCACCAAAGACGGCCAACTATTGATCGGAGAATCAGCCAAGAGGCAGGCAACTGCCAATCCTGAGGGAACCGTCTACGAAATAAAGAGGAAGATGGGCACAGACTATAAGGTCACGATAGCCGGCAAGGAGTACACTCCGCAGCAGATCTCTGCCTTCATACTGCAGAAAATAAAGAAGGACGCGGAAACCTACTTGGGCGTCTCGATAAAGAAGGCCGTAATAACCGTTCCAGCCCACTTCAACGACAACCAGCGCCAAGCAACAAAGGACGCAGGAGAAATTGCAGGCTTCGAAGTCATGAGGATAATAAACGAGCCTACAGCAGCATGCCTCGCCTACGGGGTTGACAAGCTCGAAAAGGAGATGAAAATACTTGTCTTCAGCTTCGGCGGCGGCACACACGACGTGACTATAATGGACTTTGGCAAAGGCGTCTTCCAAGTGCTTTCCACAAGCGGGGACACGCAAATCGGCGGCACAGACGTCGACAAGGCAGTGATGGACTACGTTACAGACGAATTCAAGAGACAAACGGGCATCAGTCTCCTGAACGACAAGATGGCAGTGGCTAGGCTGAAGGAGGCTGCCGAAAAAGCCAAGATAGAACTCTCAACATTGATGTCCACGGACATAGACTTGCCATTCATATTTTCTGATGCCTCTGGACCTAAGCATCTGCATCTCACGTTAACCAGAGCCAACCTTGAGGGATTAGCCCAACCAATTGTACAGAAGACTGAAAAAACCATGATCAGAGCTCTTGAAGACGCAAAGCTGACGCCGAAAGGCATAGACAAAATAATTCTCATCGGCGGAATGACGAGAATGCCATACGTGCAGCACTTTGTAGAACAGATAATGGCAAAGCCCGTTGAGAGAGGCGTGGACCCAATGGAATGCGTAGCCATTGGCGCCGCCATACAGGCAGCAGTGATAACAGGAGAAGTGAAAGACCTTCTGTTGCTCGACGTTACGCCGCTGTCACTCGGCGTTGAGACTCTCGGCCGCATATTCACCAGAATCCTCGAAAAGAACGCCACTATCCCGACGAGAAGAAGCCAGATTTTCACCACGGCAGCAGACTTCCAAACAGCCGTCACGATTCACGTGCTTCAAGGGGAACGAGCCATGGCACCTGACAACGTGTCCCTCGGCATGTTCAACCTTGAAAACTTACCTCCCGCACCGAGAGGCGTGCCACAGATAGAAGTGACGTTTGACATAGATGCAAACGGAATATTGAACGTAGCAGCGAAGGATCTTGGCACGGGCAAAGAGGCGAAGATCACCATAACCGCCTCCACGAAGCTCTCTAAAGAGGAAAAGGAGAAGCTGATGAAAGACGCAGAGCAGTTCGCAGAGCAGGACAAGAGGAGGAGGGAAGAGGCTGAGTTAAGAAACAGCGCTGATGGTTTGATCTACACTGCTGAGAAGACTAAGAAAGATCTGGGTGAAAAGATCACTGAAGACCAAAAGAGCAAGATTGACACTGCAGTCTCAGCGTTGAAGGACGCTCTTGCAGGCACCGATTTGGAAAAGATGAAGGCGAAGTCTGAAGAACTCACCAAGGTGCTTCAGGAAGTTGGCGCATCGGTTTACCAACAGGCCTCAGCAGAATATGCAAAGCAGAAAGGCCAAGCAGAACCAGGACCCACAGGCGCTGCCGGAGACAAGGTGGTTGATTCAGAGGACTATAAAGTCAAGTAAGCTCCGCGGGGGAGCTTTAACCATAGTTGCTGTGCTAAGGCTTTGATGGTAAACAAAATGGCAGAGAAAAGAGACTACTACGAAGTTCTCGGAGTCTCGAAAACCGCGCCTAAGGACGAGATCAAAGATTCATACAGAAAGCTGGCCATGCAGTATCATCCCGACAGGAACAAGTCGCCTGACGCTGAAGAGAAGTTCAAAGAGATATCTGAAGCCTACGCCGTTTTGTCAGACGATGAGAAGCGAAGACAATACGACACGCTTGGCCACGCAGGGTTCGATCAGCGTTACACGAGAGAAGACATATTCAGAGGAGCCGACTTCGAATCCATATTCCGAGACCTAGGATCTGGATCCAACTTCGGAGACATCTTCAGCTTCCTTTTCGGCCGCGGCGACGTCGAAGAAAGAATGGCAAGAGGACGCGATCTAGGCTATGAACTGGACATTACCCTGGAGGAAGCTGCAAGAGGCGTAGAAAAAGAGATAGAAGTGCCCAGAACAGAGAAGTGTCAAGTCTGCAACGGCACGGGAGCAAGCCCTGGCACATCTCCAAAGGTCTGCACTAGATGTGGTGGGAATGGGCAGGTGCAGAACGTTCGGAGAAACGGTTTCTCGATGTATGTACAGGTCGTAGCATGTCCCTCTTGTAAGGGCAGGGGTTTGATCATAGAGTCTCCTTGCAGGGAATGCAGGGGCACAGGTTTGACGAGAAGAAAGAGAACGATCACGATCAAAGTGCCCTCGGGCATAGACGATGGGTTTCAACTGAGACTTCGAGGGGAAGGAGACATGCCCCCCGAAGGGGAAACGCCAGGAGACCTTTATGCCCTAATCCACGTTACGCCTCATCCGTACTTCAGAAGGGAAGGAGATGACCTTCTCTATCATCTGATAATAGGATATCCTCAAGCCGCATTGGGCGCAGAAGTGCCAGTACCTACTCTCGAAGGAAACGTTAACCTGAAGATCCATCCTGGAACTCAACCAGGAGAAATATTCAAGCTGAAAGGCAAGGGCATGCCTAGGTTCAGGGGATTTGGCAAGGGAAATCTGCTAGTGCGCATAAACGTATCTGTTCCCGAGAAGCTAACGCAGAGGCAGAAGAGCCTCCTTGAAGAACTGTCCACAGAATTTGATCAAAACACTCAATCGAGAGAACGGAAAAGATATTGAACCTCTGGACGAACTACGCATGTGACCTTCAAAAAATCACCCTATTCCGAAAGACACTGCCTTGTATGTTTTCCATTTGGCGCAGAACATGTTTTCCGAAAATGAAATAGCTGTGTAGAATAATCATCTTCTTGGTTAAGAAGATGAAAGAATACAAGTTCGCTACAAAAGCGGTGCACGCTGGGCAAGATTCGGACCTTTTCGCAGGCTCTGTTACTGTTCCAATCTATCAGACATCCACGTTTGTCTTCGAGAATGTGGAGCAAGGGGCTGCGAGATTCGCTGGAAAAGAGGAAGGCTACATTTACACTCGGTTGGGCAATCCAACTGTGAGAGCACTGGAGAGAAACATTGCCGAACTCGAAGGAGGAGAAGACGCAAGAGCCTGCGCTTCTGGAATGGCCGCCATATATGCAGCTGTAACCTCAACAGTCAAGAAAGGTGACCACATAGTCGGGCCAGACTCCCTCTACGGCGGCACGGCCAAACTGTTCACGAACATTCTCCCAAAATTCGGAATCGAATTCACCTTGGTCGACTCATCAAACCCAGCAAACATTGAAAAGGCCATGAAGAACAACACGAAAATAATCTTTGTCGAGTCCCCAGCTAACCCAACGTTGAAAATAACAGATCTTAAAGCAGTGTCCAGAATCGCCGAGAAAAAAGGCGTCACAACCATGATAGACAACACGTTTATGTCGCCCTATTTTCAGCAGCCACTCAAGTTGGGCATTGACGTGAGCATCCACAGCTTGACCAAGTACTTAGGCGGACACAGCGACTTGATTGGCGGCATAATCGTAGGACGGAAATCCTTCTTCAAAACATTAGACCCTGTACTGAAGAACACTGGAGCTACGCTTGCACCGTTTGACGCTTGGCTCACATTGCGCGGAGTCAAGACATTACCATTAAGAATGGAGAAACACAACGAAAACGCCATGAAAGTTGCAGAGTTCTTGGAATCACATCCCAAAGTGGAAAAAGTCTATTATCCAGGCTTGAAATCGCATCCGCAACATGAGTTGGCGAAGAGACAAATGAGCGGATTCGGTGGAATGATATCGTTTGAATTGAAAGGAGGACTGAAGACGGGCATCAAGCTGATGAACTCTGTTAAGCTATGCATGCTGGCTGTAAGTCTAGGCGCGGTGGAGACGCTAATCGAGCATCCGGCCTCCATGACCCATGCCATAGTTCCGAAAGACGAGAGGCTCAAGGCCGGAATAACGGACGGTTTGGTGCGGCTTTCTGTGGGAATAGAAGACGTTCGAGACATCATACGCGATCTTGAACAAGCACTGAGTGGAGTCTAGAGCAGACGCAGAAAATAGCTGATGAGCATGATAATCAAAGAAGTACATGCGAAGACCATTTTGTCCAAATCAAAGGTTTTTGCCTATACGATTAACCCCTACATTGGTTGTCAGCACGGCTGCACATATTGCTACGCCCGATTCATGAAAAGATATACTGGCCACAAGGAGGAATGGGGTGAGTTTGTTGACGCAAAGGTCAACGCTCCAAGCCTGTTGCAGCTTGAAATAGAAAAGAAAAGGGTCGGTAGAGTCTGGATAAGTGGAACCTGCGATCCTTACCAACCTCTTGAGAAGAAATACGAGCTAACAAGAAAATGCCTAGAAATTCTTTCAAAACGGGCTTGGCCAGTTACCATTCAGACGAAATCCCCTCTTGTGCATCGCGACGTAGAGTTGCTAAGAAAAATCAACGATGTTGAAGTGGGATTCAGTATAGCTACGGGTGACGAAGACATTAGGAAAATGTTCGAACCCAATTTGCCTTCTATCAAAGAGAGGGTTGAAACGTTAGGGAAACTCCATTCTGCAGCCATCAGAACCTTCGCTATGATAGCACCCTTGCTTCCGAAGGCTGAAAGCCTTGTGGAGCAACTCAACGGAAAGGTAGATTACGTGCTGATTGACAAAATGAACTATCATCACGCAGACTGGGTTTACAGGAAATTCAATCTAGAATATGCGATGACTGCCAGCTTCTTTGGTTCAAAGAAAAAGGAACTCGCCAGCGCATTTGAGAAGCAAGGGACACCTTATCAACTACTATTCTAGTGCACGTTTTGGCTTTGCGTTTCAAAGTGGCGAGTTGCCAAGACCACTTATCAAATGAGGAATGAAAATGAAAAATAAGCTTACCTGGCAGCTCGCCTGATGAGTAACTGCCACTCTTAGTCTTAACTATCTTATGAATTGGCTATATGGATCCGGAATTTATGTCCGTACAGATAAGGGCGCGCACGTCGATTTGTGACAAATCCATGAACTTGTGAAAGACTAGGACAATATCGTTACACTTCCCCACATTTTTCAGCAAAGATGTCCTCGCACGGAGTCTTGCGACCAAATCTCAAGTTACTGTCGCCAAAGTTGCTTGTTCGAGAACTGAATTTGTGGCGTACGCGCACCTAGCCGTCCGCGACTTGGCACAATGGAAGTGCAAGCCACGTTTGTTCGGCCAAGACACCGAAAAAACATATTAACTCTTTCCAATAACATAAAGTTTCATGAATTACAAAGAGCGGCAGGAAATAATCGCTCGTTCGCCTATTTCCTTCGCATACCTGAAGCGTTTTAACGCTGCTGCAGGCGTCTTGCACCTAATACAGGGAATTGTGATGTTGATTCTGGGCTTTCAACTAACATGGACAAGAGATGTATACGCGTTCTATCTGAAACTGGGTTCGGCCATTGGTTCACCACCCAAATTCTCTGCAGTGCCAAACCCTCAAATCCTCTTCACCGTCCCCAATCTGGGAGTGATTCTTGCGTCTTTCCCTCTGATTTCTGCAATAGCACATTTTGCGATTGCCTATCCGAAGAGCAAGAGCTACAATGAAAATCTGAAAAAGGGAATGAACCCTTACCGTTGGTACGAGTATGCCTTCTCAAGCTCGATAATGATAGCGTTGATTGCAACATTTGTCGGCGTCTGGGACTTCTGGTCGCTGGCCATGATTTTTGTGCTGAACGCGATGATGATAATGTTCGGATACCTGATGGAACTCGTGAATCAGAAAACCGAAAAGACAACCTGGTCCCCCTTCAGCCTAGGCTGCATTTCCGGCGGACTCCCATGGGTTGTGCTCTTCGCCTATTTCATAGCCGCTGCCAACTCCGCCGGCGTGAACCCGCCAACGTTCGTGTACCTTATACTCTTCATCTACCTCGTCCTCTTCATGGTCTTCGCAGTCAACATGGTTCTGCAGTACCAGGGAGTCGGATGCTGGAAGGACTATTTGTACGGCGAAAGAGTCTACATCATTCTCAGTTTCGTAGCGAAAACACTCCTAGCATGGCTCGTGTTTGCCGGAGTGTTTGCACCATTCTAGAAAATTCAGAGCAACTCCCTCATTTTTCTACTCGTGCAGACTGACGAAGCGCGCTAAAAATTTAAATCCATTGAATAGGTTCCTCATAGCAGTGTAGTTGTTCGGTGAGAAGATGTCTGGCAAGGTCGTTATATTGATGGGTTCGGAACGTGATCTCGAGTTCTGTCGTGAGGTAGCCAAGCATGCGAAGGCTTTGGGATTAGAATATGAATTTCGCGTTGCTTCTGCTCATAAGACTCCAGAGAAAGTTCTAGAGATCCTAAAGGAATTTGACAGAGAAAAGGTCATATTCATAACTGTTGCTGGAAGATCCAATGCCCTAAGTGCTTTCGTAGACGCAAACTCGACAAAACCTGTTATCACTTGTCCGCCATACTCTGAAAAGTTTGCAGGAGCCGACATTTACTCTTCGCTCAGAGTTCCAAGCGGAATAGGCTCGGTCCTGACGATTGAGCCGGAAGGAGCGGCCATTGCGGCCGCAAAGATCTTCGCTCTTGAAGACAGAGAAATGGCAAAACGAGTGCGCGAATATCAGCAATCAAAGAAAAACGAGATCGAAAAAGCTGACAAATCCATCCGGAAACTAGAGTAGTGCATAGGCCATGGGAAGCGTCAAGGACCTGGAGGTAATCAAGAAACCCGTAAAAGACGAGATGGGCATCGGCCGATTCGAATTTTCGGACCGCTATTCAGTTTTTGACTGGGGCCCAATGCCCGACCTCATTGACAGAAAGGGCGAAGCTCTCTGCCTAATGGGAGCCTACTGTTTTGAGAGGCTTGAAGAAGAGAACATCAGGACGCATTACCGTGGCCTAGTTCAAGAGAACGGAAAAGTTC
>Ga0315279_10005887_pt1 | contig 15678 bp, 16 predicted proteins | sample YL17G06_20_MG_FD_203694 | JGI IMG/M metagenome (GOLD analysis project Ga0315279, IMG submission 203694) | Sediment microbial communities from Yellowstone Lake, YNP, Wyoming, USA - YL17G06_20 | ecosystem: Environmental > Aquatic > Freshwater > Lake > Sediment | place: USA: Wyoming | collected... | reverse complement strand
AGTCATTAGACTATCAGGTTCTCGGCATAACGGTCAACCGACTCGCGAAAGAGGCAGGGGTAAAGTTTTCACTACACGATGGCAGGCGTTGGGTTAACACGGCGCTTGAGCAGATCGGCATAAGCACCAATTGGGCAAGGAAGATTAGAGGACGAAAAGTCAAAGGCGAAGAGGCTCCGTATTCACAACCTCAAATCGAGCAGTTGAGAGCCAAATTCCAAGAAGCCGTTCCACACCTAGAGTTCACAAGCGAGACATCTATCGCGATCGAGGACAGGCTCAAAAGCTTGGAGGATTTCAAGGCGAGTCTTACACCCGAGCAAAAGGAAGCGGCGAGAAAGGCAGGTATTATGAGATTTCAGAGAAAGAAAGCTGAGAAGAAAACATGCCCGGACGGAAAGCATTGTGGCGAAAACTTTGAGCAAGTCAAAGAGTGTGACCTTCTCGGCTACCTGAAAGAAGGCTATGAGATCGTGCACAAGTTAGGAAACGGCGACTTAATCATGAAAAGCGGCTAAGTTTACTCTTCTTTTTTTGCCTCTCGACATGCACAAGTCGTCTTTCTAAGTTCCTTCGTCTACCCTAAACAAGCCGCATCTACCTAGTCCCGTTCATGGGTGCGGTCACGAAGCACTCTTTCTCTTTGAATCTTGTACCCTTTACGCAACTGTACAAGATACAAGTTCATTTTACTCAACGGCTTGTTATTCAAAAGCTGAAAGCACTTCCTCACGAAGGACAAAGAGAAAGAACCCTCTGCTTTTTTGTGTGGGCGCTGTCCTTTCCTGACGAGGATGAGAGGAACGTGTTTTTGTGATGTTTTCAAGCTCTGCAACCATTACAGAACTTAAATCTTGTACCCTTTTGTTATCAGTGCAAGATACAAAGAGACAGCTCTAGCGCGTGCGTCTTACTGCGTCTTCACCTGTGTAACCATCTTAGGATCGCATGAGTCAACATCGAAAAGTATGGAGACATCGCAAGGAAAACCGATCTGCAGGACTATTGGGTCTTTTTTCATTTAGGATTTTTCGACGATTGTCGTCGCGCGTGTTGGACAAGAGGTTGCTTGGGCAAGTAGCCTAGTTGACTATTTTGAGCAGAATGCGGGTTTTGAAGCAACAGAATACGAGCTCACAACCAGAACCTACTTGGCAATAATGCTGGATTCAATCAAGCTAGAAGACCTGCTCAACCGAATGGATGAAGACGCTGCATCCGAGATCCTGGCAGCAATAGCAACGTTGACATAGAGCGTGGAAACCGAATAGGACGATGACAGGTTTAGTTGGGATAAAACTTTACCCCCAACCCAACCCCCAACCCACGCGCGCGCGTGCCAGCAGAAAAACTTGAAATAATGCTTCGGACACTCGTTCATCAGGTAAATTCTATGGCTCGGACAAAAACAGGGGCTAGAATGCCCAGCGAAAAGCCGTCGCTCCATGGTGACTCAATGCAATTTGGAAAGCCGGGCATGTTCACGCCAGAAGGAAGACTACTCCAAGTAGAATGGGCGCGGAAATGTCCGTCAGGAGGCTACCTTGCTGTCGCCATGAAGACTTCTGATGGTTTGCTTCTGGCCAAAGGAAAAGAATCAATAAAAAGCAAATTAGAAGGAGGGTTTCCTCTATTCTGGCATTTGGGACAGGCGCTAGCGTTCGTGGCCACTGGCAATAAGGGAGATATGTTCTACGTTCATGACACGCTTTTGAGCAAGGGCGTCAATACATTCAGAGATGCTTCTCGTAGGATTCGCGGCATTCTCCATGAGCATGCTGTAAGCACGATCAAGCGACCACTTTCTCTCTTCATTCTCCTAGGCGGGTTCGATGATGGAGTTCAAAAGATTGCGAAAATAGAGGTGCTTGGTTCTGAGACACAATGTGATGCCTGTGCGATTGGCTATGAAGATACCAAAGCACAACGTCTGCTAGCCAGATATTGGAAACCGACCTTGAATCAGAAATCAGGGTTACGGCTTATCAAGAAGATATACTGGTCATCAGCTTCGGAAACATGCTTTCTGTCGAGATCAGATTCGAAATAATGGATTCTCGCGCGCGCTTTTCGATGGGACGTATGTTCTAGATACACCCTAGAAGACGCCTAAGATACCTTATGCGAAATACACAGGAAAAGCGCGTGCTATAACAAATAGAAAACATTAATGCAGAATTCATTCAGAAACGGCAAAAACCACAACGTATAAACCAACTTCCTGTAATAGCTAAACGAAAAGAGACATTCAGACAAATGACCGACAAGAAACCAATCCAAAAATCTGAAGGACGAAAAGCAGAATCATTAACCCTCAGAATTCTTCGCTGCACACGCTATCCGCGATATATCGCTTATGGCGTGGGGATATTCTATGTTTTGTTGTTGTTGACAAACACGTCTTTTCCAGTACTAAACCCAAGGCAGCCTGCTCCCTTGCCGTTCAACTGGATTATCACCTACCCACCAAGCCCTCCAAACAGTGTTAAAGTATCGAGTGGCAGCAGCATGATAGTGATTATCAACGTTAGTGCACCTGACGCCTTTGCAGATGGCAGAGAAATTATCGTCAATGCAAGAGGAGCAGAAAACGCTAAATTCGTTGATACTGTGAGAGATGTTACTCTTGGATTCACTGGAGCATACTGGTACCCTGTCACACCTGGTGGATTTCAAGTTAGCCCATGTGGCGGAGCAACCATTTACCCAAATGGAACAGATGGTGATGGTCTCGTATGGTTCATCCCTGATGGAGACCCAATTGACCACAGGTATATGTACCTAAAAGGCGACAACAAAAGCGTAACATTCAGAACAGAAGGCAACTATCCCCTCAGCATCATCATAAATTACAATAACGGTAGTGATCCTAGCATCTACACATTTCCAGAGTTTAGCGTACAAATTCGTTCTTCTGAAAACTTGGGGCAAAACAGACAAAATCAGGCACTTTGGGCAATTGCGATTGTAGGTTTCTTTTTCACGGTTTTGGACTTAGTGCCTAAGTTGCCAATAAATCCCAAAAAGAAAGCAACTACGAGCGAAAATGAGGAATCAATGTCTCTTGATGCACGTTTTGGGTTTGGGTTGGGTTGGGTTGGGATAAAACTTTACCCCAACAACAACCGAAGGCAAGTTTATGATGTCGGCTGAAGGTTCTGTTCTCTTTTCTTCATCTCATCGTAGAGGTATTCAAACCATCTTGTCGATTTCGGTATGTTCAACTGTTTTCTCCACCCTTCCACCAGAGGCTTTGTTTTTTCCCACATTGTGATGACTCCATAACCAAAGAGGTCGTCAACTTGTTCAACATCTGCAAACTTGTAATACACAAGATAGCCAATCCCATTGAAGAACCAAGTGTATCTGTCTACGTCTGTCCAGACTGGTGAACGTTCAGGTGACGTAATTGATCCATATTTCTTCACAAAGCTATCATAGTCCTTAATTTCCAAACCCAAGAAAGGTCCAAATCCTTTCTTGTATTCTTCGCTACCCCAAGTCAAATAAAGTCTCATCACAAGGTCTGTTTGTCTCACTTTGTTCTGTTGTTGAATCATGTGACTCTGATGCCTAATCTGCAGAGCATAGTAGACAACTCCTGCAATCACACTTGCAGACGCTAACATTACAGATACTGTCTGAATGTCAACCATTCTTCACACCTCTTTGTTCTCTCTCCTTCAATTCATTGTGAAGATATTCAAACTTCTGTAGTGACCTTGGAGACTGAAACTGTTTTCTCAACCCTTCCACTGCTGGCTTGATTTTTTCCCACAAAGGTACAGCCATATAGCCAAAGAGGTCGTCAACCAATCCGATGTCTATGAGCTTCCTATTCAGAAGCACTCCTACTTCTTCGAACAGTACGTTGACAATGCTCATACCTATGATTTCTGGCGACTCAACAAAACCAGTACTAGTAGAATAGTACTTTTTCACGAATTCATCATAGTCCTTGAAATCCAAGTTGAACGTTTTTGCCAATGCTTTCTGGAATTCTTCACTACCGAAAGTTGAGTAGATCCTCAGGAGAAGGTCTGTTTGTCTCACTTTCCTCTGATGCCTGAGCTGGAGAATATAATAGATAGCCGCTAGGAACACACCTGCAGAAGCAATAGCTATAGATATTGTCTGAATGTCAACCACTTTTGACACCTTTTTGCTGTCTTTTCTTGACTTCGTTGTATAGATATTCAAGCCACGCATATGATTCTGGAAGACCATGCATTTTTCTCTGACCTTCCACAAAAGGCTTCCATTTCTCCCACATCCGCATCACCCCTTGAGTCTGGAAGAGACCCAGAACCAGCTTTATGTTCACGAATCCTTCATGAACGAGGAAACCAACCCCATTCATGAACCACAAAATTTTGTTTATGTCTACCCAAGCTTGAGAAGCAATACCGTATTTCTTCACAAAATCATCATAGTCCTTATACTTATCCTCCAGACCAACAGAATCTTGGACTGCTTTTCTCATATCGTCACTCCCCCAAGTCAAATAGAGATTCATGAGCAAGCCCATTTGTCTCGTCTTGCTCTGATGTCGAATCTGAATGGCATAGTACACAATACCTGCTACAACACTTGCAGATGCAATGGCAATAGAGACTGTTTGTATGTCAACCATTATTGACGCCCAGAAGATAAGATTAGGTGAGATTAGTATTAAAGACTACATCATGAATAGCTGGGAGAGTATCGAACGCACCAGAAATCCTTTGTCAGTTTATCATGTTAAGAAGAGAAGCATTACTTGACTTACTTCCTTTCAGTCCTTGTCAATATTCTTGGTTTTTTCCATTCTTCTCTTATTCTTGAAGGTAAGTTCTAACTAGATTATTGTAAACATCATCTTTGGTGTAGTCGAAGGTTATGATGCGTTTCGGCGTGACTTTTACTATTACCATTTTTACTTTGTCAAGAGCGACTTGAACAAAACGTTCAAATTTATCTCTTGGAGCACGATAACTCTTTTCCCACACTGAAAGAGCCATTTGGTAAATATTGTCATATTCCAGTTCTGCTTTACCGTAGATGAGAATACCTTGTGCACTTCCAGTATCAATCAACACCGTAACATCATTGTTCCGTTTGATGTTTCTGGTTTTTCGGCTAGAGGCATAAGATAACAATACGATTTGACCGTTCATGTATCGGTAACTGACAGGAATGGCATGTATGGTTCCGTCTTTGTTGTGGGTGCAAATTCTTGCTGTATTGTTCTCCTTGAGCAGAGATTCAATCTCTTCGCTGGTGAGCGGTGGTGCTTGACCAGTATATGACAATCTTCATCACCACTCTACAGTTCTTCTGGCTCAGCTATAGCTTTTCCGAAAGATGCAAAGTGTATACTCGATTCGTATACTACCCCTACATACTGCTCTTACTTCTTACCTGCCTTCTCTTTTCAGTTGCCTAGTGTTCCCTGAATCCAGTATACGTCCTGCCAATATCAGCGAAGTTTGGTTTGGTTTGGTTTGGATAAAACTTTACCCCAAAATCCTACGTCACGTCAATATGTTCGTTTTCTGACACTGTGCTTTGTTGAGCCCTCTAAAGCACACTATGCTTTGTGAAGCCCTGCAAAGCACACTGTGCTTTGGCGGTGCCAGAATCTCCTTAAACTCTTCTGGCAACATAGTTTAGAGGTGCAAGTTGTTTGGTTAATCTTGTTGAAGAATGGGGAGTGTTAGAGGAGTATGCGGGAGACAGGCAGGACTACAATCCTTAGCGCGCTTGTTTACTTCTTTACCTGAATGAGCTTATCTCTAGTCGCCTCTGCTACAAACTCGGCTCGACTGCGGTATCCCAAAAGCTTCTTTTCAAGTATTTTATCAACTTCGTCCGCAAGCTCAACGGGAATCTTGACGTTGACGTATTGTTTAGGCACATTTGTTCCCCTTGCTCGCAACTCAACCGCAAATCTTATGAGAATAATGGATAACCTATGGCGCATAGGTGCTTCCTTGGAGCCAGAAGTCCACATCGTAGACCGCTACATGCAATTGGTGAGAAAGTGTTTCACGATGACGAATGTCATGCTAGAAGGCGGCAAGGAAATCGATTTGCTCGCGGTCAATCCGATTTCTGGCGAGAAATTTCACATCGAGGTCAGGGTGACCATCGCCAAAGGCTTCCGAATAAGGCTTAAGGACACGCAAACAAAGGATGGCCGCAAACACAGAAGGGGGCTAGACACGCTGGATGACATCAAGTTCAAGCCGGTTGCCAAAGCTGCAGAGGGAATCTTCGGCACCAGCGATTACAAGAAAGTCTTGGTCGTGTGGGAAGTTGAGGACGAGAGCGTAATTGAACAAGCGAAGTGCCTGTATGGAATCGACGTGTGGAAAATATCCGACATATTGAGCGAACTAACTCAGGAAGTTAAAACAAGATCATACCGAGACGACGTCCTGCGCACTGTTCAGCTTATTTCCAGAAGGATTAGCAATTTCTAATTTCTTCCGAACTGTTAGGGCTTGGATGTCGAACGCTCGCACACAACGCAACGCGAAACTCAAAGTGGGTGTTCAATCGAAATTCTCAATTTAGAGTCAGTCCACCTTTTCTTTAACATCCAGAAATTTGGAAAGCCTTGTTCTATAGTCAAGATGTGGGTTCTCCGCGTAAAATGTGGGGAGGACGCCGTTTTTTGTCTTGACTATTCCCATTTTGAAAAAGTTGATTAATGGTTTTGAGGCGAGAACATGCCCGGCAAATAGCACCAACATGTAGTGTTTTCTTGTAAATTGTTCAAAACTAAGAATACTATCTGTCATTTCCTCTTCTTCCATAGTCACCTTGTGGTCTTCCAATTCTTTTTTTGATTTAACAACTCTCACGTGAAATTCCCAGAACAGTGGTATGATGAATAGAATTGCAGGCAATATCAAAACTGAGAATAATTCAACAGGAGTTTGATGCGCAAACACCTGGAGGCCGTAACCTATCGAATAGAATACCATCAGAGCATAGATCGGAGCAAAAGCACGTAGGAAGTGAGCTCTGAGATACTGGCTTGTTAGTATTGTCAATTTCCTAATTGCATTCTCGTTGTCAACAGCCCATCGATAAAGGATTGGGAACCATTTGCTCTTCGATATCATAAGATCATCGGGAAAGGATAGACCTTTCAATCCTTCATTCAGGAAATCGACAGGAAACTTGTATTTCGCGGCAACTTGTTCAAAGTCATTTCTCTCCAGTTTTCCGTGTACCTTTTTTAGATATCTAAGCTCGGTGAGAGCTTTTTGAAAAGTCGCACGACTACCAAATTGCAATGGCAAGAATGAGATGCTAGTTTCTTCCATCCTCTTCTACCTTCAACGGGTCCCTTTGAGAATGAGATTAATATGTTTTTGGCTTCAATAATCCTTGCCCTCAGGAGCTAAGCTTCTGCCCATTCACTGCCTCCAAAAGATTGTAGGTCTATCACCGTTCGGGGAGGATAGAGAAGGCGTTCAGTAAATCAAGCTAGTAGGATACCAATATCAAAAAAGAGACAGTGAACTCTTGACTTTGATGTCTCCATCTATCCCGTTCTGTGATAGACCTTCGCTTGTGGAGAACGCGTTCAATGCATGGTGAGTATTCCTTCGACAGGTACGGCTGAAATCAGGATTAGATTTGTTTTGACTTTGGAAATGTGACAGAATTCCGTTTTCTTTTCAGGCCATTCAATATGCAGTATGTATCTGTCGAAATCTCTCCCTTTGAGGTCGAGGTTTGGCGAAAAAAGGAACCCAGGTTTTCCGCATGCTGGGCAAATGTAGCGGGCTATGGGGTTCACATCTCTGATGAGACCCATTCGCACCCTCTTGTCCAGTGGTGGCTCCAAACGTTCACCTCTCTTTGGGATGCCATCGAACCACTCAAGTTTCTCTTCCATTGCCCACCATAGATTGTTGACACCATCGATTAACCGTTCAACATCCTTATTGCTTGACACCTCAACTATTTTATTCAACTTCTGAATGCACAAAGCTGCTGTCTTGCGTCGCCTGTATGCATAGATGTGTTCTTTCTTCTTGAGATAGCTCGTCATGATTTGATCATCAAAGTATACATGCTGTTGTATACTTAAAGAGTTTTGAGCAGATTTTGATATCATATTAGTCGATGAACTTCACGAGTAACTTCGTGAAGGGATACGGCCAGTCAGCCTGATCCGTCATGAAGAGCGTAGTCGAAAATAGGCGACTGCCAGATGTCGGATTGCTGTGAAACAGCATGCGCCTATGGCTTTGGTATTTCCTCATGAACGGACGGGAACTGCAAGGGCTGAGTTCTCAAATTCAGTCGGCCAGAAGTCTACAAATACAATGAAATGGAAAGCAGGAGTGATTTCCTTCAATTTCCAGATTTTTCTGACCGCTCTTAAACACTGGGTAGGTGCCCGATGAGACCTAGAGAAGAGCGGGGATGGGCACTTCAAAAAAACTATGGAGGAATTTTGGAATGAAAAACGATCTAGGCACAGGTGCGCGTATCAGAGAAATACTGAAACGCAGGCTGGAGCAGGCTCGGCAGGGGGTGATTCAAAGTGAATGATGACATAGACCTAAATGATCTGTTTCATGAGGATGAACCAGAAAAGGAAAGCGCACCCACAAAGATATGCCACGAAAAAGACTGGACATCGTATGAGGGCGGTCGTGGGTGATCGCAAAGATTCATGTTGTAATGCGGAATGTCCTCACTTTGAAAAGCTGAAAAACGTCAGCTATAGCAAAATACAGCACAGGGAGAGAGAATGACTTTACTCAAAGAAAAGGCAACTGACCTTTATCAATGGGCTTCACAAAACACAAGCGAAGCCACGCAAGTCTCAGAATCATTTGAGAGGATAAAAGCTGAACGTGCGAGTGTTGAATCCCACGATTTCTTTGAGACTCCATTTTTCAGATTGCTCATGTTCAGGATAAAGAATACTCCTCACGCACTGATCGGGATTCTTGGGCTTCAAGGCACTGGGAAAACCAGAACACTCACCCAACTCTCTCGCTCGTTCCCCGATGCCATTTATTTCAAATGGAGTGTGGACTGGCGCAAGAGGCTTTTGCAATACCCTGAAGCTCATGACAACTACGCTAGTTATCTTGAAGGGGAAGCTAACGATCTTTTCATGGAGTTAGGACACAAGGGTATCCAACCTAAATGGATGAAAAAACTGGGTGCGGATAGTGTTTCGAAGATGTCCGAAGCACTTCAGGAAAAGATAATCGGGCGTGTGAAAGCTGATGAGCTCAAGAAAGAAGCGGCGAGCATGGTGCTTGAAGGGAAAAAGTTGATTCTTCTGGATTTTCCAGACTATAACAAGTATGACCCATTCTCAATGAACCGTGATTTCGAAGAGTTACAAAAGTTTTGGTACTCCTTGCAATCATCGGAAACAGGCTTGGTGATCGCCATGCAGAAGGAGTTAATCATGCGTAACCCTCACTTCTTCATTGGAAAAATGGACATAATGAATCTTGAACCCTTGAGCAGCGATACTCTGATGAGCGCGTTCAAGTATCTCCGCAAGGATTCTGAGCTTTTCGGGGACGATGCCATCAAGTTATTGGCCGAGCTATCACGCGGAGTTTTCCGCAGGTTCAAGAAATATATTAAGCTAATAATTGAGAGTAATCTGAACACCACCATTCCGCTGCATCGTGAGCACGTGGAACAAGCGATCACAGAGGCAGTTCTCATGGAAAGCATGGAATTGGAGCTGGATGAGATTTTCAAGGAAAGGGGCAAGAGAATAGAAGCCTTGAAAGTCTTGAATTATGTGAGGCAGAACCCACAAACGAATATGAAAAGCATCGCGGAATCCTTGAATATCCCAGAAACAATGGTGCAGAGAGTGGTTCACAATCTTGAATTGTATGGTTACGTCATGCTCTCAAGGGGGAAAGGAAAAGAATTACTCATTTCCCTACTGTAGAAATACCGCTATAGCTACTCTTTTTCAGCTTTTCAATCCATGAAAAAGCATCAAGACTGGACGGCATATGGACAAGATAAACGACAAAGTTTTCGCATGGTGGGAGTCACAACTCGCTAACGCTGAAAAAGTATCCTGCCCATAGTTTTCTGTGTGACTTACAAGGCTATTTGCTTCTTTTGGGTTGAAGATATTTCGACCGTATGGTGAGTTGTCGAAGTGGAAAGCATGGTGTTTTCATGGACTACTTCGATGGTGAGGGCGACTTCGATGCATGGTGAATCCATGGTCATTTATCGAAGAGTACCCCACCTGCCCAAGTAAAACTGACCTATGTGCCTATTCCAAATAGGTCGCGAAATGAACCTATCACACAAGCGAAGTGAAAACTTTGGCACTCGCGCAAAGCGAAAAGTACGCTGAAGCCCCCGCCTGCCAGCAAGACATCACGCGCGTAACACTTATAGGAGATCCAAGGAACTAATCAGAATGATGCGAGAAGTGAGGATATAATCATGAACGCTTTTCAAGGTTATATGTACGCAATTTCTGTTGCGGTTTTTGTGGCAGTGGTATGGGCATGTGTCTTCCTTAACGTCAACGTAAACGATCAATCCATATTCACCTTGGTCAACGGGATAACTTCATCAACAAGCGTCATAGTAGGGTTTTCTGGAGCGATTATTGGAATCATGTTCCGTGAGGCAAAGGAAAAACAAGACAAGAAAGCCAGACTGTTTCTCTTCATAGCCATAGCTGTCTTGATGATTCCGTTGACAATGCTCTGGACAACATATGCGATGCTAACCATAGGGGGAGTGTGGACTTCAATGGCGGTGAGATGGGGATTAAGCGGTCTCATTATGGCATTCTACGTATTCAGTATCGTTGTGATATTCATCGCTAAACAACTGAGTATCGAAATAGAATAAAATCCAAGAACTGTCGACTACTTCAAAGCACGTTCCTACTTGTGAGAACTCCATCGTATCGCTACGTACGCACTTATCAAAATCCCTAAAAGAATAAGGGTAGCATTCACGGCAGACTCTTTGGACAAACCCCAGACTATTAATCCATACAAGATTATTACGCAGACTGCACCGATGGAAACTAAAGCAACAAGATGTTGTCTGCGCGCACGAAAGAAGCCTAGAAATCTCGAAGCGTATCCTGTTTTTGTAGGTCTACGATCGGGAAGTCCATCTGGACGAGATATTTCTTCGTTCAAGTTCCTAATGTTCTCAATGGTGAGACTCTGTGTAAAGATAAGAAAATCGTACATAATTCTCTCTACTTTGTGAAGAACTTCGTCATTTCCATCTTTGATTGCTGGAATAATCCTGTAACGAAGATACTGCTTAAAGGCGAATACTGCACCCTTCTCGTATTCTATTATCGGCTTGAAAGTCCCTACGTTCCACCGTTGTTGCAGGCATGAAAGCAGATTTTCCGCATACTTTAATGTCTCCTTTCGGTAATCTTCCTTCATTCCTTTGGATTTCTCTTTAAGACACTTCGTCAGACTAATGCAGAGCGGACGGGCATAGTAGACAGCCCACTCATCGTCATCAACGTAATACACCTTTAGTCTCTTTCGAAATAGCCAAAGTTCTCCGAATCCTAGAAGAATGCCGAAAAACATCAAGACCACGCCACTACTGTTTCCCAACGGTTTGTCTAGCGAGAGAGGTATGGCTATGAAAAAGGGAATGCCTAGGCATACGACGAAGAGTATGCCATTAAATTCTGCGAATCTCTCAGATCTTAGACGCTTCTTGACCTTTTCACAAACTACGTCGTATTTTTCGTCATCAAGGACAACTGTCATGGTAACTTCTATTCAGAGACACTCATATTAAACTAATCGTACCTTGTAAGAACCCGACTGCATTCAGCACGCGCTCTACAGTTCGTGTCCGTAATCTCCAAAAGACCTCGAATCAGAGTAATGAATGACTCATATGCCTATGACCGTCTATCTGTTTTGACATCCAAAACGTTCGATAGAAGAGTAAGATTATGAACTCCAATTTGCTCAACAAAACGAGCATTCTCCAAGTCTATATGGCAATTGATGAGAGAAGAGAACCTCCCAAGACTATGTCTGTAATGGTTTGGCAAGCTAAACCACCGCCTCAGGGTTATCTTACGGTCGGTGAGCTTAGGGAAATCGTGGAGGCATTCCTGACAGGACTCAAACGCCCACGAGAAAAATCTTCAACCAAGACTTCGTAGTGTCGTGTCCGCCATGATCATTTCCATGAGATCGACTGCAGAAGTATCTATATCTCTGCTTAGGTCTTTTGGAACAAGGTTTATGTGCGAGATTGGCGCGCGCTAAATACTTATCTATATAGCTTCTTATGTAATTTGGATTATACTATTGGAAGAGTAATCTTGTCTGAAAGAATAGAAAAAATCTGGGTTATAGGTGGAAAAGCACCTAATGCCGATAAAAGTATACCTTGGCAAGAAAATATCCCAAATATCGCTAACAGCGACAAATTGATTATCGACCTTAGCACAATCCCCTCTAATATAAGCATTCCAAAGTATGAAATCCGCGATTATCTAAGATATTTGATAATGGCGGGCAAGGTAATTTATGTAATTCTTTCTCCAACGTCCGCCGAAAATGCTAGCGACCTTTCCGATATGCTTCCTGTTTTGCCAGGATTGATCGAGGTAAAACCTTGTGATTTTGATAGTATTAATCCATTAGACGCCCAAAAGGTTCCTAACGAAATAGTAGAGTATTGTAATTACGTTGAACATTGTGCTTTTTTTATGGATCAGATAGATTTTCGCTACCTCTGGAATTGTCTGGATCCTAAGTCACAATGGAAGGCTGAAAAATATCCTTTTTCGCCACAGATAAATTCTCTTGAGCAGAGTTACACTCTTGAAATACTAAATGTTTCTCGTCAGTCGATTGGTCTCGCATCCAAATATAAAATACTGGATAGAGAAGGGGGAATTTTACATGAAACTGGACAAATCATTTTCTTACCTCCTCCTACAAGAATCACATCAACCGAAACAGTTGAAGTATTGGTTAATTCTTTAAGAGGAATGGAATTTAAGGAAGAGGAACCTGACTGGGTTTCAAAGGTAGATTTACCAGGAATAGCTGAACTAAATCGGCATATTCATGAAGAAAACAAAATAGTTGAAGAAACGACCAGAAAAATCCAGAAACTAAACAAAGAAAAAGCTCAAACGGAAAAATACAGGAAATTGCTTTGGACTAACGATAAACCTTTAGAGGATGCCGTCAAAGATGCTTTTATTCTATTAGGATTTGAAGAGGTTCGTGGGGGAAGGTCTAGGGAACTAGAAGATTGTGTTATTGATCTCAAAACCACTGGCGAATTTGTTCATGGCATAATGGAAGTAAAAGGCAGAGAAAAGAGAACTTCGCTTGATGATATGAATCAGTGTTTTAAATGGGTCAACCAATATCGCGTGAAGGAAAAGAAAAAAGTAAAAGGCATTTTCTTACCCAATCAATTTAGGCGTACAGAGACATTGGATTCTAAAAAAAGACTTACGTTTGAACCAAATGAAATAGAGTTTGCTCAAGATTTCAAGATATGTGTCTTACCTACATCTGAATTGTTTAAAGCGGTTGTGCATATATTAAAAGGAAATAAATTGTCAAGAAATGAAATTGAAAAAAGAATCCTTGAAGCAAATCCAATTTGTAAATTAGTGTAACAGTTTATCATGCCTCTTTTTGCGACGTTTGAATACGTTCAGCGTACGCTAGAAAGCCTATATTAGAGGTTTGCCGGTATCTCAATTGGTATATCAGATTTAGCGAGAAGCTGACTATTAGTGAGGACTATGGGAGATTTCGCCAACGGTTGCTCAGATAAATGCGTCTAGTTCCTAGGCGCGAGCGCCAAGATCGCAGGCGACAGGCTCAAGGTCGAACTCGACGTCAAAGACGGTGCGCTCGTCGTTCAGAAGAAATAGAGTTTTTTTGCATTGCCAACTAAACGTGGCAAACTGACCATTCTGAGAGTACAATCAGGTGTAACCTGTTGGAACAGTGATATTTCCTGATGCGATCTTGTCACGAGCTTCAGTTAGTTTTGACAACACGTTGGCTGACAACGGTGTTTCAGTGAAACTGAAGGTCTGTTCCCAGAATCCTTCTTCTTCAGGGAGCCTGCTGCATCCTGTCCATTGATCGGCTACTCCTTTGATGTATATGCCACCCTTGAAACCGCCAGTCTTCAGGTTTGGCAAGAGTTTAGAAATCACCGCGGACTTCACCATGTCGAACACGGCGTTGTCAACTCTTTTTGTTGCACTGCCGACTATCTGCGTGTAGAGATAGTCTTGGCATGAGTCTACGCCGAATCCGTTCACATTGCTTTCATTGCATGCTAACAACGCGCCAAGTCCGCTTTTGCCAGCTGCGGCGAAGATGCCGTCAGCGCCAAGCCCGACCAACACGAGTGCTAGTTCCTTGGCCATAGCCGGATCAGCCCAATTACCGACAAATAACGGGTCAAGCACTGTCACACTTGCATTTGCCCATTCCGCTCCTGCCTTGTATCCAACGAAGTAGTCTCTAATCAAGGGTATGTCCATGCCTCCGACGAAACCGACTTTGCCAGCGTTGGTCAACATTCCGCCTAGCACGCCCACCAAGAACGATCCTTCGTTTGCTTTAAAGACAAGGGATGCAACGTTCGGTTGATCGACTACCATGTCGGCTATGGCGAAGTTCTGGTTTGGGTATGCTGCTGCTACGTTGTTAAGGGCATCTGCCTGGTCGAAACCGATGCAGACTATGAGCGCATACCCGCCGTCCGCTGCGAATCCTCTCTGGAAGCCTTCATAATCGGCTATTGCCGCCGGTGTTGCATAGTCAAATGTTATGTTGAGTTCATCTTTGGCACGCATCATACCCGCGTATGTAACGTCATTGAAAGACTTGTCTCCCAAACCACCGGTTGAAAAAACAATAGCAATCTTGATCGGTGCCCTATCTATCGGAGTTCCAAAAGTATTGAATCTTTGAATGAGATAGTAGATGTCTCTCATATTGATGGTCCCATCAGGAACGCCTGGAGTCGGACCGCTAACGTCACCCCATGGGTCATAGGGATATGTCGCGCTTCTTATTGGAGATACCGTGAACAGAGTCGCCGTCAGTATGGCAGCCACTAGTATGGCTAGAAAGAGAGTCTTTCCAGTAATCATAAAAACCCCACCTTTCTCCTTTACAATGAAGTAGTCAGTCACTCTTATGTGCGTTATGAAAGGACGTTCTAGTGAATTCTCACAAGTACTGTCGTTTATCTGCGCAAACACAAGGATGACAGCATAACGGTGAGGAAGGCTTAAGTTCTTTCCACGTTTTTCTGCATCGCAAAATGCGAGTCAACTTAGCCTTGAAATAAGAAATATCGCCTGATCGACTCATTTCCTTCATCATAAATGACCTGTTGACTTCATTTCTAAGGTCTTCTGATCAGAAACTTTGAGACTCTCGAAGATCGTTAATTTACCGTCTTAGATGTGAGTCGCTGAATACGAAGAAATATAAGCTCGATCGTCGATTAGACTTCGTCGAACGTCGCTACGTAGACGAAAAGACATAAATGTCAACAAGCGACCTGACAGTTAAGTATAAAGGCATAACAGTTTGGGTTTGAGGGTCAAACAAAATGAGCGAAATGACAACTGAAATCCTTGAACAAAACCTCGGCAAAACAGTGCTA
>Ga0315279_10005886_pt1 | contig 15678 bp, 21 predicted proteins | sample YL17G06_20_MG_FD_203694 | JGI IMG/M metagenome (GOLD analysis project Ga0315279, IMG submission 203694) | Sediment microbial communities from Yellowstone Lake, YNP, Wyoming, USA - YL17G06_20 | ecosystem: Environmental > Aquatic > Freshwater > Lake > Sediment | place: USA: Wyoming | collected... | reverse complement strand
CTGCGAATAGGGGAACCATGGTGCAGGAGCAGACGGTGAGAAACGGTGCCATTCCAAGAGCTAGGGCGTAACCGGTCACTTTGTTGCCGCCCATGTATCTTGTGATTGCCTCTTTCGGAATGAACTCGTAGATGAGACCTGCAACGACGAAAGCGAAGAGAAGGCAGATCCAGCCGTGACTGAAATAGTCTATCAGGTACGCTATTGGGATGTACCAGACTGCAAGGCCATGAAAGTCAGCGGGCTTCATTGTCGGCGCGAGAGAGTACGCCATGATCCTCGAGTATACCAAGGCGGCGAAGACAAATAGTACAAACCCTACCAGAATGCCAGTTCGCACTACGCGCCTGCTATCTGCCGTGTAGTTTGCCTCCACCGCGCTACTTTGCCGCCTCTCTTAGAAGCGTCGCAATCTCGTTCGGGTCTGGGACTCGTCCCATAGTTTTGACAGTTCCGTTAAGGGCGAGGACTGGTGATAGCAAGGTACCGTATCTCTGAATGACATCTCTGGAAACGATGTCAAGTTTTCTGGCAGTGGCCTCGATGCCCTCGGACTTGACTGCAGTGACTGCCTTCTCCACATTTTTCCACGTGGCGTCGCATCTCGCACACGGCGGGTTCACGCCAATAACCTCTACAGAAACACTCTTACCCAAATTCACTCATCCCTAGTTTGTCATTTCAAGATCGCTTGAAATGTCAGACTGCTAGATAAGTATTATGATTTCAAGAAAAATTGAAATATGCGCCTCGCCTCATGTAGTGCGGTCGAAAATGCAACTGCCCAAAACGATTTCACAGAGCTTGGAACGGGTTGGGGGGTTGGAACAGATCAGGCGTAGCTTGCCTTCTCGCTCCGTGGTGAAACGCGTTAGCGGGATTTTTCAGTCGCTGTCGGATCCGAGTCGGCTGTCCATCCTATATGAATTATCTGTGTCCCCGTTGTGCGTCTGCGTTCTTAAGTCCGTTCTTAAGATCGCTGACTCGAAGCTCTCCTATCACCTTGACGATCTGAGATCTGCTGGGCTTGTGTCTTCGCAGAGCGAAGGTAGATTCATGGTGTACAGGATTACTGACTTGGGAAGAGATCTGCTCCGGGCATGTAGTCGGCTTGGAAGGACTGATGCCAAGCTGGAGGAGGGAGTTAAGCGAAGACTAGTCGCGGTCCAGCTATAACCGTTAGGTCGGACCGCCACCAGACTGAAAGCACGCATTCAGCGGAGTCGATGGCTCGCCTCGTCGAGAAATGGCTAGACAATCCGGTTTCAAGAAAGATCCTACGGTTCTGCACGGCGCGAGATGCATGTGGCCGCGGAATCGAACTCGCGCTGAGAAAATACGCTGGCGAAGACGTCAGCATGTGTTTCAGGTGCTCAGCAGCATACCATGTCACTGCGGGAATACTGAATTCCATACTCGGTAAAGCCAACTTAGGCAAGGCCACCATGCATCCTCAACCAGCAACCGAGGCGTTCAGTTGTCGACAGAACGGCTGAACCAGTATTAGTCAGGGTGTAGCGTCTGTGCAATTCTTTGTTGGGGAACACATGAAATGCACCTGGGGTTCTTCGTAGGCAGCCAAACGGGGGATCGGAGAATTGCTTTTCGCTCAGAGCGAAAGAAGGTTCGATTCCAATGTGGCACTCCGTGTCAATGTTGTCTGTTTGCGATGCGGAAGCGTCAGCGACGTCGATGATCGAGTTGCACGAGAGGTCGTTGCGAGAGCGGCTTCAAGGACCCGGTTTACGGTCACAGGGCAACGTTTCGACATATACGGGATTTGTGAAAAGTGTGCTAAGCGAAAAACTGCTCCATAGAATAGACTACGAGGCCTGCGTCATCTCTTTGGAGGAGGGCCGACTCAGCGAACGATTCGCTCAGGATTCTTTCTGCAGGTAATAGAGCACGAACTTATCTGGAGACGGTGATGGGTTCACGAGTCCGGTGGGTTCAATTACTCGCTCCAGTCTCAACGGGATGGAATCGTCAGGGAGTTCAATGGGCCTGTCCTTCCGAATCTCGACGACTCTCAATCTGCTTTTCATATCCATTCAACGCGTTGTCGGTCGAAGGGCACATGGTAAGTTTTCGGCCAACTCCTATGTCTGATAATTATGTCTTTGGCTGACCGGGTCTCGTAAGCTACAGACTGAAGTTGCATTTTCGTGTTTGTGCGCACTATTAGACCCACACACAATGTAAGTTTGGGTGCTCTGGCAAGGGATACTTGGACCATCAAGGTTGTTGCAGTCTGTTGAGCAGATATCGTGTTGTCTTCGTGGGAGCGAGTTGGGATTGCGCTGCTAGCTCAGTTGATTCCAAGCGGAGCAAATGGTGGGGCCGGTGGGATTTCACCCGCAGGCGAACTTTGAAATCAATCACCTGTCCAAGAATCCGCGCGACATCTGTCGGCTGCGAAGGCAAGCGGCTGCAAATGTGCCATAGGCTCATGCTTCTTTAACATAGTCCATCTGACCACGAACACTGGTCTGTCGGCCCTCCGCGCGACGGCCTCGGTTGTACTACTGTTCTGTTAGAGTATCTATGCGCCGTTAACTTGCCACCTCCGAGATATCTTCTCATCAGCCGTGTCCGCGCGAACTCTCTGATGAGTGCAGCGGCGACGAAGGCGAACACGAGACAGACCCAAGCCTGACTGAAGTGATCGACCATGTAGACCATTGGTATCTCCCATGAGCGAGGTGCCTAAGATTCACAGGCTTCAGTGTCGGAGCCAAAGAGTAGAATACGATGCGTGAATGCACGAGACACGCGACGACGATTCCACTCGCAGCGGTAGGCGGGGAATCAAAGTCCTAGTCTACGCGACCATTTCGGTTGCGCTCTTCTTTCTCTCCTTCGTAGCGGGAATGCTGGGACTGGCGTGGCTTTTGTTGCGACGCCCGTGCTGGGGCTTTTTGGCTCTGAACTCAAACACGTGATCATGCCGGAGTCTGTAGCTCAACGGTTTGACGGCGATCAATGCCGCAGTCGCACTCGCCCGAGCCAAGACGGTGGATTGGAACGCGGCGATTCCACTACTCACTGTCGCGACTCTTGTCGCGCTGCTCGGCGCATGGATTCCGTAATTCGTGCCAACGAACGGCATGTGGTGGGTTTATGTCGTCGTGCTAATTTTTCTCGCCTATCGAATTGCGTTCCCACCGAAGATGGACGACACCCGCTCGTCAGTCATCACCTCACAGAATCTTGGTCATCCGCAGCAACCTGCAGTTGACGCGAGCTTTATGCCAGTTTTTTTGCTGATTGTATCGTTGATGATCTGAACTAGCTCGTTCAATTGCTGTTGGCTCTGGAAATACGCACCTATGGTTGGGTGCTTGACTAGTTTTGCTTGGAGACTTTTCAGTTCCTGGACATCGTTAGTTTCAATTCTGCCGCCGACCTGTTGTATCCAGAGTAGTGACTGCTGTTTCTGCTGGAACTCTTGAATGAGACGTTGCGCATCAGGGTCGTAGCTCATCTGCCTTTGCGCCTTGTTGAATGTCAGGTATTCGGGGCAGTTGAGAATCGCATCGGCAAGTTCCATTGTCTTCTGAACAATGACAGATGCCGAGAGTTCATTCTTCGAGCGAAAAAGTTCCTCTGTTTTCTTTCTCCTTAACTCTTCAAGTTCCTCCGTCGTGAACCGTCACCTCCTAGTAGATGCCACTATCACCGCGCGCCAGCCTCAATCTGCCTCTCTAGTGCTTCGTAGCTGGGGTAGGAACCTTGGAACGCTATTGTGCCGCTCACCTTGACAATGGGTAAGGCTCGCAACCCCTTGTTTCGCACAATCTCGATGACATCGCGGTTGCCGGCGAATAAGGGCACGTCTCGCCCGACCGCGCCTCTCATAATCTTAATTCTTTCGCCGTATTTTTTCTGGAGCTTTGCTATGGTTTCAACGAACTCGATAAGTCTCGTGTCGGGAGCGGGTCCACAGATACCTGTGGGGCAGCACATGGGGGGATCGAAGATTCTTACTTCAATCATTCTGATCACCGTAAAGCATCCCTGACGCCCTCCTGAGCATTTCTAGTCCGTTCAGTTCACCTTCCAAAAGCGGCATTGTTAGTATCGGAACTTGGAACTTTTCTCTAAGCAGCTGCATGTATTTGTCCTGCATTTCTTTTCTTTTCTTGAAATAATCGTTTATGCAGTGTTCCCCTGGGAGTATGTAATTGGCAACCACTAGGGATGTTTTGAGCCCGACTGAGCCCAGCTCTCTTGCCGCTCGATGCGCTTCGATGATCGGCGTGTATTCCGGGTAGGTAACAAAAGCGAGGGTCGTCCTTTCTGCATTCTTCATGAGATCCAAAACCTGCTTGTACTTCTCCTTGACCTCTACCGTGGAGATGTCCAGTTGGGCGGTGGAGACGGCTGACAGCTCCAGTTGCTTAGACCAGTCTACAGGAAGCATCAACAACCGGAGCGTATGACCCGTCGGAGCCGTGTCGAAGATCGTTGCGTCGTAACCGTCTAGGCGCATTAGGTCCATGAACCTGTTGAAAGCAGCTAGTTCCTCGGCGCAGGGGGAATTGAGTTGTTCCTTCATGATCTCGACCACATCACGCGAATACTTCTTCTTGGCATCTGCAAGCATCCTTTGTGTGTATTCGATATGTTCCTTCTTCTGGTCGATCCTGACGGCTGATAACTTGCTGACGCCCTCAACCTCCGTTATCTCTGGGTAGACTTCCTGCTCGAGAACCTGAGAGAGATGGGACGCGGGGTCTGTAGTTACGAGCAGGGTATTGTATCCCTGATCCGCCAACCAGACGGCTGTGGCGCAACTAACGGAGGTCTTTCCGACGCCCCCTTTTCCTGTGAAGAAGATGGTCCTACTTTGCAAATTTGGCAGTAATGACTCTGGAATCTTCATGTAGCATCCCTCCAACCTTCTCGAGAACTTGAAGGCCCTTTACCTCAGTGTCGAGGAGCCCCATTCTCAGGATGGGGATTCTGAATTCCTCCTCAATCCGTTTCAGATACCTCTGCTGCATCTCGCTCCTTCTCCTGAAGAAGGCGTCGAGACACTGTTCCTGCGGGAGTATGCCATTCACAATCAGCAAATCGGTTACTATCCCAACGGTCGCAAGGGCGTCGATAGATCTCTTCGTCTCATAGATCGATGTTGATTCGGGCTGAAGGACGAAGACGAATTTTGCTTGGGGGCTCCGCATCAGGTTTACAGCTTTTTCGTATTTTGATTTCGATTCCTGCAGGGTTTGAACAGGACCTATGCATGTTTGACCTGAGCCCGCCTCGGAGAGCTCAATGGCTTTCTTCCAATCCAATGGTAGCTGCAGCAGCCTCAGCGTGTGACCAGTGGGCGCTGTATCAAAGATGATGAGATCATACTCTGCTTGGTTCATGAAGCCCACAAATTTGTCGAAGGCAGCGACTTCTTCTGTGCACGGCGAGGCCAGTTGTTCCTCGACTACGCTGACGACTTCGCGGGGGAACACTTGCCGCATCGGCTCAATGATCCCGTTCTTGTATTGCTGGGTAGCTTCGTCTGGATCGATTTCCATAGCCCAGAGGTCGTTCTCGATACTCGTCACCTTGTGGCCTATGTCACGTTCGAAGACATCTTTCAGATTGGATGCGGGGTCAGTCGTGACTATGAGGGTTTTGATTCCCATCTTGGCGTTGTAGACAGCCTCTGCGCAGGCCATCGAAGTCTTTCCGACGCCCCCTTTTCCTGTGAAGAAGATGAACTTGGCATCCTCACCAGCTCTCAATGTCTTCAACCTCGATAAGGGACTAGGTCTTAAGTAAGATCGCCCTGTCCTCCTGGGTAAGCTCTCTCAGCGCATCTAGTGTCCTAGCCAATCTGTTGTTCGCGAGCCGATAGTATACCCATGTTCCAGTCCGCCTTGAGACCACAATTCCGGCCTTGCGCAACTCGTTCAGGTGATGTGATGTCAAAGGTTGGCTTTGGCCAACTGCAACCTGAATTTCGCAGACACAGAGTTCTCGTCCCTGAGAGAGCAGGTGCAGGATCTTCAGACGGGTAGGATCGGACATAGAGCGCAGTACATTCGATTCCTTCTCTAAGATTGTATCTGGAATTGAAGAAGCGAACCTCTGCAACTGCTTGATCCAGACAGCGGCAGGGCATTCGATGTCTTGCCTAACTTCGACAAGACGACTCAATCTATCTACAAGCTGTCTTGGTTGCTGCATGGGGGCCTGTATAAACTGCCATTGATATAAGCACACTGACAGTCATCTTGTGTTATCTTGTGAGCAGGCGGGTTTATGGGTACGCGTTCCTATTTTTGGTACTGACCAAGAAGGACGATGAGTCAACAGATTTAAGAACATCAATTCACGTCCCCGTCGGGATGCTAAATGAGTGTTACGCTAGCTAGACAAAGGCTCAAGCGGTTGGCAGCTTCAGGCCTAAGAGAACCGTGTCGACCCTCTGAACGGGTTTCTGAACTAAGGAAACGAGTAGGGAAAGTAGATGACCTTACCATTGCACGACTAGAGCAGCTTTTCTTTGGACTCGCAGATAGAACACGCCTAAGAATAATGGAGCTTTTGACGAGTGAAGAACTCTGCGCCTGCGAAGTCATGGCTGCATTGGACTTGACTCAGCCAACCACCTCCCACCACCTCGGTATCCTAGAAAGAGTTGGCTTGATCACGGCTCGCCGTGAAGGAAAATGGGTGTTCTATCGAATCTCTAACAAGGTTGCGGCTCTACTGAACAAGTGGTATGAACTTGCTGAGAGGTCTTGACTGAGATGGGTGAGAAGGCGGTTGGGCTCGGTTGGATCGATAGGCTGCTGGCGGTTTGGATAGGACTGTGCATAATCATCGGCCTGGGACTCGGCAAGTACCTGCCTGAGTTTGGTAAGTACCTTCAGGTTGGTATTCCGATTGGGCTGTTCCTGATGATCTACCCGGCCATGACGAAGATCGAGTTGAACGAGTTGAAGGAGGCGCTACGAAGTAAGAGGCAGGTTGGCGTAATCGCCTTCTTCAATTACGCCGTGAACCCCTTCTTGCTCTATGCGCTCGGGTTCGTATTCTTTGAACAGATTCTACCTTACTTCGGCTTGATCACGCCGGAGACAGCGCGTTATCTCTGGACAGGCTTGATCCTGCTTGGCGTAGCGCCTTGCATTGCAATGGTCTTAGTCTGGACTGATCTGGCGAAGGGTAATGGTCCACTCGGAATTGTCCTTATGGCGTGGAACTCAATTATCCAAGTCCTCACAACGCCGCTGTACATTGCTCTGCTTGTTGGAACGTACATCGCCATCGATATCGTATTGATCGGAGAGAGCGTTCTTCTCTATCTTGGATTACCGTTGCTCTTCGGTGTAATAACTCGAAGGGAGGTCATCAAGCGGAAATCTGAAGCCTGGTTGAATAGGAAGTTGATTCCCTACTTCAACGCGATGCAGCTTCTGGCACTACTATTCACGATGGTCGTAATGTTCTCTCTGAGAGGAGGCGTAATACTTGATAATCCAAACCTCATCTGGCAGATGGCCATACCTGTAATCCTGTTCTTCTTCTTGCTCTTCAACCTAGTATACTACACAACCAAACGCATGGGTTACAACTACGAAGATGCATGTACTATGGGCTTTCACTGCACCGGAAGGAACTTTGAACTCGCAATAGCCATAGCGCTAACAGCTTTTGCATCGATGCCAATGGTAGCGGTCTCGACCGTGGTTGGTCCTCTCATCGAAATTCCAGTGATGCTTACCATTGTTTGGATGGCGCTTCGAAGGCGAAAACGCCTCCAGGCAATCAGAGTGGAAACCAAGTCCGCTCAGAAAGTGGGAAAGGGCGGAGTCTGCTAGCAGAGGTTTGGTCGTGTTGCAGGATGAGGAAAACCCAAGGACTTGTGCATGCGCTGCTAGGCATTCTGACCTGATGCGTGCTTTCCCTGCCAAGAAAGACTGGCTCAGAAAAACAACCTGTCCCAGATGTGCGAAGGTCTACTGGACGAACAAGGAAACCGATTACTGCATGGATTGTGAGCCCCTTGCGGTTGCGCCATCATCCAAGAGCGGCTCCCGTTGAGCGAATATCTGCGAACCACCTTCGACAAGTTCGAGCTGCGAGTGCGCAAGGGGTTCTACTACACTAAGGATGATCTCTGGGTTAGCATCGAGAATGGTAAGGTCAAGGTTGGAGTGAGTGACTACCTTCAGAAGACGTCGGGCGACGTAGCGTTCATTGAAGTCGCAAAACCCGGTTCGACAGTCGAAAAAGGGAAGGACCTCGGAACCATGGAGAGCGCAAAGACAACGGTAGCATTGCTCTCACCCTTGTCGGGGACACTTGACGAGGCAAACAGCAAGCTTACGGGGAGCCCTGAGTTGGTCAATTCAGACCCTTATGGAGAAGGCTGGCTAGTTATCCTCACACCACGCAACCTCGAAGATGATCGCACTTCATTGTTGAGGGCCGATGACTACTTCAAGTTGATGCTCGAAAAACTGCAAAGCGAACATGGAAAACTGGAGTCGAGATGAAAATGGACGCCTCAGGTCAAAAGAAAGTGATTATCATACCGTGTAGCGGAATCGGCAAGGCATTTGGTAGCATCAGTAGAGACTCAACCTATGAGGTCGTTGAGGTCCTTCGCAAAGACATCACGCAGACCCTCTGTCTTGCTTTACTTGTAAGCGGGGATGAGAAATCTCTGCAGCTTGTACGTAATAATAAGTGCATAACGGTTGACGGATGCCCACTCCAGTGCGCTGAGAAGAATGTCAAACTCGCCGGCGGCAATCTCGCGGGCAGTCTTCGAGTGGTTGACGCCTACAAGGAGAACAGGCATCTCAAACCCAGAAGCGTTACATTTCTCGACCCAGATGGCCAGCAAATGGCATTAGCCCTTGCTGAAAAAATAGCAAAAAAGGTAGACGACTTGCTGGAGGGACATTGAATGGCGGATGCACAGGAAAAGAAGGTCGGCATCATATCTTGTAGCGGAGAGGAATGTGTTGAAGGAACGATATCACGAGTAGCAACCCGTCTGGTCTTGGGAAAGCTGAGACCGAATCAGACCGTTACAATCTGCCTGCCCCTATTTCTCGCGGGCGGCAAAGAAGAGAGAGAATTCGCAACAGACTACCCAACGATTACGGTTGACGGATGCGATAAGATGTGCGCCAAGATCGCCACAGAACGATATAGTGGAAAACCAGCGTCGTCAATCGTGGTAACTGATGTGACCGGGAATTGGTACTGTTCAAGATTGGGTCCCCGGCGGAGACTGGATGAGGAATCTCTAGCCGCAGCCAGGAAAGTTGCCGAGAAGGTCGCGTATGAAGTCGATGAGGTTCTAGAACGCTGGATGTAAGACATTGCCGGTATACAGAACCAAAGTGGTTTGGACTGGAGGCCACGACGGAGAGCTGGCTTGCGGCAATGGCGCAAAGATGAGTTTCTCTGCACCGCCCGCTCTTCAAGGTCGTTATGGTGTCATGACCCCAGAAGATGCTTACCTTGCCGCTCTGAATACATGCTTTCACATGATGTTCATCTGGGCCACTGAACGCTTGAAAATTCAGCTTGTTTCCTACGAGTGCGAAGCCGAAGGTCACGTGATCGACTTGCTAGACCGCACCTCCACATTCACTCAGACCATCCTCAGACCTAAGATCAAGGTGAAGGTTGAATCTGTGGCGCGAGTGGGAAAGGCGTTGGAATGGGCTCGAAAGTACAGTCTCATTGCCAACTCAATCAAGCCACCGGTCACAGTCGAACCACAGATTGAGACTGAACCTTAATTGAAGATGGGTATATGCCCGATATCTTTGAAGAGATCATCGCCGTCAAACGAGAGCGAAAAGCCGCCGCCCTCGCAACAGTTGTTGGGGGCGAGAAAGGTTCGCCCGGAAAAAAGGGTTCCGTATGCTAGTCTATCCTGATGGCAAAATCTCGGGAACAGTTGGCGGAGGTCTTCTCGAGGCGAAAGTTCGCGAGGAGGCGCTAGGTTGCATATCTGACAAGAAGCCTAGACTGCTCAAGCTGGCGCTTGATGAGGAGAGCGCTGACAGCATCGGAGTACTTTGCGGCGGTAAGGTGCAAGTCTTCGTAGAACCCGTTCAGGGTGCCTCCACCGTGTACGTCTTTGGGGGCGGTCACATCGCTATCCCTCTCGTCCAGTTCGCCAAGACGCTCGAATTCGCTGTTGCCGTCGTAGACGATAGACAAGATTTTGCCAACAGGGAACGTTTTCCACAAGCGGATGAAGTGAAGGTAGGCGAGTTTGCCAGTGTGACCAAATCCATGAACTTCTGTGAAGGAGACTCCGTTGTCATAATCAGCCGGGGACACGCGCATGATGAAGTAGTTCTGAAGGAATGCCTCTCCAAAGCCAGCCTTCCCGGATATATTGGCATGATTGGTAGCAGAGAGAAGATTGCCAGAACATTCTCTAATTTGAGAGATCAGGGCATCTCACAGGAACTGCTCGCTAAGGTGAGAGCGCCAATAGGGCTCGACATAGGCGCTAGAACTCCCGCCGAAATAGCATTGAGCATAATTGCAGAGATCGTTGCGTACAGATACGGAAGATCGCTTAAACCAGAGCAACCTTGAGGGACCATTAGTATGAAGAGCCCTGGTAAGATACTGTTCGTCTGCGTAGAGAACGCAGGGCGAAGTCAAATTGCAGAAGCCTTCGCGAAACAGCGAGACATATCTGCGATGAGCGCTGGAACTATTCCAGCGACCAAAGTCAACCCGGTGGTCGCGGAGGTCATGAAGGAGAGAGGGATCGACCTCTCCTCAAGTCGTCCAAAGATGCTTACCATCGAAATGGTGAATGAAGCCGACCTCGTCGTAACAATGGGATGTTCTGTCGAAGAGGTCTGTCCTGCCCCCTTGATCGCTAGAATGCAGAAGAAACTTGTGGAATGGAACATTGAGGATCCTAAAGGCAAACCGATTGAGAAAGTCAGAGAGATTAGTAATGAAATTGAAAATAGAGTTGCAGCGTTAATTCGGCTTTCGAAGTCTAAGACCTAGTGGATGATGCTATGATCTTGTGCAGCAGTTCGGGTTGTCGAAGTATTCGCGGCTCATTCGAATCATGGACTTGTCAGACGTTACAATGGCGTACGCGTTGTCGCCATTAACCTCGGAGGCGGTTACAAGCTTTTCTGAGTCCGCGATCAATATATCGCAGTCACATTTCGACGTTCTCACATCTGAAAATGAACGCGCCGCCTCGGCAGCAAGGTTACGGGCAACAGCGATGCTAATTTTGACCCTGCGCTTCTTCGCCTGCAGGAGTCCATGAACGGTTCCGTTCCAAATTTGCTCGCTCGTGACTAGTAGGACCAGTTCCTCTCTTGCCTGCTCGATGGTGGCAAGCATCCGCTCGACGATGTTTCGTCTGCCCTTTACAATGTAGGCAAGCTCGACCGCTGGTTCTGAGTGCGCCTTTACCAGTGGCTCTGCTTGTTTCTTGAAGAGTTCGACTAACCGAAGTCGTCGCTGATGCTCCTCATCCTGTGCGCGCGTCAGGTTCGAGATCATTTGATCTAGGTTTACCGGCTTGTAGATGGTTGGGACTCCGCGTTGTGACTCCACCAGCTTAGCCCTATCCAGCTCCTCTAGGGCGTAGTAAATTTTCGAATCAGGTATCCCCGTTGCCTTACATATGCTTCCAGCAGATTGGGGTGAGTTGCTGAGCAGTGACACGAGCGCTCTTGCCGCAGAGCTAGAGAACCCAAGTTCTCTGAGCTTGGCAGCAATATTCTCTGCTGCGTCCTGCTCTCCCATTAGCCCAAGAGCCGGTTGCATTTTTTTAATTTCTTCTACCTCTTTCTGGTAGTAGCAATGAGAGATGGTTTATATTGTTTTCTACTTACGGGTATTGGTAGATGAATGAGATGGAGAAGTCGGAAATAGAGATCAAGAACGCGGTCAGACGCCACTATGCGAATCTAGCTACCGTCGGACGAGGCGAGTCATGTTGTGAAGACTCATGTTGCCAAGCATCGTCGTCTGACGCTGAAATTATCCCCGAAGAGGCGCTCACTGTTGGCGCGAGTTGCGGAAGTCCACTCACCCGTGTCAGCCTACAAGGTGAGGAGGTCATCTTGGATTTAGGGAGCGGTGGAGGGATCGATGTCTTCCGGGCGTCCAAGATGCTAAAGCCGACTGCAAGAGTAATCGGTGTAGATGCCACACCCGAAATGATTTGGAGAGCACGTGAAACCGCAAAGAAATATGATTACAAGAACGTAGAGTTCAGACTCGGCGAGATCGAAAACTTACCGGTTCAAAGCAACTCCGTTGACTTGGTCGTAAGCAACTGTGTTCTGAACCTAGTCCCCGACAAAGTGAAGGCGTTTAGGGAAATCTATCGAGTATTGAAGCCTGCTGGCAAAATCGCCATCTCTGATATGGTAGCAGTCAAAAAGATTACCGCTGAAGACCGAGCCAACCTTGAGGATTGGTCTGCCTGTATAACTGGCGCAATAACAGTTGACGAATACAAGCAACTTCTCTTAGACGTAGGATTCTTGAATGTGTCTTACCATAACGAAGCACCCGCGGACCTAGACTCCGCCAACAAAGTTGTCAGTTTAACGTGGTTGGGAAGCAAACCATAATTGAATGGAGCAACGCTGTATTATAGTGCATAGCTGTCTGAGCCCTCATCCAGAGAGACCAAGTCAACACGGTTAACCCCTTCTTTTCGAAGTCCATATGCGAGCATCTCAGTTGAACTGGAGTGCTCATATCCGCTTCGAAGCAAATCCAAGAAGGAGTCTTGAAGAAATCGTGCACGACTACCGTGATATTCTGAAAGAGCTCGCAAAGTACTAGTCGATTTCTCAAGGGTGCTAGATCCAAACGAACCAAGCCCTTCCTTGCTTGTTCCGTAACTCTCAACAAGATTTGCCTCCCGCCAGATGTCAAATTCTAGCTCACGGGTAAGTCGTAGGTTAGGCTGGAAGAACTTCATCGCATCATTAAACAGGCAGGTCCGCAGGTAAACTGCGTCGCCTGCCGGTAGTGGGGAACCGGAAGCTTCACCACAGCCTGTGAGCGGCTCTCGTTCGGGCAACCGTTGCGAAGCAATACCAGACCTCTCTAAGATACGGTGACGCAGCCGTGTCTGCAATATGCGTTTTCCGAACCGCGTCAACCATGCTGGTCAATTTGTTAAATGTCCGCACCGACTCTATCAAGTATCATACGGTACCAATCAGGCACTTCATAGTCTTCTGCTCTGTAGTTCTTTCGGTATGGCTTTATGTCGAGAACAGGCGTTCCATCAAAGCAGTCTAAGCCGCGAACGAACAGTCGTGTCTCTTTTATGCGTAGAAGCCTCACGAGGCTTAGTCCAATTGGGTTTGGCCTAGTAGGAGAGTCAATAGCGAAAACCCCTACCAAGGGCAATTCCTCAAGCTTGAAACCAGCCTTCAGTAATCTCCGGGGTCTAACTTTCAATGGACCAATCTGGTCGGGCCTCAACTTATGCAGGTAACTCAACATGAAGATGTGGGAAAATCCCTCAAGGCCATCCAGCGCTTCTTGGAATTGCTGGAAAACCTCCACAGTCGCTTCCAATTCTTCATACATTTTCCTGACTTCGTCGTCTGTAGCCTGAGTTCTAACTACTCCGACAGGTCGAAGAACGATTCGATTTCCCGCTTGCATAACAACCTCTCCTAAAGTCCGTATTATCTGCTCCTTACTGGCAATTGCTTAGCCGGTGAATCTTATTGTCTAGTGGTAGCCTAGTTCAGATAGGGCTTCTTGAACGGTAAGTGGAAAACCGTCCGTCCCTTGGTCCTTTGCCACCGCTCGGTAAAGCTGAGTTATGATTGGAGGTTCAAGGTTCGCTTGCTCCATCACGCTACCTTCTGAGAAAATCTCCTTCATTGGGCCATCGGCGACGAGACGCCCACAGTTGAGGACGCATGCTCTATCTGCCACCTCCGGAACGAAGTTAACGTCATGAGTGGCTACGACTAATGTCAAGCTCTGGCTATCATGTAGCGTTCTGAGAAGTTTCGCTAGCTCACGGCGTCCTTTCGGGTCCAAGTTGGCGGTTGGCTCGTCCAAGACTAGAATCGTCGGGCGCATGGCGAGAACAGTTGCAATTGCTGCTCTCTTCTTCTCTCCTGCGCTCAGATGATGTGGAAGCTTATCCTCATAACCCTCCAGCGCCATCGCCCTCAAGGCCTCGACCGACCTTATCCGCACTTCCTCTTCTGAAAGCCCCATATTCAAAGGGCCGAAGCAGACGTCATCCCACAATGTCGGACAGAAGAGTTGATCATCCGGGTCCTGGAAAACTAGCCCCACTTCACGTCTAACAGTGCTCAGGTACCGGCCTGTCGCCGGATTGCCTAGCACGCTAACGGTGCCTGTGGATGGCGCGTACAGGCCGTTCATCAACATCAGTAAAGTGGACTTGCCTGCTCCATTAGCTCCTAGAATAGCAATTCTCTCGCCACGGACAACCTTGAGGTTCACCCTCTGAAGAGCCACATGACCGTCAGGGTAAGCATAGGAAACATCTTTCAGCTCAATGGCGACGTTTTCCAACCCCTACCATCCTCCCAAGTGCAAGTAGTCGGTTGCCACAACTAGCAGGCAAATCAGGAAGAACACCACAGCCAAGAACAAGTCTCTCCTCGTGAGTCTCATTTCATCTAGGGATCTGATGGTTCCAGTGTATCCTCGTGCTGTCATAGCGAAATAGACTCTTTCACCTCTCTCATAACTCCTGATGAAGAGAGTGGCCATCATGCTTGCCAGCGAGCGCACTGCATCTCTCCAGCGCTTCCGTTTGACCGTTCGACTTTCCATCGCAAGAACCATTCGATAAGCCTCGTTCACGAACAGGAAGATGAAACGATAAGTTACTGACATCATCAGAACAAGTATCCTCGGCAACCTCAGCTTCTCCATGCCATGTATCAGTTCATGGAATTTCGTGGTTGAGATGAGAAGAATAGATGAAGCCACGCACACCCATACTCTGAACGTGAACAAGGCTGCTTTGTAGACGCCTTCGCTGCTGACTCTCACAACCAACAAACCAAACTCGAATCTTGCGAGGGGAGTTCCAGGCGTTATGAATGGCAGCGGAAGTGCGATTATACCTGCGAATAGTGGAATGAATATTGTCGTTCTGAGAAGAAAGAACCTAATGGGAATTCTTGAGAGAGCACAGAGAGTGATAATCACTAAGGACAGTATGAACAGTGAGGTGAGGGTTGTCACTGCTACTGCGGAGACCACGAGAACGATGAAAGAACACAGCTTCACGCGTGGGTCAATTTTCTGCAATACGCCTGCCAGTCCAGAGAACTCTTGAACCTGCACGGTCTCCTCGAACTCATGAAGGAAGCCCCTTAACACTCATGAAACCTCACATGCGGCTCGTACGTACGAGAAATCTTCCGACCGCGAAAGTCACGCCGAGAATCACCATTACAAAAACAAATCCAACAATTATGCCTGCCAAGACATTCCCCCTAAGACTTGGAATCTCATAGTCGGGAAATGGAGGATTCCAAATTCTTGACTCGACGATCCCAAACTGCCCAGCAACCTCATCCAACGTTTCAGCGGAATAGGAGAACCACACCGCTCCTGTCGTTACGAAAAGCAGCGACAAAACTATGCAAGCAGCTATCAAGCTCTTACTTGACATCGTCC
>Ga0315279_10005884_pt1 | contig 15682 bp, 12 predicted proteins | sample YL17G06_20_MG_FD_203694 | JGI IMG/M metagenome (GOLD analysis project Ga0315279, IMG submission 203694) | Sediment microbial communities from Yellowstone Lake, YNP, Wyoming, USA - YL17G06_20 | ecosystem: Environmental > Aquatic > Freshwater > Lake > Sediment | place: USA: Wyoming | collected... | reverse complement strand
CGGCTCCGGCCTCGGCGCAAGGGTACATGGTAAGAGCTGGCGGGAGTTACACGGTGGTCGTGATGGTTAACAAGCCGGCCAGCCTGAGGTTGTACGACGGCACGTGGGAGATAAGGGCCTACTTCTATAATGGCATGAACTGCTTCAACTCGGGGTACTGGTGGTCGTCCGGGAGCGACTGGATTTACAGCGGCTGGTACGGCAACAGATATCTCGGAGACGATTGGGCCACGGAATCGACGAGCAGAACATTCCAGATACCGGTAACCATAGTTAACATACCGAGACCCGACGCGGACAAGACCCACGGCATGGAAGATTTGCAGTACGGGGATTCGCTCACCCTAAGAGTGAGGTTGTTGATCAAGGGGCTCCAGCCGACATTCTCTGGGTCTCCGGACGAGGGGACTGGCACGGTGGCCTTCACGATCGGCGGGACCAATTACAGGTACCAGTATAGCGTTGATGAATATGGAACCATCAACGTTATTGGGCAGGATTTGTTGAACGCAAAGTTAGACATAGACACCACCGACGGAACGTACAGGTTGATCATAGACCACGACGATGTTGGGGCAGAAGTGACGGAGCTGGCACCAAGTACGGACACTTTCGACCTCGCAACCCCGCTGGCTTTGAGTCTCTCATCATTCACGTCGCCAGAGACCAGCTACAACGTTCCCCAAGAGCTGCAGATCGCCCTTTCAGTGGTCGCCGTGCTGGTGGCTGTCGGAGCGGGGGCATACTTCGGGCTGAGAAAGAAGCCGGAGGAACTCCCCCCAGAGTAGAGGTTTTATATATCCCAGTCCAGTAGCGTGTGGTCTCATGAAGGGGTTAAAAGTAGCGCTTGCGTTGGGGGCGATGGCAATCATGTTTTTTGCCACAGCGCCGACCACATTGCAGGAAGATGTCTCAAGCGTCCGCCCTGGTGGCCTCTACTCGGTTTCGATCACTGTCACAAAGCCCGCGGGGATGTCTTTGTCGAGCGACTGGGAGATCAGGGCATACTACTACAACGGTGGTCTATCTTGTTACAACACCGGCGACTGGTGGCAGCCAGAGGGCAGCACCGATTACATATACTCCGGATGGTACGATCACCGGGTAAGGAACCAGGCGTGGACAACCCCAGATGAAAAAGCCTTCACAATAACCACCCAGCTCGTCAACTATCCTCGCGGGGACGAGGGCCCGGCTTTTCCTGCTGGGATGGACAACACATATTCGGGAACAATGGTAGAAATACCGTCCCCCACCGGCACCGCAAAGCTGCGCACCCGTTTGCTGTTCAGGAATCTTGCTGAGCCAACGTTCAATGGAGATCAAGTGACTTTCAAGGTGGGCGGAATCACCTACACCTACGCGTACGAGCAGGTCGGTAGCGATTACGATCTAAAGACCGCCGATGGCAGCGCTGTCGGCACCGGTGCAACTTTGACTCTGTCAAGCTCGGATGAATGGGAGTTGAAATACGATTCCACTCAGGATCTCATAGTCGACAACAGTGCAGCCGCCACGGGAACCATTACGATGAGCAGCCCGATAGTCATGGGTCTGGCATCCGCGGGCTCCGACGTCACCGTGTTTGTCGGTGTTGGAGCGGTTGTTGTGGTGGTGGCGTTGGTGGCAATTTTCATGTTCAAGAAGAAGAGATCAGGAGGGATGGCAGGCTCAGACATAGCCCCCCCGCCTCCGTCCCCGCCGGAAGCACCGCCAACTCCGCCAAAAACCCCGGATGTCCCCGGCTTCACTTTGTAGAGGACTTGATTAATTTCCCGGCAAGGGAGACTATCGCTCTGGATGCAGGCGATTTCGGGTCAAACTCAAGCAAAGGTTTCCCGGCTTTCAGGGCCCGCCCCACCATTTCGTCTTCAGGAATCTCCGCGAGGACATGGAGGTTCATTATCTCTTTAATCTCGTTCTTGTCGAGCTCGAACTCCTCTCCAGAAACCCTGTTCAGGACCACCCCAATGGGCGAGGACCCAAGGAACTCGGCCACGAGGCGGGTCTTCATGCAGTCGGAGATGGAAATCATGTCAGGGGTGGCGATCAGCAGTGTTTCCTTCGCGGCCCTGATTGCTGCCACAGTCTCCCTCCTCAGCCCTCCGGGTGCGTCCACGAGCACGAATTCGGTGTCTTCAGAAATCTGCTTCATCGCCTCCGAGAGGCGCTCGGGGTGGGTTTTTCTTATCTGTTCGAGGGTGACGGCGGCCGGAGCTATCCTCAGCCCCTTGGGTCCGGTGTAAATAACATTCTCAAGTGTGGTTTCTCCCATCAAGGCGTCATTCAGAGTGTAAACTGACTTCTCAAGCTTGAAGTGAAGAGCAAGGTCGGGGGTGCCGAAAGAGCTGTCCATCACTATAGTGTTTTTTCCCATCTCTGCGAGGGCAAGGCCGAGGTTGGCCACAAGGGTGGTCCTCCCCACGCCGCCTTTTCCCGAGATGAGAGCTATTGTCCTCACACAACCACCTAGACCTACGGTAAAACTCTTTTTTGTATATAAATAACGGCCGGACAAAGGGAAAGGGGGGAGCGATGCAAAGGTACGACGTTGTGGTTGTCGGCGCCGGCCCGGCAGGCTTGGCCGCGGCGGCGGAGGCAGCCGGAGGGGGAGCGAAAACACTTGTGCTCGAGATGCGCGCTCACATAGGGGGACAGACAAACCCCTCGGCCCTCGTGCCGCTGGAGATGGTGAGCGGCAAGCTCAAAGATGCGGAGCTCGCGCGTTTCAGGGAAATAGAGCTCAGCTCAGTCCGGGAGAAACTCACAGCAAGGGCAAAACTGTCTCTCATAGACATGGCAAAGCTTGAGAAGCTCTTGGCGGCGGAGGCGGTCGCGCGCGGCGCAGAGATATGGATTAACTCCCCGGTCACGGAACTTTTGAAGGACAGCAAAGTGACGGGAGTCCGCGCGGAGTCAGGAGGATGGTCGGAGGATGTAAGGTGTGAAGTTGTCATAGATGCCGCCGGGGCAGGGGGCCAGTGGTCAAGCCTGTTTTTGAGAAAGTTCATGGGAGCGGATTGGCAGTCAGAGAGGACGGCTTTCACGAACGAGTACCTGATGGCAAATGCGAGGGAGAGAGTTCCCAAGCTCATCTTTACATCATACTTCGCCCCCGGAGGGCACGCGTGGGTTTATCCTGCCGGGCGGGGCTTCGCGTTCGTCGGCATTTCCGGGGTGAGGATTCATTCGGACATTGCTCTCGACGAGTTCTTGGGCAAACAGGCGCCCCCGTCTCTGGCGAAGGCCACTCCACTCGCGGCTTTCAGGGGGCAGCTGCCTCTTCAGGGTCCGCTGGCCAAGACATGCGGCGGCGGGATAATGGCGGTGGGTGGTTCGGCGGGCCATTTCTACCAGCTCTCGGGGCAGGGGCTCCGCTACGCGCTTGTTGGAGGAAAAATGGCGGGGGAGGTTGCCGTGGAGGCGATAACGGACGGGGATGTTTCTGAAAAGGGACTCTCCGAGTACGATCGGGCTTGGAGGTCGGAGTTTGGTTTTGACTTTGAAGTGGGGGGCCTGCTTCACTCGTCTCTGGGGGTTGCGCAGGACAGGAAGACAGATGAACTTATCCGCGCGCTGAAGGGAAGCCCATCCCTTCGGTCGGCATTCCTCGACGTCTTTTTCGGCTCTAGGCTGAGGGCCTCCGTGAAAAAGTTGCTGAAAGATGATGACATGGCAAAGGTCTTCGGACGGGGCACGGTTGAGAAGGTGCTCGCGCTGAAGTAGTTGGGGGGCTGGGGGAATGCGCTGCCCATCGTGCAGCAGCACTGCGGTTCTGTATGACATGAACCGGGGGGAGCAGGTCTGCACTCGTTGTGGTCTGGTCATTTTCGACAAGCTGCTTGAGCCAGGCCCGGAGTGGCGGAGCGCGCATGGAGAAGGTCCCGAGCGAGCGGACGTTACTTCGGGCCTTGACATTACCCGCCACGACCTTGGGTTGGGGAGCAAGTTTGAGGTGTCCCGCGAGTTCTCGCCGGCCCAGAGAGCAAAGCTGCGCAGGCTGAAGGTCATGCAGGAGCGGTCGCGGGTGAGCAGCTGGGAGGACAGAAGCCTTCGTGAGGCTTTGGTTGAGCTCGGCAAGGTTTGCGGGGACCTGTCGCTTCCGAAGGGAGTCAGGGCGGAGGCGAGCGTGAACTACAGACGGGCAAAGGTCAAGGGGTTGCTGGTCGGGAGGGACATGCATCAGGTCATCTGTGCCGTTGTTTTCTTCACGTGCAGGGCCAGGGGGCTGCCAAGAACGGAAGATGAAGTGGTCAGTGTTATCTCATCAAGATACGGGGTGGACAGGCACATCGCGTTGAGAAACATTCACAGGTTGGTCAGGTTGTTGAGGGAAACGCTGGGGGGAGAGGAGCGCAGGATCACGGCAGAGGACTACATCGGAAGGTTCGCGCCCCAGCTGCACCTGTCAAGCGCGGCGGTCGAGCAGGCGCACGAAATTTTGGGAAAGCTCCCGAGAAGTTTCAAAGGCAAACCACAGCTCTTCTTGGCGGCAGTTTTGATTTACCTGGGCGCGAAGCAGGCAGGGGACAACATCACCCTGCAAACTGTGGCAGAGGAGATGAAAGTCGGGGTTTCAAGCCTCTCCCAGAACGCCTCGCGTCTGAGGGCGCTTTTGGAAGGTGACGATGCCCAGCCCAAAGTTAATTAATCCCTTCCCAAACCTTATGATGTGCCTTAATGAGGCCGTCTGGAAGGGTCGAGGAGGTATTCTGCCCCAAGTGCAAGCGCTACGTGGGGGCGTCGGAGAAGTGTCCATACTGTAACGCCAAAGTCCCGAAGCGCCTCCCTTTCCGTTTGCTCAAGTGGGGCGGGCTTGCGGTCGCCATTTTCGGCATCCTATTTCTCTATGTGGATGTCCGCGGGCCGCACATCCTTGTCAGAGCGCCCTATCAGATGACGGTCGGTGATGTCTTCCTGGACAACGCCGTGACGATGAACTTCGCGCAGGTGATAATGACGGGAAAGGCCACGTTCGTGAAGTACTACGACGACATGAGGGCCCTGGGCATGTTCCTCACCGATTGGGAAAATAATAACGGAGAGATTCGGGAAAACGACAACGCCTCTATTTTCGTCCGAGCATACGACGCCACGACTTTTGCTTTGTTTGATGAGGAAAAGGCCCGCCTGGATGAGAATTCCCCCGTGCCAAAGTTCCCGGCCGTCGGAGACATAGTGACTCTGCGTGGAAACCTCAGGGTAAGGGCGTCGGCCGCGGAAGTCGGGGAGTTCCAGATGCTTTACATCCAGTATCCAGAGGCAGTTCTCGATATCGAGCGGCCGTCAGCAACCCCTGTAAGCATAGCCCAGATAAATGCAAACCCGGACAACTTCAGCGTGCTTTACCAGAGAATCCAGATAGAGGGGAAAATTATCTCGACAGACGACCTTGGCTGGGCGATTCCTCTCAACCTTTACGAGATGAGTACAGGCGCTGAAGCCAGTGTTATGGTGCCAAATCTCCTCAATCAGTTCGGCAGGACTCTTACGGCTAAGGTAGGAGACCTGGTCAGGGTGAAGGGCGCAATTCAGTACTACTACGGGACCCCTCAGGTTTGGCTTGCCTCCTGGGATGACTTGGAGGTGATAGGGTGACGGAGGAGAAACGCTGCCCGGCCTGCGGAAAGCCGACTGCCGGCTACGTTCCCTGCCCGCACTGCGGCGCGGACCCAAGGAACAGCATCACGTTAAAGTTTGCAGCGGTCATTTGTGTGATAATTTTGGGCTTCGGTGCAGTCTTCTACCTAGCATATCTCACGACATCGGAGGCCGCCCCAACCGCGATTTCCAGCATAGATTCCTGGATTGACTACTCCTACGTGTGGGTAAACGGGGTCGTCAGCTCAGGCCCCAATTATGGCTCAGGTGTAGCTTCATTTGAAATTTACGATAACAGCGCCGAGAGGCTGGAGGACGCCACGCTGCCGGTGGAGTACTACGATCCGGTGGATAACACCGTCCCAACAGTTGGGGACCAGATCATGGCGTTCGGTCAGCTACGCGCGCCGGTCGGAGGAGACAAGGAGCTTCGCATCTCTTTCCCCAGCGACATACAGCTCACAAGAGCGGAGCCGGTCGCGACCACCATCTCGGACATCATGAGCACGTGGGACACGAGTGATCCTTTGAGCAGCCCTTGGATATTCAAGAGAGTAACGTTGACTGGCACGGTCACGGGCGTCCGACCACTAAGCTCGGCGAAAATCTACACACTCACGGACGGCGTCAGTGACATCGAGCTCTACGTCCACAACGGGCGCGAGACATTGGAGAACAGGTCCCTTGGGTTGAACGTTCTGGACGTTGTCACGGTTACGTCCGGCCTTTCCCAGTACAGTGGAAGCCCACAGCTTGTCCTTGCAAGTTTCGACGAGTTGCAAGTGGTTAGCTCAGAGAATGCTCCGGAGGTCGAGATTCAAAGCGTGAATGAAAACATGATCGATAACGTGGTGAGAGTGGGCGGGAAAATATTGTTTGTTGAAACCAAGGGAAGCGGCTCCGACCTGGAATTCTCTGAAAGGGTTCTGTCCCTCGACAACATTTACAACCCCAACGTTTCGGTTTCAGAAGACCTCTTGGATTTGATGTCTGACAACGACAAGGCTTTGGTCAAGAGAGGGACCACAATAGAGCTTGTCGGGGATGTTCAGAGGTACGGCAGTTCCGTCCGCGTGGCATGGGTTGGGCCACAGTCCCCCACCCTCACCTCCGGAAGCTACGAGCCGCCGAGCGTGGACAACTTCCTGGCCATCACATCCGACAATCTCAACGAGCTTGTCACGATAACCGGAAGCGTTACTGCGGAGAGCGAAATCTCGGTCGGGTGGCTCCCGAGCCACTGGCTCCTCACCCTTCAGGACAACCTAGGCGGGTCCGTCAGCGTTTACCTCCCGAACTTCCTTTACGAGCGCATGGAGAGCCCGCCCGCGGTCGGGGACACAATTGAGGTGGTCGGGAAGGTCACGTCAATCAGTGGGCACTCGCTGGTCGTCCAGCCAGGAGTGATAGACGACGTTCAGAGGTTGAGCTAGATGATTTATCTTCTCTACGGTCTCATCGGGGTGCTGATTGGCAGCGTGCTGTCAGTCCTCCCCAGCCTCCACCCCCTCAACTTCGCGGGAATAGGGGTATTCATTTACCTGGTTTTCCCGTCGGACCCGCTCGGGATGATGATGATTTTCATGGGGATGATCGTTGCCTACTCGATAGTCGGGACAGTCACGTCGACGTTCATGGGGGCTCCGGACGATAGCACCGTTTACATGGTTTTCCCTAACCAGAAGTACCTCATGTTCGGGAGAGGCTACGAGGCGTCGATGATCTGCGGCATAGGAGCACTTGGTGCGGTGCTCATACTTCTCATGATAGCGCCGGTTTCCAGCACTATTTTCCCGATTTTCAGGAAGATCACGACTCCACACTACAACTGGGTCTTGATCGGGTGTGTGGTCTACCTCCTCCAGTCGGAATGGCCGAAGGACTTTGGAAGCAGGGCAAAGACGAAGTTGGGGAGGCTCAAGGACGGATGGGCCAGCTTGGGCGCCGGATGGTTCGTGTTCTTCATCTCGATGATGCTCGGCTTCATAGTGATGAACACCCCGATAGTCCCGGCAGACAGGGCGTTCCAGAACATCATGCCGGTCTTCGTCGGGTTCTTCGCGGTGCCGTGGGTTCTGACCAACATGATCTCTAAGGCGGACATACCTCCTCAGTCGGTGAGCAACAGGTTCTTCGTCAGCAAGAAGGACATGCTCCGCGGGACGTCGGCAGGTTTCTTTGGGGGGATGTTCGCCGCGTATGAGCCGATAATTACCGCAGGAGTGGGTGGTGTCTTCGCGGGTCATGCGACGTCTACTCAGGGGGACACACAGTTCATGGTTTCCGGGAGCGCCGGGAGGCTCACATACTACGTCGGCGCATTCTTCCTGCTCTGGGTCCCGCTTCTTCACCTCACCCGCGGGGGAATGGCCTGGACCTCCAGCCTCATTTACCAGCCGAGGACCGAATCCGATTTCTGGCTGATGATGTCCGCGATAGCAGTTTCGGCGGTTTTTGCCTTTATCATACTCGCTTTCGTCGCCAGATTCATAGCGAAGATGGTCGCCGGCGTGAGTTTCAAGAAGATTTCAATCGCGGTCCTCTTCGTGGTGCTCGCCATGGTGTTCGGATTTACCGGGTTTGAGGGTCTTGTGATAATGGCAATCTGCACGGGAATTGGGCTCATCCCCCCAATGTTCAGAACAAGGAGACTCAACATGTTGCTCGGGTTCTTCTTCCCGGTCTTCCTCAACATGATCGGGATGCGGGCCGACGTGCTCAAGGTCCTGGGGGTGTACTAGATGAGAGGGTTGACTCACTTCATAATGGGGATAACTGTTGCCACCTTCTTCAAGAGCTTGGTGACGGGGGCGATTCTCACTGACTCGTGGCTGATTCTTTTGGGTGGGGTCTTTGGTCTGCTCCCCGACACCCTCGATTTCAAGTTCTTAGTCTACGTCGAAAAGCAGGACGTGGTCATAGACCCGGACCCGTACGACGTGAAGCCGCAGGAGATAGCCAACAAGATCGCCGACGAGATAACCAAGGTCGGAACCATGAAGCCAGGAGAGATGAGGCGGCTTCAGATGCACACAATGAAGCTCGGCCCGGACCTCTGGCAGTCCTACAGCATCTACTTCAACAAGGCCAAAAGCCAGGTGGAGGTCAAGGTCGGCCCCCACGCGACGACATCCGGGATCCCGGCTTTCGGGACGGAGCCCCCGGCCGACAAGGCGCTTGGTGTGGCAAAGTTCACCCCAAAACTTGTGGATACTCACGGCAGGGCCACCGAGGTGAAAGGTTTCGGCGGCCCATCTTTCGGCTTCCTCAAGAAGAAGGACGGTACAGTCGAGGTGGTTTTCATCCCATTCCACAGGCGTTCGGGCCACAGCCTCACGATGGGGATAGTCTGCGCTTTGCTCGGATACCTGGTTTCACAGAGTTGGGTCGTCTTCGGCGTCATCATCGCGGGGTGGACCATGCACATTGTCCTTGACACCTTCGGGCACATGGGGAACAACCTCTTCTGGCCAATCACTAAACAAAGGACGAGCGGGCTCTATCTCGTGAGCGCGTCCAACCCCTACTGGAACGCCTTCACGGTGTACTCCTGCATCGCGATAATCCTGTGGAACATGAACCTGTACAACGCCAGCGTCAGCCCGGCTTACACGATTCCGGGGATCTCGGCGTTGGGCCCGGCGATTTATCTGTTCTTCGTCGTGGCCATCCCCTGGGCGATCGTTGGTGCCATGTACTACTGGTACAAACAGAAGACGAAAGGAGCTAGGCCCTTCGAGCTCTTCGCGCCTACGACAGGTGCGGTTGGCATGGCGGCCACGGATTCAGCGGGGGTTCAGGAGCAGGAGCACTATTACGAGATTGATGAGAAACCAAAGCCTTCCATAATCCTGCGCATCTTAGGTGTGGCGATACTGGCAGCTATTTTCGTGGTCCTGTTCATTTTCGGGCCGAGCTGGTGAAGTTTTTAACTCCAGCGGCGGATGTTGCTTCGTGGGGTCGTAGTGCAGCTTGGTAACACGGCGGGCTCCAGTGGTCGCTTGTGGGTCTGCTGACGAAAGGATGATGACCCATTGGAGCGGTGCGAAGAGACCCGCAAACCCGGGTTCAAATCCTGGCGACCCCACCACACTAAATACCCATTTTGGGCAGAATTAGCCCCCCTTTTGCGCAAATCTGCCGTAAAAAGTTTCCGTTGTTTTTGCGTGGAGGCTCCATTTCACACAACGTTTAAATCTATCAAATCGTCACACATTCTATTGAAAAGATGCCACGAAAGCCCACAACTATCCTGAAATTGAAGGGTGCTCTTGCAGACTGTAAGCCACACAGCCACAGAGAACTGGTGAGCAAAACAAGCCTGACAGACGCCGCCGTTTGGAGTGTTCTCTCCAGACTGTGGCGGGAGGGGGTCGTTCTACGAACAAAATTGCCGTTATACCAGCACGAAAAGGTTTTGAGGGGGCGGGCGGGAAGCACGAGAAACTTGAGGCCCTATCACCTTTACGTCATAAAACCAGAGGGAACAAACTACCTCCGAATAGACAACCAAGAGTTTGTGAGTTTTTCAGAGGAGTATTTGGATGCTCGTGGAAAGGGGGGAAAAGGAAGCAAGGCACAGATGATACTTGAGTTTTTGAAGAAGAATAAGGATAAGGCGTTTTTCTCAAGAGAAATTGCCAACGCACACAAGGACAAGGGGATGAAAGTTAGAGATGTAATGCCCAATGTGAAACGGTTTGAGGAAAAGGGGCTTGTCCATATTCACGGTTACAGGTCTGGGGATAGGCGAACACCATTCACGGACGGATACCTAATCACTTGGCTTGGTCAAAACAAGCCCAGAGAAAAAGCGATTGAAGAAGCGATTAAAAGGGCGGACTTGGTTTTGAAGCGGGAAGGAGAAAGAACCCCTTACTACTCACGGCTTCACAGAATTAGAGACATCATCATTGCGGAAAGTGAAAGGGGTCTGCTGGTTTCAACTAAATACCTTCAGACACAGCTGGGGTGTTCGGAATATGAACTTGAAAGGGCACTGAAAAGAGCGATTGAGAACTATTACCCGACAGAAATAAAGCAGGTAAAACTTTTTGACGCTTACAGATACTTTTACCACTCCTCAGTGGATGAAGCCAAGCTCAATGCAATGATAAAGATAGGAGAAGACCACCTTCGGCGTGACAAGGATAGTGCCCAACGCATAGGACACAACTGGGAAGCGGTGGCGGAATGGTTCATAGAGAAATTCACGCCGGGAGCAGTATTTCGGACGCAAGAGCACAGGGAAAAGAAGATGAACCCAAGAAGAATAACCCTTTACCTGATAAAGAACGTCGGAAACAGAAAAAAGAGGGCGGAAGTTGATAGGGTGTGGGACGTGAAGACAAGCCCATTTAGCTCCCCAACAACAAATGTCCTCTCTTGTAAGTGGAGCACAGTCAGAAAAAAGGATATAGAAGAAGATTTGTATGAAGTCCTACGTTGGAGTAAAGAGTTTGGTGTTGAAACTCCAGACGGCAGGCAGATAAAACAAGGTGTTGTGGGCGTGTTTGCGGCGGGGACATTTGACCTGACGGAAAAGGTAAGACTAAAAGACGGAACTGAGATAAGCCTCCCAGAATACGCAAGGCGGATGAACATCACGCTCATAAAAGCCTCCGAGTTGAACGAAAGACTGCACAAACAAGGATGTCCAATGGAAGTGACCGTTCAAAAAGTCTGCAAGTTGGCGGAGGATGAGAACGAAGTCAAAGAAACGCTATCCGCCATCTGGGATAACCCACAGAAAGCAGAGGAGATTTTAGACAAGGTGAGGGTGAAGAACATACCCCTTTATCAATTTGAAAGAAAAATTGAAGAAAGTGGGAGAAAAACTTCAAGGGGGGAAAGAGATGAATAAAAATGAAAGCGAGAAGAGCAGAAGCGTGAATACAATGACAAAGGAAATTGAGCGACTGAAAAGCGAAATTAAGCAGTTGAAAAAACGCAAAAAATACGGCATAGTCTGGGAACCAAAGCCAGAAGATGTTGCCAAATTATGTAAAGAGAAATTGCCTGTTGTTAAAGAGGTAAAGAACAGGGAGATTGTTACGGACAAAAACAAGCCAATAAATTTGTTGATTGAAGGCGATAATTACCATTCGTTATCGGTTCTGAACTACACACACAAAGGGGCGATTGATGTAATCTACATTGACCCGCCGTATAACACTGGAAATGAGGATTTTACTTTTAATGACCACTATGTTGATAGAGAAGACGCTTATCGTCACTCAAAATGGCTTTCTTTTATGGAACTGAGGTTAAAGCTGGCAAAGAATTTATTAAAAAACAATGGAATAATTTTTATCTCCATTGACGACAACGAGTTGGCACAATTAAAACTGCTATGTGATGAGCCAGCAATATTCGGAGAGAAAAACGTTATTTGCGTTATAATATGGCAGAAAGTTTATAGCCCAAAGAACCAATCAAAAAGAATTTCTATAGACCAAGAATACATTATCAGTTATGCTAAGAATATTGATTATGTTGATTTTAATTTACTACCCCGAACAGAAAAAATGGATAAACGGTACAAAAATCCTGATAATGACCCAAGAGGACCGTGGCAATCTGGTGATTTGATTGCTAATGAAGAAAGAAAACACGGCCATTATACTGTAAAAGGACCTCTTGGCGATGAATTTGACGCACCCAGTGGAAAACATTGGGCGTATAGCAAAGAAAATCTGTTAGAGTTTATTAAAGATAACCGTGTCTGGTTTGGGAAGACAGGTAAATCATTTCCGAGGTTAAAACAATTTCTTAGTGAAGTCCAGCAAGGTAGAAAAGCATCTACTCTGTTTCTACACGATGAAGTTGGGCACTCCGACGAAGCTAAGAAAGAATTGAAATCTTTTTTCAAACAATCCGAAAAGTTGTTTTCTACACCCAAGCCCACCCGTTTAATCAAACAGTTACTAAGGCTATGTCAAAACAAAGATGCCACCATATTGGACTTTATGGCTGGGTCAGGCACAACAGGTCACGCAGTTTTGGAATTGAATAAAGAAGACGGCGGAAATAGAATGTTCATTCTTTGCACTAACAATGAAAATAATATCTGCACAGAAGTATGTTATCCACGAATTGAAAAGGTAATAAATGGTTATACTGCTCCCAACAAAGAGAAAATCAAGGGGCTTGGCGGAAATCTCAAATACTTCAAAACGGATTTTGTTGATGCAGAGCCAACGGACAAGAACAAGAAGAAATTAACCGAACAGGCGATTGAGATGCTTTGTATCAGAGAAGGCACTTTTGAACTGGTTTTGAACCGAGAAAAGTTCAAAATTTTCAAAAACAGCGACCACTACACTGGCATAATTTTTGACCAATTATCAATCCCCGAATTTAAAAAAGCAATTAAGGAGATTAAAGGCAAATTCAGCATTTACGTATTCTCTTTAAGCGATGAAACTTTTGAAGAAGAGTTTGCCGACGTGAAACAAAAGATTAAGCTATCCCCCATCCCCGAAGCAATCTTAAGGGTATATAGAAGGATATTTAAGTAGAAATTATGCAACTCAAAATTTATCAGGAAAATGCAGTAGAAGACCTGTTGGGGAAAGCAAAAAAGCTCTTGGGCTATTCAGGAAACAAAAAGCTGGGTTTTAAAGCACCGACGGGTTCTGGGAAAACAATAATGATGGCAGAGTTTTTGAAGCGGTTGGTCAATGATAATGAAGTTCGGCAATCGCTCACCTTTATTTGGACTGCACCAAGACAACTCCATATCCAAAGCAGGGAAAAGCTGGAAAGTTATTTTGAAAATACCAGAGCTTTAAAATGTTCTTTTTTTGAGGACTTGGATGATAAGAAGATTGATGAAAATGAAGTCCTGTTTTTTAATTGGGAGAGCATCAATAAGGAGGACAATATTTACATTCGGGATAATGAGCAGGATTTTAACTTATCAAACGTCTTGGAAAGAACCAGAGGCGAAGGCAGAGAGATAATTCTGGTCATTGATGAGGCACATCATCACGCCACAAGCGAAATTTCACAAAAATTAATAAACGAAATTGCCCCAAAACTAACAGTAGAAGTTTCAGCAACGCCAGTAATCCAAAATCCAGATGAAACAACCTCTGTTCAGATAGAGGATGTTAAAGCGGAAGGGGTGATTAAAAAAGCGGTTATACTAAATGAGAAATTCAAGAATATTTTGGAAGCGGGGAAAATCAAAACAGAACTTGGGGGAATGAAAGATAGTGATGAGATAGTGATTAAACAGGCTTTAAAAAAGAGGGATGAGTTAAGTAAAGCATACAAAAAAGAAGACGTGGAAATAAATCCGCTGGTTTTAATCCAACTCCCTGACAGAATAGGGCAACTGGAAGACGAAATGAAAAATAGAGTTATCGGAATTTTGAAAGATAAGTATGACATTTCAGTTGAAAATGGAAAACTGGCAATTTGGCTTTCTGGAGAGCACGTCAATAAAGAATACGTTGAAAAAAATAACAGCGAAGTTGAAGTTTTGATTTTTAAGCAGGCGATTGCTTTGGGCTGGGATTGTCCGAGAGCCCATATTTTAGTTTTGTTCAGGCAGTGGCACAGCCCAATCTTTTCCATTCAAACGGTGGGGCGGATTATGCGGATGCCCGAACCCGACTATGGGCATTATGCAACCGACGTTTTAAATTACGGTTACGTCTTTACAAACTTGAACAATATTGAAATCCACGAAGACATTGCCAGAGATTACATAACCACCTACACAAGTAACCGAAGAGACGATTACAAGCCAATAAACTTGCTGGCATATCACCCAAGAAGACACAGAGAAAAAACGAGGCTGGCCTCGTCATTTATAAAGATATTTTTGGAAGAAGCCGAGATGTATGGCTTGAAGGGGAAAATAGATGTTGAGGCTAAAAAATTAGATTTAAAATTAATTTCGGATTGGAAAGCGGAAGAGATAGACACTCTGGCTGGCACAAAAATCGTTGGCGATGAAGCGATTACTGCCAGCGGTCGTGAAACGCAAAAACTGTTTGATTATTTTGTAAGGCAAAATTTGGCCCCGTTTTACCCAGAAGACAGGTCGGTTGGGCGGGTGAAAGAAGCCATTTACAGGTTTTTGGAAAATGAGTTAAAAGTGGATTACGGGGACCAATCGGGCATCCAGCTTGTTTTGAGCGATAAAAATGAACAACATTTTATTAACGTAATAGAAATAACAAAAAAAGCATATCAAGAAAGTGTTGTAAAAAGAGAAGCAGAAGTTGTTTGGAAAGAGGACTGGAACGTGCCAGTGTCTTTGACATTTGGCGACAAATACGTTGAAACAAAAAGGAAAAAATCAATAATGTTACCGTTTTACAGCGATGAACGATGGAAGACTGAAAGAACATTTATTAATTTTTTGGAAAAGGCGGATGGAGTGGAATGGTGGTTCAAAAATGGAGAGCGGGAAGAGCTATTTTTGGCAGTCCCCTACAATGATGGCGAACAAAAACCGTTCTACGTTGATTTTGTTGTCAAGCTGAAAGATGGAAGGATTGGGCTGTTTGATACTAAATCTGGTTTTACGATATGGGATGCCCGCCCGAAAATTGACGGGTTACACGACTATCTTCTTAAGGAAACTAAAAAAGGCAGGAAGATTTTTGGTGGAATAGTCACCAACACCGACCAAATGAGTTATCTCGGAAAATGGATTTATTTTGATAAAACAAGCAAAGACCTGAAAGAGAACGATTTAAGCAACTGGGAAAATTTGGAAATTCACCTGCATCCCCGTAAGTGAATTGGTTTTGGCAGTCGTTAGCTTTCGCTTTGCCCATTGTTCTCCAAGTCCTGAAGGTAGTTGATGATTTCCGAATTTATCGTTTCAAAGTCGCCCAATCCCACCGTCATTGAGTAAATTTCATCTGGCAAGTCTTCAACGCCCAGTCCTATCCCAAGCGGTTTTTCAGCCTGTTTATACCACTCCCCCAAGACCCTTTTTTGCCATCTGTTCAATTTTCTCATTTTCCCCGCCGGAGCTTTAGGTGGAGGTTCTTTATAAAGGGAGAAAAACTAACCAACTATTATGAAGTCTGCAATTTATATGGACGGGCAGAGGTTT
>Ga0315279_10005882_pt1 | contig 15683 bp, 13 predicted proteins | sample YL17G06_20_MG_FD_203694 | JGI IMG/M metagenome (GOLD analysis project Ga0315279, IMG submission 203694) | Sediment microbial communities from Yellowstone Lake, YNP, Wyoming, USA - YL17G06_20 | ecosystem: Environmental > Aquatic > Freshwater > Lake > Sediment | place: USA: Wyoming | collected... | reverse complement strand
TGGCACAACTCGTAGATGCCGACTACCTGGGGCTTGTGCCGGCGCCCCAGCGCCACGGCGTCGGCGATGTGATCGAAGTGGCCGTGGGTGATCAGCATGGCGTCCACCCGGCCGGGCTTCTTCAGCTTCTCCGGGCACGCGGGGTTGCCTTCCACCCAGGGGTCGATCAGCACCACTTTGCCGCCCGGGGTCGTCACCAGAAAGGTTCCGTGGCCGAGCCACGTCAGTGTCGTGCTTGCCATGATGGCCTCCACTTCCGAGTTTAAAGTTTCAAGTCGAAAGTTTAAAGTTGATTGCGGTCCTGCGGGCCTGGTGTTCAACTTTAAACTTTGAACTTTAGACTTTAAACTTGTATTTGTGGTGAGACGATGGCGAAACCGATCATTCCGCTGCAGGATTTCCGCGCGCAGTACGAATCGCTGCGCGATGAGCTGGCGATGGCGCTGGCCAGTGTGCTGGAGCGCCAGGACTTCGTGCTGGGACGCGAAGTGAAAGAGCTGGAAGAGGAGATGGCGCGGGTGTGCGGCACGCGGCACGCCACTGCCTGCGGCTCCGGCTCCGACGCGCTGCTGCTGGCGTTGATGGCCCTCGACATCCGGCCGGGCGACGAGGTGCTGGCGCCGGCCTTCACGTTTTTCGCCACCGCAGCCGCTCCCGCGCGGCTGGGCGCCCGCCCCATATTCGCCGACATCGATCCGGCTTCGTTCAACGTGTCGCCCGGCGCGGCGGAGAAAGCGGCGGCGGGCCGCGCCCGGCTTCGGGCGGCCATCCCCGTGGACCTGTTCGGGCAGGTCGCGGACCTGGAGGAGATTCAAGCGGCGCTCGGGCCCGGCGTTGCTCTTGTCGAAGACGCGGCCCAGGCCATCCTGGCCACGCGCGGCGGCCGCCTGGCCGGCAGCTTCGGTCGCGTCGCCGCTTTCAGTTTTTATCCCACCAAAAACCTGGGTGCCATGGGCGAAGCCGGCATGCTCACCACCGGCGATGATGAACTAGCCGAGCGATTGCGCCGCCTGCGGGTCCACGGCGAGAAGCAGCGCTACTACCACGAGGAGATCGGCATCAACAGCCGCCTGGACACCTTACAGGCGGCGGTGCTGCTGGTGAAGCTGCGCAAGCTGGAGCAATGGACCGCGGCGCGGGAGTGTGCCGCCGAACGCTACGGCCGGCTCTTCGTCCAGGCCGGGCTGGCCGAACCAGGCGCCACATACCCAACACCGGAACGCCCGGCGGTTCTGCCCGCCAGGGCGCCGGCGCCGGGGTCTCGTCACGTCTACCACCAGTACACCATCCGGGCGCATGAGCGGGATCGCCTGCGCGCCGCGCTCGACGCCGAAGGCATCCGCACCGGCCTATACTACCCGGTGCCGCTGCACCTGCAGCCCTGCTTCGCGCAGTTCGGAGGCCGGCCGGGCGATTGCCCGGAGGCCGAGCGCGCCGCCGCCGAAGTCCTTTCCTTGCCAATGTTCGCGGAAATCACGCCGGAGCAGCAGCAGCGCGTAGTGGAGTCCATCGCCGACTTCTACGGGAGATGAATCCGCCAACTCAGCAGTTCCTGTCCGGACTCTGAGAGTGCGCCGCGGTGACAGGCCTCAGACCTGTCACCACAACGCTGGATTGCTTATGCAGCCCGGTTGGGCTATGATCGAAGCGTAGTGAAGTCCCGCGGGAGCGGGTCGGGCCGTACAGTGGGCGCGAGCCCACTTTTTTGTTGTCGGGTGGTTGCAGGAAAGCATGGGCGAGGTTTCGCTCGCGCGCATCCGGGAAATCGCCGAACGGGTTGCCGCCTCCGAGGGCCTGGAGGTGGCGGAGGTGGAGTTGCGCGGCAAGGGCCGCGGCAGCCTCCTGCGTGTTTTCATCGACAAGCCGGGGGGCGTCACCCACGGCGATTGCGAGCTGGTCAGCCGCCAGATGAGCGCCATCCTCGATGTGGAAGACCCCATCGAGAGCAGTTACGTCCTGGAGGTTTCCTCTCCGGGACTGGAACGGCGGCTGCACAAGCCGGCCGATTACGGCCGGTTCGCCGGCCACAAGGTGCGGCTGATCTTGAAGCAGCCGCAAGACGGCCGGCGCCAGATCGCCGGCCGGCTGGAAGGATTGGAGAACGGCGTGGTGCGGGTCAGCGTCGAGGGCGGCAAGACCCTGGCCGTCCGCCACGAAAACATCGAGCGCGCGAACCTGGTCTTTGAGTGGAAATAGCGCCAACCGCGAGTGCTGAGTGCGGTGCGGGCGATCACGAGAACCGCCCCTGCAACTCGGCACTTGGGTGAATGTTATGGCATCGCAACTGTATCAGACAATCGATCAACTCAGCCGTGAGAAGAACATCGACGCGCAGATCATCGTGAGCGCCGTGGAGGACGCCATGCTGGTCGCCACGCGCAAGTACTACAAGTCCAGCGAAGACCTGAAAGCCGAGCTGAACAAGGAAAGCGGCGAGATCGAGGTGTACGCGGTCAAGAAGGTGGTCGAGGAAGTCTTCAATGCCTCCAAGGAGATCAGCCTGGAAGAGGCGCAGGCGCTAAACCCGGCGGCGCAACTGGAAGGCGAGGTGAGAATCCGCAAGGCCACCGATGTGCTGGGCCGCATCGCCGCGCAGACCGCCAAGCAGGTGATCTACCAGAAGGTGCGCGAGGCCGAGCGCGACACCGTCTACAACGAATACAGCGGGCGCGTCGGGGAAGTGATCAACTGCAGCGCCAAGCGCGTCGAGGGGCCCGATCTCATCGTCGATATCGGGAAGGCCGAGGCGCGGCTGTCCCGCCGGGACCAATCCCGCCTGGAGCAATTCACGGTGGGCGACCGCCTGCGGGCCGTGATTATCAAGGTGGAGAAGTCGGTCAAGGGACCGCAGGTGATCGTTTCGCGGGCGACGGCCGAGCTGGTGCTGCGGCTGTTCGAGCAGGAAGTGCCGGAAATCTACGATGGCACGGTGACCATCAAGGCCTGCGCGCGCGAGGCCGGCGAGCGCACCAAGATCGCCGTGCTCAGCCGCGACCGCGACGTGGACAGCGTCGGCGCCTGCGTGGGCATGAAAGGGATGCGGGTGGAGTCCATCCGCCGCGAGTTGCGCGGCGAGAAAATCGATATCGTCCAGTTCTCCGAAGATCCGGTGGTGTTCGCCCAGAACGCGCTTTCCCCCGCCAAGATCAGCCGGGTGGCGGTGCTGGACGCGGCCGAAAAGCAACTGGAAGTCATCGTGGACGACACCCAGCTTTCCCTGGCCATCGGCAAGAAGGGCCAGAACGTGCGGCTGGCCTCCAAGCTCCTGGGGTGGCGCATCGACATCAAGAGTGAAGAAGAAAAGCGGCAGGAGGTGGAGTGGCAGATGGGCCAACTGGTGGCGAGCGGCACGCCGCTGGCCCAGCTTACCGCGCTGAGCGAGAAGCTGCGCGAGAAACTGGCCCAGCACGACATCCCCACCATCGAGCGGTTGGGGGCCATGACTCCGGAACAACTTGAGGAGATCTCCGGGATCGGGCCGAAAATGGTAGAAAAAATCCGTGCCGCGGTGCAGAATTACTGGGAGGGCACGGAGGAAGGGTCTGCAGAGGGCGGGGAAGCGGCAGAGTCCGAAGCGGCCGAGGCGGAAGCGGGCGCTGCCGAGTCTGCTGGAATCGACGAAATCGAGAAGACCTCTGAAGCGGGCGGGCCGGCGGGCGCCGACGGCGCCGCCGAAGCAGGTCTGACCGTCGGATCGGCGGCAGAGGCCGGGGCGGGCGAGATCCGAGCGCCCGCTCAACAGGAAGAGGCCGCCCGCGACGCGGGAGCAAGCCCGAGCGAGCCCACCTCCCAGATCCAGGCCCCGCCAGAGGAGCGCGCCGGCGGGCAGCCCGCCGGGACCCTGGACGTGCAACCGGAGGAACTTCTCGCTCCCGAATCCGGCGAAGCGGGCCAGCCGCGGGCCGAAACGGGCGGCGGGCAGACGCCCGATCAGAAGAGCGAAGGCGAGGGCAAGGTGAACGACTGAACGCGAGGGAGTGCGCCGGCGCGGTTTTTGGAAGGAACAGGTTGGCATGCGGATTAACGATCTGGCCAGAGAACTCGAGGTGAAGTCCAAGGCGGTCCTCGAGTTTCTGGCGAGCATGGGCGCAGCGAAAACTTCACACTCAAGTTCGGTCGAAGAAGATGTTGCCGAGAAGGTTCGCCGGCATTTCGCACATGACCGTTATGGCGGGCCCCAGGAGGCCGGCGGCCTAGCGGTTGTCGAGGAGAAGGAAGAGTTGCGGGTCGAGGCGCAAGTGCCTGCGGCCGAGGTGGAAGCGGAAGAAGCGCCGCCGGTGGTGGAAGCGCCGCCAGCGGCGCCGCGTCCGGCCGTGCCGCCGGGCGCGGGAAGGCCGTTGGTGCCGCCGGTGCGCCGGGGCCCGGTGCTGCGCCCCCCCGTTCGTCCGCACCCGCCGCCGGCCGCGCCCGCTCCCGCGGCAGAAGCCAGGCCGGAAGCGCCGGCTGCGGTGGCGCCGTTCGCTGCTCCAGAAGTGACGGCGCCGGCGATTTCCGAGCTGGCAGCGCCCGTGGCGGGCGAAGCGGCGGAGCGCGGCGCGGTGGAGGCCGAAGCGGTTGGGCCGATGCCCCCGCCGGGGCCTCCGGAGGCTCCGCACATTCCCCGGTTTGGCGTGCAAGGCCCTTTGACTGTGCCGCGGCGGGGCGTGCCGGGACCGGTCAGCCGGGCCGGAGGGCTGGCGCCCAGGCCGCAAGTTACGCCGCCGCCGGCGCGCGCCGTACCAGCGGGGCCGCGCACGCTGGCCCCCGGCCAGCCGATTTATCAGCCGCGGGCCGGCGGGCCGGGCCGCGCGGGCCTGCGTCCGGCAGCGGGCGCTCCTGCCGGCCACCGGATGGGGAGGCCGACGCGTCCCGGAGCGCCGGGCTGGCAGCCGGGTGCGCCCACGCCCAGCCGTCTGGGCGAACGCCGGCCCATGCATCCCACGCGGGCGCGCCCCGCGGGCGTTTCACCCGCCGGCCTGCTGCCCGCCGACACGCGCCGTCCGGGGGCCCGCCCCCAGGTGCCCACGCGCGACCGCGAGCGCCCGCAGCGTGCCATGCTGCCACGGGCCGGCCCCATGGTCTTCACCCCGCGGCCCATCGACCGCGAGATCGCCATCACCGAGGGCGTTACCATCAAGGAGCTGGCCGAGAAGCTGGAGTTGAAGGCCAAGGACCTGATGCAGCGGCTCATCAGCCGGGGCGTGTTCGCCACCATCAACCAGCCCATGGAGACCCAGGTGGCCAAGGACCTGGCCCGCGATTTCGGCGCCGAGACCCGCGTCATCAGCTTCGAGCAGGAGACCATCGAGGCGGCGGTCCCGGAGCCGGCCGAGGAAGCCGGGGAGCTGGTGGCGCGCCCGCCCGTGGTCACCATCATGGGCCACGTCGATCACGGCAAGACCTCGTTGCTGGACGCCATTCGCGAAACCCACGTCACCGAGCAGGAAGCCGGCGGCATCACTCAGCATATCGGGGCCTACCAGGTGGAGATCAGCGGCCGCAAGATCACCTTCATCGACACGCCGGGCCACGAGGCCTTTACCCGCATGCGCGCGCGCGGCGCCAAGGTCACCGATATCGTGGTGCTGGTGGTGGCCGCCGATGACGGAGTGATGCCGCAGACGCTGGAGGCCATCGACCACGCCCGCGCCGCCAACGTCCCCATCATCGCGGCGGTCAACAAGATCGATAAGCCCGAAGCCATGCCCGACCGCGTCAAGCGGCAATTGGCCGACCGCGGCCTGATGCCCGAGGAATGGGGCGGGCAGACCGTCACTGTCGAAGTCTCCGCCAAGCGCAAGCAGAACATCGACCTGTTGTTGGAGATGATCCTGCTGGTGGCCGACATGCAGGAGCTGAAGGCCAACCCCAACCGGCCGGCCATGGCCACGGTGCTGGAAGCCAAGCTGGACAAAGGCCGCGGCCCGGTGGCCACCGTGCTGGTTCAGAACGGCACGCTGCGGGTCGGCGATCCGTTTATTGTCGGCCCGGTGTTCGGCAAGGTGCGCGCGCTGCTCAACGACCGCGGCCAGCAGTTGAACGGGGCCCCGCCGTCGTCGCCCGTCGAAGTGCTGGGCCTGGGGAGCCTGCCGCAGGCCGGCGATCAGTTCCAGGTGGTGACCGACCTGCTCAAGGCCAAGCAGATGGCCACCTATCGCGAGCAGAAGGCGCGCGAGGCGGCCCTGGCCCGCTCCGCGCGGCTCAGCCTCGATAAGCTCCACGAGCAATTGCAGGCCGGCGCCGTCAAGGAGCTGAACCTGATTCTGAAGGCCGACGTGCACGGCTCGGCGGAAGTCCTCGGCGAGACCCTCAACAAGCTGGGCACCGAGAAGATCAAGGTGAAGATCATCCACAGCGGGGTCGGCGCCATCACCGAATCCGACGTGCTGCTGGCTTCGGCTTCCAACGCCATCATCATCGGGTTCAACGTGCGTCCGGAGCGCAATGCCCTGGAGACGGCCGAGCAGGACAAGGTGGACATCCGCCTGCACACCATCATCTACGAGCTGGTGGACGAGATCAAAAAGGCCATGGCCGGGCTGCTGGAGCCTACCTTCCGCGAGGTGGCGCTGGGACGCGCCGAGGTGCGCGACACCTTCCGTGTTCCCAAGGTCGGCGCCGTCGCCGGCTGCTACGTGCTGGACGGGCGCCTGACCCGCGACGCCCAGGTGCGCCTGCTGCGCGACAACGTGGTCGTTTACACCGGCAAGGTCGCTTCGTTGCGCCGCTTCAAGGATGATGCCGGCGAAGTGAAGTCGGGCTTTGAATGCGGCGTGGGCCTGGACAATTTCAGCGATATCAAGCAGGGCGACGTGATTGAGGCCTTCGTGACCGAGCGGGTGGCCGCGGAGGTGCTCGCGTAATTCAGGCCACAGGCCACAGGCTACAGGTGCAGCGGGGTTTTCCTGTAGCCTGCAGCCTGTAGCCTGCAGCCTTATCGATATGACCATCGGGCTGCTCACCCTCGAGATTCATCTGCCTTACGCCCATTCCCTCAAAGAGAAACGGATGGTGGTGCAGCGGGTCAAGGAACGGCTGCGCGGCAAGTTCAACGTGGCGGTGGCCGAGCTGGACCACCAGGACCTGTGGCAGCGCGCGGTGCTCGGCGTGGCCTCCATCTCCAGCAGCGCGACCAACCTGCGGCAGGTGCTCGACGGCGCCCAGGCCGAAAGCGCCCGGCTGTTGGGCGGCGACCTGGTGGACTCCACCATCGAGATCCTGTAGGAAGTTTTCAGTTCTCAGTATTCAGTTTTCAGTTCGTCTCGTCGCAGCCACTGAAAACTGAGAACTGAGTACTGAGAACTGAGAACTGGCCATGCGAGATCCGCACCGGGCCGAACGGCTGGCCGACGAACTCCGGATGCAACTGAGCGGGATCGTCGCTGAGATGGGCGACCCGCGCATCGGCCTGGCCACCGTTACCGGCGTACATCTCTCGCCCGATCTGCGTCACGCCCGCGTGCTGGTCAGCGTGCTGGGCGACGAGCAGGCCCAGCGGCAGAGCATCCGCCAGTTGCAGGCCGCCCGCAACTACGTCCGCCGCCAGTTGGCCCAGGAGCTGGCTCTGCGCTTTACCCCGGAGCTCACCTTCGAGCTGGACCGCGGCCTGGAGTACACGGAACGGGTCGTGGAGCTGCTGCGCCGCGTCGAAAAGCAGCGCCGCCCCCAGTAGTGTTTCAACACCAAGGCCAGAGGCTATGCTGACGCCGTCGCGCGAAATTGCCTTCAAGGTTTTGCTGCGGGTGGAGCGGGAGGCCAGCTTCGCCGCCGAGCTGTTGAACTCGCGCCTGGCCGAAAAGCTGTCGCCGCTTGACCGGGCCCTGGCGCAGGAGATTGTGATGGGCTGCCTGCGCCGCCAGAACCAGCTTGACTGGCTGGCCGCTCGCTTCTCGGGCCGGGCCCCGGCGCGCTGGGACGCGGAAGTGCGGGTCGCCGTCCGCATGGGCATCTACCAGCTTCGCTGTCTGGAGCGCGTGCCGGCGCCGGCGGCCGTGGATCAGAGCGTGGAAGCGGTGAAGCGGGCACGCAAGGCCTCGGCCGCCGGCCTGGTCAACGCCGTCTTGCGGCGGGTAACGCGCGAGCCGCTGGAGCAACTTTTACCCGCCGAAATGGGCCCGGCCGAACGCCGCACCATACGGCTCTGCCATCCCGAATGGCTGCTGGAGCGCTGGGAGCGGCGCTATGGAACGGAACGCGCCGAAGCCATCGCGCGTCTGAACAATGAGCCGCCTCCCGTCTTTATTCGGGTGCCTCCCGGGGCCCGCGTAGAGATAGGGCGGCCTTGCCGCTACCTGCGCGATTGCCGGGAGATCACGGGCCTGGCGCCCGAAACCACAGCGCCCGGCACGCCCGAAGCCCGGTACCCGGTGCAAGACCAGGCTTCCCAGATCGTTCCACACTTGGTGGCGGCCGAGCCGGGGCAGCGGGCGCTGGACCTCTGCGCCGCACCGGGCTTGAAGTCAGGCGCGCTGCTGGACTTGGTGGCCGGCCTTTCGCTGATCGCTTGCGATGTGCATCCCGGCCGCCTTCGCCTTATGAGGCGATTGGCGGGCGCAGGGGTCGAGCGCTTGCGGCTGGTGGCCCTCGACGGCACGCAGCCACTGCCCTTTGCCGTGGCCTTCGACCGGGTCCTGGTGGATGCGCCCTGCTCCGGCACCGGCACCATTCGCCGCAACCCGGAAATCAAGTGGCGCCTGGACGAGGACGATCTGCCGATTCTGGCGGCCAAGCAGCGCTGGCTGATCAGTAATGCCCTGGATTCGCTGGCGCCGGGCGGACGCCTGGTCTACTCCACCTGCTCGATCGAGCACGAGGAGAATCAGGCGGTGGTGGAGGCGGTGCTGGAGGGACGCCCCGAGTTTCGGCTGATCGAGCTGGAGCGGCTGCCGGCCGATTTCCTCACCGAGGAAGGCCGCACGCTGTTGCGCGGGCGCTGGTTCCAGACCCTGCCCGATTTGGGCCTGGATGGCTTCTTTGCGGCGGTGGTCGAACGGATGTGATTGCGGATTGCGGATTGCGAATTTCAAGCGGCGGCCGAAGAAAAGGAAATCCGCAATCCGCATTCCGCAATCCGCAATGGCCTCAATGTGTTACAATCGGGGAACCGGAGTGCAGACCCGGGGGAATTCTTGCGCTATCGAGTGGAAATAGCTCCGTCAGTCCTGGCCGCCGATTTCGGGCGCTTGGCCGACCAAATCCGGGCCGTGGAACGCGGCGGGGCATCGATCATTCACCTGGACGTGATGGACGGGCATTTTGTGCCCAACATCACCATTGGGCCGCCGGTGGTGGCCTCGCTCCGCAAGGCCACATCGCTGCGGCTGGACTGCCACCTGATGATCTCGGAGCCGGACCGCTACATCGAGGGTTTCCGCCGGGCCGGCGCCGACATGATCTCGGTGCACCAGGAAGCCTGTGTTCACCTGGACCGCACGCTGGCGTATATTCGTTCCTGCGGCGCGTCCGCGGGCGCGGTCATCAACCCCGCGACTCCCGCAGAGACACTCCGCGAAGTGCTGGAGTGCGTCGACTTCATCCTGGTGATGAGCGTGAACCCGGGGTTCGGCGGGCAGGAGTTTATTCCGCGCACGCTGGAGAAAGTGCGCCGGCTGGCCCGCTGGCGCGAGGAGCATGGATACGCCTACCGCCTGGAGATCGACGGCGGCGTGGAGGCCTCCAACATCGCCGAGGTGGTGCGGGCGGGAATCGACATGGTTGTGGCCGGCTCCAGCGTCTTCCACGCCGCGGACCCGGCCGCCGCTGTCGAGCTTTTGCTCCAGCGGGCCGGCGCGGCGACCATGCTCCAAATTTAGGATTGCGGATTTCGGATTGCGGATTTCGAGCTTGAAATCCGAAATCCGCAATCGGCAATCCGCAATTCAGGGTGCCCAGTGATGACCAAACGCCATCGTTTCCTGTTCCGCCTGCTTGCGGTGCTGCTGGCGCTGGCCGTGCTCAGCGGTTGCGGCATCCGGCGCAAGAAATACGAAACGCCAATCGCCACCGATTCCAAGCAGCCCGACAAGACGCTGTTTGACAAGGCGGTCAACGACATCGAGAAGAGCCGCTATGAAGTGGCCCGCCTGACCCTGCAAACGCTCATCAATACCTACCCGGACAGCGAGTACCTGGCCAAGGCCAAGCTGGCCATTGCCGACGCCTGGTACCGGCAGGGCGGCACCACGGCGCTGGCCCAGGCCGAGGCCGAGTACAAGGACTTCATCACCTTCTTTCCGACCATGGCGGAAGCGGGCGAAGCGCAGCTCAAGGTGGCCATGATCCACTACCAGCAGATGGAGAAGGCCAACCGCGACGCCACCCACGCCCGCCGCGCCGAGGATGAATTCAAGCAGTTGCTGCTGCAGTTCCCCAACGGCCCCTTCGTCGAGGAAGCCAAGCAGCGCCTGCGCGAGGTCCAGGAGGTGTTGGCGCAGCACGAGTTTGACGTCGGGCGGCAGTATTTCGTCAGCAGGCAGAACATTCGCGCTGCCATTCCCCGGCTGAAGGACCTGACCGAACAGTACCCCAACTTCAGTCAAGCCGACGAGGCGCTGTGGATGCTCGGCCAGTCGTTCGAGAAAGCCGGCAAGGAGTTTCGTCCCAAGGCCGCCGAGGCTTACGCCAAGATCGTTTCCGATTACCCGCTCAGCGATCGGGTGGATACCGCCAAGGAGAAGCTGACGGAGTGGAAGATGCCGGTGCCCGAGGCCAAGTCCGAGGCCGAAGCGCGCATGAAGTATGACTTGGAGCACCAGGAGCGCCGCGGCATGTTCGGCAGGGCGATGGGGGCTTTCAGCAAGCGGCCCGACGTCAGCATGGCCAGCAAGGCCGGCGAACCGGTGCTGCTGCCGGGCGGGCGTCCGGGCGAGGCCGGGATGACCGATGTCCGGGCGGCTCCGGCGGACGCCGCCGGCGGTGCCGGCATCCGGCTGGAAGCAGTGCCGCTGAGCACTGACACGCCGGTCGGCGCAGCTCCGGTTCAGCCCGCCCAGCAGCCCGCGGCTCAGCCAGCCGCGCAGCCGCCGCCGGCTCAGCCGCAAAAGCCGGACTCCGGCGGCGCGCCCACCGAGCAGGCCGCCGTCACCCCGCCCGCCAACACTCCCGCCGCCGCGACTGCGCCCGCTTCCGACAAGCCGACCGACCAGCCGCAGCCCAACGCCAAGAACACCAAGAAGAAAGAGAAGAAGAAGAAGGGCAAGTAAGTAACCGCAGGGCAGAAGCTCAAACTGACCGGCCGGTCAAGCCGAAGTGCGGGGCGGCAGCCAGCAGGTGGCGATCATTCGTCCATATCTCGGAGAACCCGGCGTGGCGGGCGGTCACCAGATGCACCGCATCGCCGGCGCGAAGATGCATCGTGGGCGGCAAGTTGGCCGTTGCGGATTCGACCTGCAAGAGCAACTGACCGGAGACGGGAAAGACGACCCAGACACCCTGGCGTAAATCGCTCAGGAAGAGATTGCGCAACTCTATTGCTTGTTCCTGCGTCAGGGAGCCCTCGCGGACGTGACGGTGGAATGCGCAGGCGAGCTCAGCGATGCACCACGCCGACGAGTAGAGCCCGGAGGCCCGCCTTGCCACTGCCCGGACTCCGCGATGTCCGGGCTCGTTGACGTAGCATTTCACGATGTAGGCGGTATCGAAATAGCATCTCACGAGCGGTCCTCTTCCAGAATTCGCCCGCTGTCGAGGGCCACTCGCGGGAATTTGGCCAGGAATGCTTCCCTATCCGGCAGACGGCGGGTGCGCGGCAGCGATTGCGGCGGGCGGAGTTCAGCGACCACCACTCCCTGCTTCTCGATCACAAACACCTGGCCCGCAGCGACTTGTTTGATGATCGCGCTGGTGTTCAGGTGCAGGTTGCGGACGTTGGTTCGCGTCATGTTACACATTGTGACACACGACCGCGCGCGAATCAACCGCGCACTCCATTCTTCTTCAACCGCGGTCCAGGTTGGTGAGGCCGTATTGGCGGGCCAGCGCGATGGCGCGCTGGTACTCGGCCGCGGTGATGCGGCGGGACAACTCCGGATACTCGCGGGCGCGGTGCTCGGGATGGTACTGCGCCATGATGTTGACGTAGGTGCCGCGACTCAGCCGCTCGGCCACGTACTTCACGAATTTCTCGGTGCCCGCGATGTCTTCAGGCAGCACCAGGTGGCGGATGATGAGGCCGCGCAGCGCCACGCCCCGCTCATCGACCGTTAACTCGCCCACCTGCCGGTGCATTTCCTCGATCACCGCCGCCGCCGTCTCCGGGTAGTCCCGCGCTTCGGCCGAGTACTTCGCCGCCTTCTCGGGATCGGTGTACTTGTAGTCGGGCAGGTAAATATCGACGATGCCGTCGAGCAGGCGAATGACCTCCAGCGAGTCGTAGCCGCCGGTGTTGTAGACCAGCGGCAGGCGCAGGCCCATGCCGATGGCGTAGCGCAGGCCGCTGACGATGTTGGGGGTAACGTGCGTAGGGGTGACCAGGTTGATGTTGTGGCAGCCGCGCTCCTGGAGCGACAGCATCAGCCGCGCCAGTTGCTCGTCGCTGATGTACTGGCCGTCGCCGCGGTGGCTGATCTCCCAGTTCTGGCAGTACACGCACAGCAGGTTGCAGCGGCTGAAGAAGATGGCGCCGGAGCCGCCGCGGCCCACCAGCGGGCGTTCCTCGCCATGGTGCGCATGAGCCGAGGAGACCTTCAGCCGGCTGGTGGCCTGGCAAACGCCCTTCTCGCCCTTGCGGCGGTTCACGCCGCAAGCCCGCGGGCACAGCCGGCAACTGCTGAAGATGGCCTGCAATTGTTTCTCGCGCTCGGCCAGTTCTCCGGCGCGCTCCAGTTTCATGTAGGCGGGAAGGAAAGCGCTCCTGTTCATGCGTGGCAGGCCGGCCTCCGGCGCCGGACGCGAGCAGGCCCCGGGCAGCAACCCCACCAGGCCCAGGGCTGCCGGCGAGTTGCGAAGAAAGTGCCTGCGATCCATGACCGTTACCCGTGTGGCCCGATTGTACACCAAGTGAGCGGGACGGCGCGCAGGAGGCGGTAGGCACTAGGCAGTAGGCAGTAGGCACTAGGCAGTAGGCAGTAGGCAGTAGGCAGTAGGCAGTAGGCAGTAGGCAGTAGGCAGTAGGCAGTAGGCAGTAGGCAGTAGGCAGGAGACGCTTCGCATTCCGCACTCCGCATTCCGCATTCCGCACTCCGCATTCCGCACTCAGCATTCCGCATTCCGCACTCCGCATTCCGCATTCCGCACTCCGCACTCAGCGTCCAGCACTCCGGGCGCTGCCTACGGCTTGCCGCACCCAGGCCAGGCTGTTCTCGATCATCGGGCCGCCCTGCCCCTCGCACTCCATACTGAGCACGCCATCGAAGCCGCTTTCCGCCAGCAGCGCCAGGCAGCGCCGGATATTGTCGGCGTTGACGCCCTCCCCGACCGCGCAGTGGCTCACGGCAATCCCGGTCAGCTCACCGCGCGCGGCGGCGGCCAGACTCGGGCTGACGTCCTTGATGTGCACATGAGTGACCTTCTTAGCGAAGCGCGCCAGGAACGCGACCGGGTCCTGGCCGGCGATGAAGGTGTTGCCGGTATCCATGTTCATGCCCAGATACGGCGAGTCAACGAAGGCCAGCATCTCCGCCATGAACTCCGGCTTGGTGGTGAAGTACCCGTGGGGCTCAATGTTGATGATGATCTCGTAGGCTTCGGCCACGCGCAGAATCTGGCGATAGATGCGCCGCATGTGCTCCATGGCCTCGCGGTCGGTCATGGCCTGGGGGCGGTTGCGGTCGTCGGTGGTATCGATGCGGGGGCAGCCGGCCAGTTTCGCCCAGCGCATGGCGTGCAGCACGTATTCCACGCCCAGCGTGGCGCCCTCGGGCAGAGACAGCGGAAAGGCCGCATCGAGCTGCGACAACTGCACGCCGTAACGGTCCATCTTCCTGCGCCACAGCACCGGGTCTTCCCACAGCGCCAGGTGCGGCTGATAACCCAAACCGTGGATCCAGCTCACGCCGTCAATCGCGCCGCACTCGATGTAATGCAACCCGTTCCGTTCCGCCCACTGGAGGCATTGCTCGAAGTTCCAGTACGCGCTGTTGAAGGCATCGGTATGAAAGCCGATCCGCATAAACTCCGTCTCCCTATTTGAAGCACAAAGGCGCCAAGGTCACAAAGTTCACAAAGGGCAAGCCCTTTGTCTCCGCATCCCGACTCATGAATCCGCGGCTTCCGCGGATTATCGCAGATTCAGGGCCATGGGACGCCGATGAGCGCGGAAAAAAGGCAAATCGAGCCGCCAGCAAACCTGACCAGGGGCCGGCCATCAGGTCTATTGTCCCTGAGGCTGCGGGCTGGTAGACTCTCTCGCGTCATGGCCCTGTTCTCCCGCCCCAGCCCGGAAAAGGTCCGCGCGGCCGTGAATCTTCGCCGGGCCTCGCCGGAGCTGCGCTTCCGCGATCTGTTGCCGGGCATCGACAACACGCGCCACGACGTGCACCTGAGCCCCGCGTTCGTGGGATTCTGCCGCGCCTACATCGTCAAGCTTTTCGTCAAGCACAGCGCCGCAGCCGCCTTCATGGAGCCGAAGCCGGCCCCGCCGGGGCAGCAGGATCGCACCGAGCTCAAGCGGCTGCTCCAGGAAGTATTGCTGGCGGCGTTGGCGCAGGCCAAAGCCGCCGGCCTGCTGGAAATCGACCTGCTCGCCAACGCCGCGCTGTTCAAATACCTGGGCTGGGAGGTGCAGCAACAGTACGGCCGCATCGTGCAGGAGGCGAAGAACACGCTGAAGCTGTACGAGGGTCCGAAACACGAGCGCAATCTCAAGGCCTTCCATCTCAAGGAAACGCTCGCCCACCTCCAGGCCGACAAGAAGAACATCCTGCGCCGGGTGAGCGGGGAACTGTTGCTGCTGGCCAACGAAGTGCAGGCCGACGCCGTGCGCAAGACGCGCGACTCGCTGTTCGGCAGCGAGGCGGGACAGTGGTTTCCGTATCTCTCCAACCCCCTGGCATTCACCGACAACGGCCACGACGACTACATCCACCTGAGCAAGTACGTGCTGTTTGGCCACTTCCGCGCGGATCCCGATATGTATGACCTGGTCGAGAAGTGGCTGAAATCGATGCTGCGGTGGCTGGACGGCGGATCAGAGGAAGCGCGGGAGCTGGAGGCGCGCGCCCGGGCCCGCCTGGAACTGGCGGCCGGCGTCGAATCGCTCCGCCAGCAACCGGCGGCCTCCGAGCGCAGCCGCGGGTTGGGGCGGCTCTTCGCCGGGCGCCAGCAGGAAGTGGTCGAACCGCCCATGACCCCTGAATTGGCGGGCCGCATGGAACAACTGGCCGCCTCGGAAAGCCAGTTGCGCCTGGTCGAGCAGGCCTACGACGCCCGGCTCGACACCATGCTGAACGAACCGGACAACGCCGAGGAGTTGTTTGGCGTGGCGCGCACCGAGCAACTGCTGGCCGAGGCCCGGGCCCGCAGGGCGGCGCGGGAGGAATTGGCGCCCCTGGAGGAGAAGCTGGAAATCCAGCGCTTCCTGATCGAGGAGTTCTTCAACTCGGCACAGCAACTGGGCCTGCCCCCCTGGCTGGCCGCCGCCTACGAAACAGCCGGCGTCTACCAGGATTACTGCCCGCCGATCCATCCGCAGCAACTGAAGCACGCCCTGGTGGACCCTGCGGAGCGGAAGAAGGTGGAGGGGTTAATCGCCCACTACAAGCTGACCC
>Ga0315279_10005881_pt1 | contig 15685 bp, 12 predicted proteins | sample YL17G06_20_MG_FD_203694 | JGI IMG/M metagenome (GOLD analysis project Ga0315279, IMG submission 203694) | Sediment microbial communities from Yellowstone Lake, YNP, Wyoming, USA - YL17G06_20 | ecosystem: Environmental > Aquatic > Freshwater > Lake > Sediment | place: USA: Wyoming | collected... | reverse complement strand
TATTGAAGGAGAGAATCATGGAAAAGGTCATCATTTTCGATACTACCTTACGAGATGGTGAGCAAGCTGCGGGAGCGAGCTTGAACCTCCAGGAGAAGCTGGAAATAGCCAGGCAGTTGGATAAGCTTGGCGTTGATGTTATTGAAGCGGGCTTTCCTGCTAGCTCAGTTGGTGATTTTGAAGCTGTCTGCCTTATTGCCCGGGAGCTTAAGCGTCCCACAATTTGCGCTCTGACCCTTGCCAATATTGAAGCCATAGACAGGGCCTGGGAGGCGATTAAAGAAGCCGAGCATCCCCGGATTCATGTTTTCCTTTCAGCTTCAGACATTCACCTTGCTCACCAGCTTAAGAAAAGTCGGGATGAGGTTCTAAAGATGTCTCGGGAAATGGTGGCTCGAGCTAAGAGTTATTTAGACGATGTTGAATTCTCACCGATGGATGCCAGTCGTGCTGACCCTGCTTACATCTACCAGATTTTGGAGGCAGTGATCAACGCTGGAGCAACCACGGTTAATATTCCCGATACTGTGGGCTATGCTACCCCCCAGGAATTTGGCGGCTTAATCCAGGGCATACTGGACAACGTGCCTAACATCAACAGGGCTGTGGTCAGCGTGCATTGTCATGATGACCTGGGGTTAGCTGTGGCTAATAGTCTCGAGGCAATAAGGGTAGGTGCGCGGCAGGTTGAATGTACCATTAACGGCATCGGTGAGAGAGCCGGCAACGCTTCTCTAGAGGAGATTGTCATGGCTCTAAAAACTCGCCAGGATTTCTTCAACCTCACCACCAATATTGATACGACTCAAATTTACCGGACAAGTCGTCTGGTTAGCGAGCTGACTGGTTTTCCCGTCCAGCCTAACAAAGCTATCATTGGGGCAAATGCCTTCCGCCATCAGTCAGGTATCCATCAAGATGGCGTGCTCAAAAAGTCTATCACTTATGAAATTATGGACCCTAAATTGGTGGGCATCCCCTCAAGTACCTTGGTGCTGAGTAAGGTGAGTGGTCGACATGCCTTTAAGGAGAGACTATCTGAGCTTGGCTACACTTTAAGCGAAGAAGACTTAAACCGCGCTTTTCAGGGCTTCAAGGGGTTAGCGGATAAGAAAAAAGATATAACGGACAGGGATATTGAATCTCTGATAGCTGAAGAACTGCGCACTGTTACCGAAGTGTACCATCTTGACCATGTTGAAGTTTCCTGTGGTGACCATAATATCCCGACGGCAACAGTTAGGCTCATTGGTCCAGGCGGACAAAGTTTGGCTGATGCTGCTTTGGGCACAGGTCCTGTAGATGCCGTATATAAAGCTATCAACCGCATAGTTGGAATACCTAATAGACTCACGGAGTTCACTGTTAAATCGGTTACCGAAGGGATTGATGCCATCGGGGAGGTTTTGATACGAATAGAGAGCGAGGGTGTAACCTATACCGGGCGTGGTGCTGCCACTGATATTATTGTTGCCAGTGCTAAGGCATATATGAATGCCCTAAATCGTTTGTTGTCGGCAAAAAAGGGATAAGCAGTGTCGGAGGCAAATGTTTTTGAATTTAGAAGTTAAGCTCTTTGAGATCTTCTGAATGCGGAGGTGATGAATTTGAGTTCCTGGCTAGAAATAATATTGAGGTTTTTATTGGCTGCTGGCTTGGGAGCAGGCATTGGTTATCAGCGAGAACGGGCAGGCAAGGCGGCGGGGCTGCGCACGCATATTTTAGTTAGCTCCGGAGCAGCTCTCTTCACCCTGGTGTCTATATATGGGTTTAGTGGTGCAGTGGTTGACATCTCTCGAGTTGCCGCTGGGGTGGTGGTTGGAATTGGTTTTATCGGCGCTGGCGTTATTCTCCGTGGCCAGCGTGAAAAAGAGGTGGCAGGGCTAACCACTGCAGCTACGATCTGGATAACTGCCGCTGTAGGTCTAGCTGTCGGGGCAGGAATGTATTGGATCTCCGTTATAGCAACTGCGGTCACCGTAGGTGTTTTGTTTCTTCCTAAGGTTCGTGGCTAAGAAGGTCATTGTGAGCAGAGCGAAGCAATATCAATGAGAACCTTAGTTTAAGAATTTTAACAACCCTCTTGGCAAAGGGGCATTGGTCATGCTCAAAATTTTGCACACCGCCGATATTCACTTAGGGGCGAAGTTCTCGGGTCTGGGAAATAAAGGCGCCTCTCAACGGGAGCAACTGAGAGCTACATTCAAGAATGTTATTGCTACTGCTATAAATGAAAGGGTGAACATCGTTTTAATTGCCGGAGACCTGTTCGATGCTAACCTGCAGCCGCAAAGAAATATAGATTTAGTAATAGAGCAATTTAATTTGCTCAAGCAGAATAATATTCCAATCTGCCTTATCCCTGGGACGCATGATTCTCTTGATTCCTCGTCAATTTACAGAAAAGTTGACTTTGAAGGGAAATGCTCCAATCTAAAAATTTTCACTGACGAGGATATATCCTGCAAGGAGTATCCCAGCATCGATTTGACGGTATATGGGAAACCAAATCTAAGTAATATATCCCGCCTAAGCCCACTGAGAGGGCTCAAGCGTTCGACGTCAAGTAGGTTTCATATCGCTATGGCTCACGGGTCGTTCTATTATATTCCGAATATGAGAGAGGATGATCATGTATTTAGAATTGAAGAGATTGAAAACAGTGGCATGGATTATCTCGCATTAGGGCACTGGCATGGAATGAAATCCTGCTCCGAGAAGCCTAAAGCCTGGTATTCTGGCCCGCCGGAGTGGATACCTGACCAAACAAAGAAGGGTGGAGTGCTTTTGGTTAGCTTCTTGGATACCGGTGAGGTTAAGGTTGAACCTAAGATGCTTGGGCTTCGGGACTATGATGAAATACCGCCGATAAATGTGAGTGACATGCATGACCTAGCGAAGCTAAAAGAGAAAATCCTCCAGGGAGCAAATCAGAATTTGGTGAGAAAAGTCACTCTTACAGGGCTCCGTGATGCCGAACTTATAATAAATCCTGAAGAATTGGAAGACTTACAGGAGAAGTTTTTTCATCTTAGTATCATAGATGAATCCCATCCGAAGCTAGGAGAAGTCACAGAGGATGAGGAACGGTTGATCAGGAATAGATTTATTAAGCTGATGAAGGAGCAAATCGAAGGATTGGAAGGGGAAGAGAAAGAGATTGCTGAAAATGCCCTTCAGTATGGCTTAATCTTTCTAGATGGTAAGGAAGTCTAATAATGAAGCTAAAAAGGATCGAGCTTAGGAACTTCAAGCGTTTTCGCTTTTCTGATTCTGCAGCTTCGTTCACCTTCAGCCCTGGTATAAATGTGGTCAAGGGCCCGTTAAATGAAACGGGGAAGTCCACTCTGCTTAAGGGCATAGTCGCTGCCCTTTTTTACGATGTGAAGAGCGTCAAGGAAGAGGTCAAGGATTGCCTTTCATGGGGTCCGGACAGACGATGTGAGACCCTTGTGGAATTTGAGGAGAAAGGGAAGACATATTCACTACACAAGGATTTTGAAAATGGGCTTGTCAGCTTTATCGGGCATAATACCGGAGAAAAATTTGATACATCCAAGAAGGTTTCGGGAAAGATGAAGGAACTCTTAGGGACTGACTCTGATGAATTTTTCTCGTTAACTTCCTGTATCTACCAAAACCAAGTAAAGGAAATATCAAGCGGCAAAAAAGAGATAAGTGATAGCTTAGAAGAAGTGGTAACTGAGGGAAAAGAAGGCATTCTTGCCTCTCAAGCAATGAAGAAGCTAGATGGCAAAATCTCTGAGATGAAGAAGGGACTGGGTGGACAAGCGAAAATACCAGGTATCCTAGTAAGCCTCACAAAGGACTTACAAAATACTTTACAGACATATGATAAGGTTAAGGATGAGGTCTCCAAAATTGAGGCTAAAAAAACCGAGCTAGTGGATGTGAAGAAGCAACTGACTGATGTTAAAGAGCGATATGAGAACGTCAAGGCTTTGTTGGGGAAGAATGAGGAGCGTAGGAAGATCAAGGAATCTATAAAAGAATTAAGACAGAAATATGGTGAGGTGAAAAAGCGACTTGACGGAATAAGTGAACTAATGGCCAAGCTCGAAAAGGCAAACAAGGCACTTAGGTCCATTGAAGGATTTGAAGATGAGCGACAGGTTTCGGAATTTGGAAAAGGGTTGGATGCAATCCAGAATAGCCGTGTGGGCATTGAGAATGGCCTAGCTCAGCGGAAGAAGGAGCTAACTGAAGCGAATGAGAGATTGGACAGAAGGAAATTTGTGAGATTTTTTGGTTCAGGGAGTGGCATAGCTACTGCGATAATAATACTGATAGGCGGAATCATTGGAACTTTGGTTGGTCCCCTCTACCTCTTGAGTTTAATAATCGTGGGCGCAGTTCTTCTTGTTATAAGCAGATGGGCAGGCGCCACGCTTGCTCGCGAGAATACCACCATTTCGGATATTAAGCGGCGTATTCAAGACATGGAGGAAGCTCTTGATAAGCTTGGCGAGGAAGAGAAGGAGTTGCTAGCTAAAGCTAAGTGTAGCGTGGTTGGCGAGTTCGATAAGAAGGAAAAAGACTTCAAATTTTCGCTCGAGGAAACAAGGAGATTAGAAGCTGAGTTGAAGGGGATGTTAATGGGCAATACAGTGGACGTTCTCCAAAAGCAAGAACAGGAGATAGCAACGGATTTAACAGTTGCAGTTAAGAAGGCGGAGTTCACTGGTGACTTGGAAGCTACGGAGCTGAGCCTGGAAAGACGTTTCGAGCTAGAAAAGGAGGTCCAGAATTTAGGGGAAAAGAAAGCTAGGCTTGAGAAGCAAGAAATGGAATGTGAAATAAGTATCAGGCAGGCAACATTTAATATAGAGGACCAAATTAAGCTGGAAGAGGAACGGGACAGACTTAAGGAAGAATTGAAACAAGAAGAAAAAAGGGTGAAAATCTATGAATTAGCCAATCGCTTCATATCTAAGGCGAGAGACGAGGCTCTTTCTTCAATTACTGGTAATTTGAAGGAAAAGATCCAAGAATATTTTGAAATCTTCACAAATGGCAAATATAAACAAGTTGAGATCAATAAAGATAGCAAGGGTAATTTAGAGTTTTGGATATATTCAGACGAGAAAGGCGGCCTTGCCAAGCCCGAAGAGTTAAGTGGAGGCGTGATTGATGAATTCTATTTGGCCTGTCGGCTTGCCCTGGTAAAGTTGATATTTGGCGATAAGAAGCCGCCTTTGATATTGGATGATCCCTTTGTTAATTTTGACTCTGTCCGTCTGGCTAACACGCTAAACTTTTTCAAAACGCTGGCCTCGGATTATCAAATCATCATATTCACGCTGAGCGATTTATACGACAAGGTAGCTGATAACATTATTTTGTTAAGTGAGAAAGAGAAGCTTTTGTGACGAACTCAGCTGAAAAAATTCTGGCAGCCCATAGTGGCAGGAAAAAGGCTGCCTTAAACAGAGGTGGATATTGTGAGTCTACGTGAAAGATTGATTGGAATGTTCTATAGAGCGGCAACAGGTAGTCGTAAGATGCGAAATCTTCTTACCCCTGCTGGGATAGTCTTCTTTTTTGGCCTTATAGCCCTATTCATTTTTGTTGCTCTTCAAGTGGACAAATGTTTGAACTTCCCTCAACTCCTTCCTACATCTTTGAATATGATTGTATCCGCGCCTATCATTGCTATCGGGCTGTTCTTAATGGTATGGTCAATTCTGAACTTTGTCAGAGTAAAGGGAACGCCCGTGCCTTTCAATCCACCACCCAAACTAGTTACCACCGGCCCTTATGCTCGTGTCAGAAACCCCATGGTCACAGGTGTGTTTGTCCTGTTGTTTGGACTCGGTGTTCTGCTTAGGTCAATCTCCCTTGTTTCTATATTCACCCCGCTATTTATCCTGTTTAACGTGTGGGAATTAAAAGCGGTTGAGGAACGAGAACTAGAAAAACGCCTTGGTAAAGATTATGTTGAATACAAGAAAAGGGTGCCCATGTTTATTCCACGGTTGAAGGTGAGAACTAAGAAGCCAATAAAATGAAAAAAGAGGCAACCCGTCGTCCAACAGTAGATAAAAGGAGGTGATTAGAAATGGGTTATATTTCTCCGACGTTAGCTGTAAGAAATATGAGGCCAACGATTCAATTCTACAGAGATTCCTTGGGATTTAAGGTGGGAATGGCTTTCCCTGACGCTGACAACCCAGAATATGTCGACCTATCTAAGGATGGGATGGTTCTCATGTTCATACCGGCCAAAAATGTGGGTATTGGCAGTAAACAAAAACTGGGCACTGGTGTGAATTTGTATATGCAAATCGACGGGGATATTGATGAATATTACAGAGAATTGAAAAATAAAGGCGTTAGGATTGTGGTTGACATAAAAGACGAGCCGTATGGCATCAGGGACTTCACGGTCGAGGATATTAACGGATATAAGTTGACGTTTAACCAGGTCTCCAAGGCTGTTAAGAGTTGTATGAGCTGCGGCATGCCCATGACTAAGCCTGAAGATTTTGGTGGAGGAAACCCTGAGAACTTATACTGTGTATACTGTTCGAACCCGGATGGCAGCCTCAAAAGCTATAAAGAGGTGTTTGAGGGCATGGTCAACTTCATGATGATGTCTCAGAAGATGGACAGAAAAGCTGCCGAGAGCGCAGCCAAAGAGCGTATGGCAAAGATGCCTGCATGGAGCGGTAAGGCTTAGTTTATGCGTATTTGTCAGCGTATTTTGATTCGGAGCTAAGAAACAAAACTTCCAAGTCACAACCCCCTTTTCTCTCTCCAGTGGAAAAGCCAATAAGCTTGCCCAAGGAAAATGAAGTTGACATAATCACTTAACAAGCATATAAATGTCCTCTCCTAGCCAAAGAAGGTAAAGCGAATATATAATTAAGAAATTTTAGAGGAGGAATATACTAAGGCTAAATTGAAGAGGAGATAGTATGGAATTTAATGTAGCAGTTTTGCCCGGCGATGGCATTGGCCCTGAGGTAATAACTCAGGCGCTAAAGGTTTTGCAGACCGTGGGTGAGAAATTTGGGCATAGCTTTCACCTCCATGATGGTCTCATAGGTGGCGTTGCTATAGACACTCTGGGCACAGCCCTCAGCGATGAGACCTTGAAGATGTGTAAACAATGTAATGCAGTGCTCCTCGGCGCAGTTGGCGGTCCTAAGTGGGATGACCCTCAAGCCAAAATCCACCCTGAAGATGGGCTTCTGGCTTTACGCAAAGGGCTGAGACTGTTTGCTAATTTGCGCCCCGTGAAAGTTTTCCCTATGCTGGTAAATTCTACTAACCTCAAGCCGGAAGTAGTCAAAGGTGTTGATTTAGTGGTGGTCAGGGAGCTTACCGGCGGGCTTTACTTTGGTCAGCCCAAGAAGCAATGGCGAACTTCGAAGGGGAGGCAGGCTGTTGATACCCTGGCTTATTCCGAGGCAGAAATTGAGCGCATATTAAGGGTAGGCTTTGAGTTGGCTCGTAGCCGCCGAAAGAAGCTAACTTCCGTGGACAAAGCCAATGTTCTCCAGTCATCACGGCTATGGCGGCAGATTGCCATAGAAGTTTCCGCCGGTTACCCCGATATTGAACTTCAACATATGCTGGTTGATGCCTGTGCTATGAGGTTTATTCAGCGCCCTGCTGAATTCGATGTTCTGGTTACGGAAAATATGTTCGGCGACATCCTCACAGACGAGGCTTCCATGCTGGCTGGCTCTATGGGCATGCTCCCTTCGGCCAGCTTGGCAGGGATTCCCAAGGGGAGAACCTTCGGCATGTATGAGCCAATTCATGGCAGCGCCCCCAGTCGAGCGGGGCAAAACCTGGCTAACCCTATTGCCACTATCTTGAGTGTAGCTATGATGCTGCGCTATTCCTTTGTGCTGGAAACTGAGGCACAGACTGTAGAGAATGCTGTCCTCGCTACTCTGGAGCAAGGTTATAGAACTTACGATATAATGTCGGAAGGGAAAACCAAGGTAGGCACGAAAGAGATGGGGGATTTGATTGCACAAAAAGTGAAAGGTTAAGGGAATTTTTCATGATAACAGTGCAACTTTATGATACCACTCTGAGGGATGGTGCCCAGCAGGAAGGCATTTCCTTTTCTGTTGAAGACAAGCTCAAGATTTGCCAGAAGCTAGACGAGCTGGGCATTGATTTCATCGAGGGTGGCTGGCCCGGCTCTAACCCTAAAGATTCCGAGTTCTTTGCCCAAGCACGGAATTTGCGTTTGACACATTCTACGCTGGTGGCTTTTGGCAGCACTCGGCGCTCAGATTGCCGGGCGGAAAAAGACCTTAATCTCCAGGCCTTGCTTCAAGCCAAAACCAAGGTGGTCACTATCGTGGGAAAAGCCTGGGATAAGCAGGTAACCCGCGTTCTGGAGACGACGCTGGAGGAAAACCTCGGCATGATTACAGATTCCATAAGTTACCTCAGGGCAGAAGGGCTCAGGGTCTTCTTCGATGCCGAGCACTTCTTCGATGGATATAAAGGTAATCCTGAATATGCCTTGCAAGTGGTGGTGGCTGCGGCTAAAGCTGGTGTCGAATGCGTGGTTCTTTGCGATACCAATGGCGGCAGCCTGCCACAACAGATAGTGAAGGCTATTAAAGCTGTTAAAAAGGCAAGCCCTGTCCCTTTGGGCATTCACACCCATAATGATGCCGAGCTTGCCGTAGCTAACTCTCTGGCTGCTGTGGAAGCGGGTGTTATTCAGGTCCAAGGGACCATGAATGGCTATGGCGAGCGCTGTGGCAATGCCAATCTTTGTTCAATCATACCGACTTTGAAACTTAAGATGGGCATTGATTGCATTACTGACAAGCAGTTAAACAAGCTCAGCGACGTCTCTCGCTATATATCAGAACTGGCTAACATGCCTCATTATGACCGGCTTCCCTATGTAGGCGATTATGCTTTCACCCATAAGGCTGGGATTCACGTATCAGGCTTAATAAAATGGGAAGATAGCTACCAGCACATAAAACCGAGTCTAGTAGGCAGCCGCCCGCACGTTGTTGTTTCCGAACTAGCCGGGAAGGGAAGTATTATCTCTAAAGCTAAAGAGCGTGGACTACCTGTCCCTAAAGGCGAGGAGATTGAGGAGGTCCTGAAGCAAATTAAGTTATTAGAGAATCAGGGTTTTCAATATGATGTTGCCGAGGCGTCTTTCGACCTTCTGCTCCGCCGGGTTCAGCCCGACTATCGACCACCTTTTGAGTTAGTTGACTTCATGGTGGTGGTAGAAAAACGGCGCCGTCCGCCCACCAGAGGAAACCAGGAAGAGCCATTGTCAGAAGCATCTATCAAGGTCAAAGTGGATGATAGGATAGTGCATACAGCTGCTGAGGGCGATGGCCCGGTCAACGCCCTCGACCAGGCTCTGCGTAAAGCCTTACTCCAGTTCTATCCTGACTTGACTGCTGTAAAACTTATTGATTATAAGGTGCGCATCCTGGAAGAAACCGCAGGCACTGCATCGCAGGTCCGGGTGCTCATTGAATCCAGCGACGGCAGGGAAAACTGGCGGACGGTAGGCAGCTCCACTAACATCATTGAAGCTAGCTGGCTGGCTCTAGCTGACAGCATTGAATACTGGCTGACAAAGCAGGCTGGGACTGCAAAGGGCTGACCTCTATTACAACGATGTAATTGGCTCTTGGTTGCTACTTTTATGTCCTTCAAGGCTGCCTTGATTTTTTGCAGTTGTTTGATTCATTGAGCACAACCGCCTAATAAATTGGGCAACTACAATTTTTGAATGGTTCAGCACCGCGCCTTTAGCCAGTCCAGAACAAAATCCATTGCTGCCTTTTCCAGGCGCATTTTGTGCTTGGCACCGGCTATTATTTTTAGTTCTTTGGGCTCTTTAGCTTTCTGGTAGAGCTTATGTGCGTGCTCCAGGGGGATTAATTCGTCGGCATCTCCATGAACTAAAAGCAGGGGACGGGGGGATATTTTATCTATCCACTTGATGGGAGAGACGGTCTCAAATCCTCTTTGCCATTCTTCTATTGAAGAGGGGAAATCCTTATCCCTGATGGCCCCGATTTGGCGAAACCGTTGGATGGTGTCCAGAGGCGTTTCTCTCTGAGGGAGAGAACGGAAATCCGCAGGGCAGGCACAGGTTACTACTGAGGATACTCTAGGGTCATGGGCGGCGGTATAAACGGAAACCGCTGCCCCTCCGCTAAATCCGAGTAAGCAAAAACGGGTCTTATCTACCTCCTTCAGGTCATACAGGAAATCAAGAGCGGCTTGTAAATCTCGACTCCAGCCCAGGATGTCTAAGTTACCTTCACTCTTTCCCGCCCCCCGGAAGTTAAAAATTAAGGTGGTGAAGCCGGTATGGCAAAAATACTGCGCCAGCAGTGTGTAGCCTCTGTCGGTGGGGTCGGGGGGAACAGCCGGAATGCCATGGCAGATGCACAAGGCAGGGTGGACCTTATCTCTTGACGGAATATGAAGCTCGCCGGCAAGCTCGAGTCCATCGGCTTTCAAGCGAATTTCTTTTACCTCCATCTTTTAAAGGGTCAAAGATAATAGATTCGCCTTCTTCTCCTAAAAATGAGACCTGCTATGAGCCCCAAGGACAAACCTCCAAGGTGGGCTTGCCAGGCTATTCCGGGAAGGAAAGAAAGGAGGAGGAAGATTAGAATTGCTACCCAGAGTGGCACGGGGACAGGGATGGGAAATACAAGGACTGGCACCCTGGGGACTATTACTGCCAGGGCTCCACCAAGGGCAAAAATGGCCCCAGAGGCTCCTATCCCTATTGAAAGTGGATTAGCAAGAAGGATGAAGAAAATATTCCCCGCCAGCCCGCCGAGAAAAAATACCGCTAAGAAACTTCTCTCCCCCGCTGCCCGGAGGAAGAAGCTTCCCAGAAAATACAGGCTTATCATATTGAATAATATGTGGGTAAAACCGCCGTGGACAAACATACTGCTTATGATGGTCCAGGGTTGTTGAGAGAGCAGCGCGGGTGTCAAGCCTAGAAGACTGATTACTGCCTCTGGCCTTAGCAAAGTGAGTATGAAGATTAAGACATTTAGAGCTATTAAAAACCACAGGGCATTTAAATTGACGGCGCGATAAGTTCGCATTGTGCAATTATAGGTTAAATCTGGCTTCTGGTTCAACAAGCGGCCTCAATGAGCTGGTGGGTTATGGTGTGTTGTAATATTCGACAAGGTTGGGCTATAATAGGCAGATATTTAGGCAAGCAAGGTATTTTCTGTTGCAGGAATTTTAAGTGGGCGAGCAAGGTTCAGAGCAGAAACGAAAGCTTCCCCCAATAGTCATAGTGGGCATAATTCTGGCCGCTCTCTGTGGCATCTCATTGTACTTACGTATTGTCCTGCCTTATCACCAAATTTTTGTCAACGACTGGGTCTGGTTTCGAGAGACCGATGCCTATTATTACATTCGCAACATAGAAAATCTGGTTCATCACTTCCCCCACTTCAATGCCTTTGACCCCTACATTTTCTACCCCGGGGGTGGTGGAGCGATTACTCGTCCCTTCTTTGCCTGGCTTATCGCTGCCACTATTCTGCTTGTTAAAGGGGCGGCATCAAGCCTGCATGCCATGGAAGTGGTGGCCGCTTACGTGCCCCCTATTCTGGGCACACTGACGCTCATCCCCGTTTACTTCATTGGCAAGGAACTGTTTAACCGCTGGGCGGGCGTAATTTCAGCTGCCCTAGTGGTCATCATACCTGGCGAGTTTCTGCATCGTTCCCTGCTTGGCTTTACCGACCACCATGTAGCTGAGACTTTGTTTACCACCGTGTGTATGCTCTTTCTAATAATGGCCATTAAACGAGCTCGAGAAAGAGAGATTTCCTTCGACCACATTCTGAGTAGAGACTGGGCAACCATCGGCAAGCCCCTCGTCTATACCCTGCTCGCTGGCATCTTCCTGGGTATTTATCTCCTCTCCTGGGTAGGTGGACTGCTGTTTGTCTTTGTGATATTTGTTTACCTCGTGATTCAGTTCATCGTGGACCATTTAAGGCGCAAGTCAACTGACTATCTGTGTATTGTGGGCACTCCTGTTTTCCTTATCGCCTTCCTCATGCTTCTTCCCATATTTGGCAACATAGGTACCATGGATCGTGTATCTCTGACAATTGCCATAGTGGTACCTATAGTCTTGAGTATTATCTCACGGCTCCTAGCGGGCAGAGCTTGGAAGCCTGTTTACTATCCTTTGACCTTGCTGGGACTGCTGGGAATTGGTCTTGCTGCTTTGCATGCCATCAATCCCTCCTTGTTTCAGTCCATACTTGGCAGCTTTAGTATCTTCAGCCCGACTGGCGCCAGGCTGACTATCATGGAGGTGGCTCCCCTTCTTTTCCCCTATGGCCAATTCTCTTTTGCAATGGCCTGGGCTAACTTTAATACCTCCTTCTTCATCGCATTTGTTTCCATGGGCATGCTTATTTATGTCGCTATTAGAGGAAAAGGTGCCGATAAAATCTTGTTCGTGGTATGGAGCATAATGATGTTGATAGCAGTCCTCGGGCAGCGCCGATTCAGTTACTACTATGCCATAAACGCCGCCTTGCTCACAGGGTATTTCTCCTGGAAAATGCTGGATATTGCTGGCTTACGCAAATTGCTGACTAAGTCTAAGGAAGTAATGAAGACTGTCAAAAAGTTCAAGAAGACGAAAAAGAAGACCGAGGAAAAAGCGACGCCCAGAACATTTATGCAGCCCAGAGGCGCCTGGGTGGGGGTCATCGTTGTTGGAATAGTCCTATTCGCCGTTGTCTTTTTGCCCAGTATTCCCAGCGCCAAAGCACTTGCCAGAAGTACAAATGTTGTTATGGATGAGGGGTGGTATACCTCGCTTCTGTGGTTGAGGGATAACAGCCCCGACCCTTTTGGTGACCCGAATTTCTATTATGCACTCTATCCACCACAGGATGAGTTTAAGTATCCCGATACTGCCTACGGTGTGATGTCCTGGTGGGACTATGGCTACTTTATAATGCAAATTGCCCATCGCATACCCAATGCCAATCCCGGTCAGGCTGGGGCTGTTGAAGCTGGGCAGTTCTTCACTGCCCAGAACGAAAGTTCAGCTAACGAGGTCGCAGACAAGGAAGGTACGAAATATGTGGTGATTGACTATCAAATGGCAACTGGAAAGTTCTATGCCATGGCACAATGGGCAGGTGGGAGCGAGGCTGAGTTTTATGGAGTTTACTACGTTCCGACGGGAAGTGGTGGCCTGCAACCGGTGGCGTTATACTACCCTGCCTACTACGAATCCACTGTGGCCAGGCTCTACCACTTTGATGGCAAAAACGTGACTCCCACGCAACCGGTAGTCATATCTTACGAAGAGGTAACCAGTGGAGGACAGAAGTACAGACAGGTCACCTGGGGGCAATATTTCCCCAGCTATGCAGATGCTCAGACTTATGTCGCCAACCAGACGTCGGGAAATTATGAAATAGTGGGTGACAGTCCTTTTAATAGCATCGTCCCTCTTGAAGAACTGAAGAGCTATGAGCTCGTATATCAATCCAACGCTACAGTAACAATGGGAGGACTGACGTTGCCCAGTGTGAAAATTTTTGAGTATCTTGGCTCAAATCAGTCCTGAGTAAAAACACAGCCATTGATATGATGAAGTGGCGCGAGAAGTAGCTGAATAGGGGGTCTATATGTTGCTTTCAGACAAGGTCATATTGTTAACAGGTGGTACTGGCTCTTTTGGACAGAAATTCACTGAAATAGTGTTGCGAGAACACAATCCCAAGGCTATACGGATATTTTCCCGCGGAGAGTTACTGCAACATGAGATGAGCCTCAAGTTTAATGATGACGAGAGACTCAGATTTTTCATTGGCGACGTTAGAGATAGAGAGAGAGTATATCGTGCCATGAATGGGGTTGACATTGTGGTTCATGCCGCGGCTCTGAAGCAAGTCCCGACCGCCGAATACAACCCCATCGAGGCAGTGCGGACTAATATCGATGGAGCTGTCAACATAATTGATGCTGCTATTGATAATGGCGTTGAGAAGATAATAGCTATAAGCACCGATAAAGCGGTCCATCCAGTTAATCTCTACGGGGCAACTAAGTTAGTCATGGAGAGACTTCTTATACAAGCCAATGTTTATACTGGAGCACGGGAAAGCAAGTTTAGCTGCGTGCGCTATGGCAATGTTGTCGCCAGCCGGGGCAGTGTGATTCCTCTCTTTCTTGAGCAAAGGAAAGGCGGCAAAATCACCATCACAGATGAGAAAATGACCAGGTTCTGGATAACATTGGAACAGGGCGTTCGCTTTGTTATCAATTGTATTGAAAGAATGCAGGGTGGGGAGGTATTCGTTCCCAAGATTCCCAGCATGAAGATTACCGACCTGGCAGATGTAATTGCTCCGCGGGCTAGAAAAGAGGTCATCGGAATACGCCCCGGCGAGAAAGTGAATGAAATTCTTTTGACCGAGGAAGAGGCCAGACACGCTAGGGAGTTTGACGATTGCTTCGTCATCGAGCCGGAATATTCCTTCTGGGGAAAAGATGATGTCAAAGGCGGGAAGCTTCTCCCCGAGGGCTTCCGATATACCAGCGATAACAACCGCTGGTGGCTGAGCAAAGATGAACTGAAAAGGATGATAGAGGCACTTTAAGTGGAGCAGCTTGCTATCAAAGGCGGAAAGCCGGTAAGAAGTAATATTCTCCCCTATGGGCATCAGTGGATTGACGAAGAAGACATTGCCTCTGTTGTTGAGGTGCTGAAGAGCGATTGGATCACCCAAGGCTCAAAGGTAGACGAGTTCGAGCGAAATGTAGCCGCATACTGTGGCGTCAGGTATGCTGTGGCTGTTTCCAATGGCACTGCGGCTCTACATGCTGCCTGCGTGGTAGCGGGGATTTCGAAGGGCGATGAGGCAATAACTACCCCCATCACCTTCGCGGCTACCGCCAATGCGGTAACATACTGCGGTGGTAAGCCAGTATTTGCCGACATAAGGGAAGACACATTAAACATTGATGTTGCAGAAATCAAAAAGAAGCTATCTGCTAGAACCAAAGCAATTCTTCCCGTAGATTTCGCCGGTCACCCCGCTGATTTAGATGAGATAATGACTGTAGCCAAAGAGAGAAAGTTGATAGTAATCGAGGATGCCTGCCACGCTTTGGGAGCTGAATATAAAGACAAGAGGATCGGCAGTTTATCTGACATGACCATTCTCAGCTTTCACCCTGTGAAGCACATTACCACAGGCGAAGGCGGCATGGTCTTAACTGATGACAGAGAGTTCTACGAGAGACTCAAGGTTTTTAGGCATCATGGTATAGTAAAGGACAATTTAGGTCAGGGTCCTTGGTACTATGAGATACATAGCCCAGGTCATAACTTCAGGCTCACAGACTTTCAATGTGCCTTGGGTATTAGTCAACTCAAGAAACTGGACAGCTTTGTGGAGAGAAGGAGGCAAATAGCTTCGAGGTATAATGAGGCCTTCGCCGGGATAGGGGAGATCATAACTCCTATTGAGAGTAGGGATGTTAAGGCAGTGTATCATATTTATGTTATTCAGCTACGAACCGAGCTGCTGAAAGCTGGTAGAAAGGAAGTATTTGAAGCGCTAAGGGCAGAAAACATCGGGGTGAACGTTCATTACATGCCGCTGCACCTCCATCCATACTATCA
>Ga0315279_10005880_pt1 | contig 15692 bp, 16 predicted proteins | sample YL17G06_20_MG_FD_203694 | JGI IMG/M metagenome (GOLD analysis project Ga0315279, IMG submission 203694) | Sediment microbial communities from Yellowstone Lake, YNP, Wyoming, USA - YL17G06_20 | ecosystem: Environmental > Aquatic > Freshwater > Lake > Sediment | place: USA: Wyoming | collected... | reverse complement strand
ATGGACTGACCCTGCGTATCCTGGACCAGCTGCCTTCCTTAAGGCGGCGCGCTTCGTTACCGATACGAGAGACGCAGCCAAAGCTGAACGTTTGGGCTTGGTTGCGTGTGAGGACGGCGTGTGGAGATGCCACACCATATTCAACTGCGCCGATGCGTGCCCCAAGTCCCTGAACCCAACTAGGTTCATCGAATACCTCAAACGGCAGGCAACGACAACTGGCCACTAGCCTAATTCGTCTGTCAGATGATGCGGAGTCATCGGCTGCGGATGGCGGGAGTGCAATTTGGACGGAGGTCACGGTTCAACGTTTCGTGAACGATATTAGAAACCCATCTTTCAGGACACTCCGAAATCAAGTGATCAGAGATATCAAGACGAGTGCCCAGAAAACGAACTACACTCTCCTGAACAAACATGTTTCAGAAGTTCAACTAGGCAGTTCGATACCGTTGCAGGCTCGGACGATTCCTTAGGCATACATGCTTGAACGAATTTGCTTAAATAATATTCGGGCATCAAAGTTGTGAAAGTGGTCGTGGTGAAATACAATTTTCTTGGAAATAGTGGCGTCAAAGTTTCTCAGTTGTGTCTTGGAACAATGACGTTCGGCTCTGGCTTCGGGCGTGTCGGTTCTGTGTCTCAGGACGAAGCGAATGAGATGGTCGAGTACGCCATTCAGCAAGGAATCAATTTCTTCGACACCGCAGATATTTATTCAATGGGCGATTCAGAGAAAACGCTTGGTAGTGCTCTGAAGGCAGCGGGGGTGAAGAGAGATTCCGTAATCATAGCGACAAAAGTCAGAAGACAGATGAGCGATTCCGTTAATGATCTCGGACTCTCCAGACATCATATTTTGAATGCTGTTGAGAACAGTCTGAGAAGACTTCAGGTCGATTACATTGATCTGTATCAGGTTCATAGCTGGGATCCTGCGTCTCCTCTAGAAGAAACAATGCAGGCGTTGAATGATTTAGTGAGATGGGGGAAAGTAAGGTACATAGGTGTCTCGAATTTCGCAGCATGGCAAGTTGCAAAAGCAAGCAACATAGCCGAAAAACGCGGATGGACCAAGTTCATCACTTACCAGGGATACTACAGCCTGGTCGGAAGAGGAATTGAGAATGAGATTGTTCCATTTTGTTTGGATCAGAAAATGGGAATACTGGCATGGAGTCCTTTGGCCGGGGGTGTCCTAAGTGGCAAATATAGAAAAGGCAGGCCATTCCCGAAAGGAACCAGGATCGAAGAAGGACTAAAGGGGTTTATTCCAGTTGCTGAAGAGACGCTCTATCCGATTCTTGACGTCATTGACACGATAAGCCATGCTCATGATGTTCCAGTCGCGACTGTTGCGTTGACATGGCTAAGATATCAGAAAGCTGTTAGTTCTGTGATAATTGGAGCAAGAAACATGGCCCAGCTGGAAGAAAATATGAAGGCAGGAGAACTAGAATTAGACCGGGAAGAGATCGAGAAACTCAACCAAGTCAGCAGCCCCGAACTTCCTTACCCTCAATGGATGTTTGAATGGAACACACGCGACAGGCAAAGTCGGAATAACGCCGATTCGGGCCGCTGATGTCCAACTGAGTACCTCTGACACCGAGCGACTTCGAAAATGCGAGCACATCCGATGAGCGGACACGAATAGCACGGAGTCGGTGTGCGACACTTCGATTAAGGATTCTGCTTGAAGGCGATTCAGAGAGGTCCATAAGTCTAGGGTGAGCCATAGGTCGCGCAGGCGCGGCGAGAAGGCTGACCTAGGTTGTTATTAATAGTCGGGTGAGGCATTCGTCGCCAATCTGTCCTCAGAGCAACAAAGAAGCTCGGTGAAGCTCTTGATTCTCGACACTTCTTGAAACCTCTGCCACGACGTGCATCATGCGCTCATAGGATGGTTTCTTGTCAAGTCCAGCCGGAATAAGCGACACCATGACCTCTGTGGCTCCATAGTCGAACATTTCTAGCAGCCGTTTCTTGACTTCAGATTCCTCGCCGTACAGAGCCACCGCATCGATCATGTCGCTGATGTCTTTGATGAGCTCCGGTCGCAGGGCCTTATTCGCTTCTGTGGTTTTACAGGTCTTGGAGAGACAGAAGCACTGCATCAGGTCATTGCGAGCGATCGATTCGATGCCGTTCAGGCATACTTCAATTTGCTGAATCCCGGCGCTGGTTTTCCTGTCCCCCTGGATTTGTCGGCAACGATTTCAGGCTACTGATCAGAAAAGCTTCTGACAAAAAGATGGGAGTGGGCGTCATACGTGTGCTAGCTGGAGGCGCTCTGGGTGGAGAAGTGGCTCGTCAAGGTTACGCTGCATCTGAAACGGGCACCTTGGTTGAAGATTAACTCATGGGAAACTCACATAACCCGTGGTAAGTCTTCTCGTGTGTAAGAAAGAAATAGGAGAAACAATGTGAGGCAGATTATGGAATATGTGAATCTCGGCAAGGCCGGCGTTAAGGTTTCGCGGATCTGTCTAGGCTGTATGTCATTTGGGAATGACGCTGCATGGAAGGTTGAACTTGATGAAGCGCGTCGGATAACAAAGAAGGCCATAGATCTTGGTATAAACTTCTTCGACACTGCGAACGTTTACTCCCAGGGACGCTCGGAGGAGATTACAGGTGAGTGCCTCAAGGGTTATCGGGACGATATGGTTGTTGCGACGAAGGTTTACGGTTCTGTGGGTAGCAAGCCGAATCAGTCGGGGCTGTCGCGCCGTCATATCACGCAGCAGGTTAAGAGATCACTGAAGCGGCTCCAGACGGATCATGTTGACTTGTATCAGATTCACCGCTGGGATTATGGAACGCCTATTGAGGAGACCCTGCGGGCTTTGGATGACATTGTACGCCAAGGTTCGACGCACTATATTGGTGCATCAAGCATGTTCGCATGGCAGTTCCTAAAAGCTCTACAAACCAGCAGGCATTTGGGCTTGGAGAGGTTCGTAAGCATGCAGAACCACTATAACCTCGTCTACCGCGAGGAGGAACGCGAGATGATCCCGCTCTGCAAAGAAGAAGGCATCGGGCTGATCCCTTGGAGTCCACTTGCCAAAGGTTTCCTGACAGGCAAATACAAGCGTGGAGAGACTTCAAAGGCTACGCGGTACGAGAGCGACAAGTTACTCCGGGAACGCTTCTTCAAACCTGAGGATTTCGATGTTTTGGAAGCGGTTGAAGATGTCGCGAAGGAGAAGGGAGTGACTCCAGCTCAGGTAGCGCTTGCGTGGCTGCTTCATAGAGGAGTCGCTGCACCAATAGTCGGGGCGACCAAAACAGAACATGTCGAGGATGCGGTCAGCGCAATAGATGTTAAGCTGAATGCTTCAGACATGGAGCGACTCGAAGCTAAGTACGAACCGCGTTCAATAATTGGACACGAATAGCTGACGGGAACAAACGCGGTATGCCGGCAATGCTACTTGGTGCAATCAGGTTTGGGGCCCTCTATGCGAGATTCAACCAACTCATAGCGATCGGCCTCAGCGTCAGCTTGCTGAAAATTCGATTAATGACTTGGTCTCGGTTCATTCTCTGAGCAAAGGTTTGCAAATCATCTCCCGCACCGTCATTGCCAAGAAGTTGTTAGCATGGACCGGGGAGACAACCAGCGCTGTATCGGCCCCTGAACCTGAACCTGCGATCGCTATTACGTTCTTGTCGATCGGAACGAGACCTGCATCAGCAGCCATGATGACTATTTCTGCGCAGACTTTCGTACCGTTACCGAAGATTCGCAGTGTTTCGGCAATAATCTCCAGAGGCTCAATCGTATTCCACTTGAACCTAATGGCCCGTTCCACCCCAGATAGACCATGAATGCCCGTGAATATCTTCCCTCCCAGAAACCGGATCTTATCTTCGTTGGTTTTCAGTAGCTGGGGAACCCCAGGTTCTTTGAAGCCCACATGGTGTGTTACAACTATGACGTTGAAACCCCTGAAAATCTCGCATGCTTTCACTCCTGTCTCTCCAGTCACTGAAGCGACAACAATGTCCTTGACACCCAAGCTCTTCGCTCTTTCAAGCGCAGCCTTGATAGTCTCATCCGTATTCTGCTTTCCAGGCGTGTCAAAATAAAGGACCGTTTCGGCCTTCACCAACTGTTCCCTCGCCGAATAGAAATTCGCTTCAAGTAATATGAGTAGCGATGTATGTTCTGTCAGGATCTCTCCAGAGATTCGACAACAAATCAGTCCCTAACGGGGCAATATCTATCTTCGCCCTATTCACCACCAAAAGCCACCGTGGGTCTAACGGTGCGCACCATTAGACCTAGCCACCCACCACCAAATCAACGGTTCGTATTTGCTTGCCTGCACCATTGACGAAAACTAATCAAGAAATCAACGGTCCAATTTACTCACATACGCGAAAGGAAGTCGCTTCGCTGTCGGAGTCTTCTTCGCTGGCTTCATCTAGGGCGTGTAGTTTAGTAAGGCGGCAGTTTCGCGTTACCGCCGAGTTAAGAACTGTTTTGGGAGGCTAAGTGATGAACAACATGAGGGATATTTGCCTGCAGTACGGATGCATCAAGTGCTGTTTGAATACGGAGATGCTGCTGAGCAGTTCAGATATCGTCCGGATAAGGGGCCTTGGTTTCTTCGAGGATTTCTTCATTGTCAAGGAGAATGGGAATCGGCAGCTCAAGAATCTGTCGGGGAGATGCGTCTTCCACAATGGTCAGCGATGTACGATCTACAATTATCGGCCTGAGGGTTGTCGACTGTATCCGGCTATTTTCGATGTGGACATGGGAGAGGTGGTTCTCGATTCGTACTGCCCACATCGCGGAAAGTTTCAATTGAGCCCAAGCATTTCACGCGAAGTCGTCAGACTCATCGGAAAATTGGATTTGGAGAATAATTGTGTCATACGTCACATGCGACGAGTGATTCGATGAATGTGTGTGGGTATCGTGGTGCGAGGGGTGTAATTTGAACCGTCAATTCGTTGATTTTGTGTGTGTGGGTCAGCTGGAGCTGAAAGCGCCGGGGGTGGGATTTTGACCCCAATTTACCGGTACATATCGCAAGATGTATGTAACTGAAAATGGCGATGCTTTCCGCTGCCAAGCTGTGGCTGCAAGGTAGTAGCGAAAAGTAACATGATTTGACACCAAACAAAACCATCAACCGAAACTTTCCACTAGAGCGCTTGACAAACTACTATACGTGACCCCATAAGGATTGTAATCCTAATATAACGAATGCAACTAGACTAAGTCAGCCTCAAAATCGCGGCAAGTGCGAAATTTGACCCTTCCGAGAACATTTTGCCCCAAATGCAAGACCGACATATCGACGGCTATCACAGCCGTCATGGATCCCGTCAAACCATACTATTGCCCGGGTTGCGGCGCACAAGTCTTGGGAACATGTGCAAAATGCCAAGGTCAGATAGATGTATTCCAGAAGTTCTGCACCAGGTGCGGTGTAGAGAATCCACTTTACATTAAGCCCTAAACTTCGTGAGCTACAGTCATAGCATTCGCTACGAGAAAAAGCTGACAGGAACTTCAATCTGGTCGAACAGATCCACGGTCGAGCGCTGATATCCTGGTGGGGCCGATCATTTCATCGATGTCGACAGGCCGAAGGGACTTGCTGAGAAGATTAGTTATTGAAAATCGTTCTGTGGAGGAAGCGCTTCGGGCTTGAAGATTGGAAGGCTTCAAGCATGGACATAATGAAGTGATGATATGAGAGTCAAGCTGGTCCGAAGCCCCAAGAATCCCATCATTGAACCAAGAGCCGAGATAGCATGGGAAATCATGGCCACCTTCAATCCCGGAGCTGCAAAAAACGGTGAGGTTATTCACATACTGTATAGGGCGGTCAACGAACACAACATTTCGTCCCTTGGCCATGCAACAACGACAGACGGCGAAACGATCGTTGACCGATCTCTGGAACCTGCCCTCGCCCCGGTTGACACTTGGGAAGAACTGGGCTGTGAAGACCCGCGCATAACAGCCTTCGATGGAGGATTCTACGTTTTCTATACGGCGTATTCGCGACGAGGCCCACGAATTGCCTTGGCCTCGACAAATGACTTTAGGAGCTACGAACGCTACGGATTGGTAGGTCCGAACTACGACGACAAGGACGCCGCCCTCTTTCCTCAGCTCATCCGCGGAAAATTCGCCGTTGTACACAGAATAGAACCAAACATCGAATTGGCTTTCTATGATAGCATCAAGCAGATGGAGAAGGTTTCGCAAAACCCATACTCGAAGAACTACCTCAAACGCATCGAAGCAAACACTATCATGAAACCAAAGTGGAAGTGGGAAGAGAAGAAGGTTGGAATTGGCCCCCCGCCGATCCGAACCAACGCTGGATGGATAGTCATCTATCACGGCGTGGATTCTAACACTGTATATCGTGCAGGGGCAGCCCTCCTTGATCTTGAAAACCCATTCCGAGTGATCGCCCGAACTCCGGAACCCATCCTAGAACCGGAAGAAGACTTCGAAAGGGTCGGAGTGGTACCTAATGTTGTTTTCCCGGAAGGTGCAGTCGTGGTAAAGGATGAACTCAAGGTCTTCTACGGCGGAGCAGACAGAATCTGCTGTGTCGCGAGTATCCCAATGAAATTGCTGATAGAAGCCTTAGAAAGCTACAGCTAGAATCCGTCCTATCAAAGCTTGTGAATTCCATATCGCATAAGAAAATCATCATCTTCGATCTTGACGGTACTCTGACAAAGAGCAAGTCAGACCTTGATCATGAAATGGCTTCGCTGATTTGCGAACTGCTCCGGCTAAGATACGTTGCAGTGACCTCAGGCTGTTCTTTTCAACAGTTTGAGAGCCAATTCCTGAGTGGACTGCCAGGGAGCAGCAACCTACGCAACTTGCTCCTGTTTCCGACCTGCTCGGCCAGCGGTTACTATTTTGACAGAAAACGACGTCGTTTCTCTCAAGCTTACACTAATCTCCTGTCCGTACAGGACATCAAGAAAATACTCAGATCATTCCAAAGAGTCTTCGCGGAAACCGAATATGTTCACCCAGCAAAGACATACGGACCAGTTTTCGAGAACAGGGGGAGTCAGCTCACATTCTCCGCCCTGGGTCAGAAGGCTCCGCTGCGTTTCAAACGTAAATGGGATCCCAATCAGCAGAAGCGTCTGAGGATCAGAAGGCTCCTGAGAACGCAGCTGCCCGACTTCGAGATATCTATTGGCGGAACCACCTCGATCGACGTCACGAGAAAAGGCGTTGACAAGACATTATGCGTAAAGAAGTTGAAAGAACACCTCGGTGTGGAACGGAATGATATGTTGTTTGTCGGGGATGCTCTGTTCAGAGGTGGGAACGACTACATCATGAAGAGCACGGGTATTAGGTGCATATCAGTCTCGGGCCCGAAGGAAACGAAGGAACTGATAAGAAGGATAATTCAGAATGTCAAAGTCGTACCTTTCCCCGATACATGACAACGTTTGCGATCGATTAGACAACCAAAGCGAATTGACCGTCTTGAACAGTAGCCACAAGTCATCTGGTCGACTGTGTTGCCGCCAACCTTTCTATTGCAAATGCTGATGATTTGTTAGGATATCAAGCGGAGCTTGTTGACCTGTCAGTTTCTCCTAAGCCATGAGGTTCCGTTAGGTCGCTCCAGACCTTCGCTGGTTTCCAGTTATAGACGATGGTTTTCAGTCTCGTCATCTCTTCCACACTGTACCCTATTCCTTCCCTACCTAGCCCAGAGTCCTTGTTTCCACCGAAAGGATAGTAGCCAACGCCGTGGCGTGGAGCAGCGTTTATGGTAACCCCGCCTTCCTCAAGTCTCTTTGCAACCTTTCTTGCAAGGTTGATGTTGAAGGTAAAGACGCATGAATCCAAGCCGTACCTCGACCTGTTCACCAAGTCAATGGCTTCATCTACATCTTTCACAGACGTTATGGGGATCACGGGACCGAACGTCTCTTCCCACATGATCTTCGCGTCCATAGGAACGTGGTAGAGCACTGTTGGATAGTAGTAGTTATCCTCAAACTTCGCACCCAGAAGTACTTTGGCGCCCCTGCTGATTGCATCGGTAACGAGACCATGTACCCTGTCCACCGCGCCGCGATTAATGAGCGGCCCGATCTTGACCGTGGGGTCACGTGGGTCACCCACCTTGTAAGTTCCAACTTCTCCCACAACCCTATCCACGAAGGAGTCTGCAACACTCTGCTCAACCAGGACTCGGCTTACTGCATCACATCTTTGGCCACTGTAACTTAGTGAGCCGTTCACCGTCTCTTTCGCTGCGAGGTCAAGGTCAGCGTCTCCGAGGACTATTGCACACCCCTTGCCACCCAATTCCATGTGAAGTTTCTTAATTCCCCCAACTCGAGCCAGTTTCTTTCCGACTTCTGTACTCCCCGTGAAGGTAATCATGTTGACCTTCTCGAGGCCCGCCAGGTACTCGCCGATAGGTCCCTTTCCAGTTATCACGTTGAGTGTACCCGCTGGTAGTCCAGCCACGCCCAGGAGTCGAGCGAACATGAGAAAGGAGAGCGGATCTTGACTAGAAGTTTTCACGACGACCGAGTTCCCCGCCAAGAGCGCTGGGATCACTTTGGTTGCCGTGATGTAGAGTGGATAGTTGAACGGCGAAATCGCCAAGACCACCCCCAGTGGCTCTCTCAGCACATCGGCAGAGGTACCGACGGTCTCATCCGACCAGTCGCCTGGAATGTGTTCTCCCTTAATCTTCCCATACTCTTCCGGGGTGAGCTTCAAACGTTCGGCCGTAGACCTCACCTCGCCCTTGGCGTTGGACAGAGGCTTACCTGCCTCCAGCGCTAGAATAGAGACAAGAGAGTCCTCGTTTTCAAGCAGCAACTCGCGTGTACGCTGGAAGATCTCGATCTTCTTGACGGCAGGGACGGTCCTGATGGCATTTCTGTGGATGTTTGACGACTCGACCGCCTCCTTCGCTTCTCGCTCCGAAGCGTTTGGAACAGTCGCAATCACACCATCATCGATGGGGCTTCGAACTTCAATAGATTGCTCCAGCGATGTCCATCTTCCACCTAGGAACATCTTGAAATCCAGACAACCGGACGCCGCAACCGAATAAATCGAGCTAAAAATCTCCCCAATCTTGCTCGCTTTCGTAACTTTCTTCGTAACCGTGACAACCACGTGACACTCATACTCACGGTATCCTATTTAGGATTCAAGCTGATCCTGCAAGCTAGCGTCCCGCATTGATCACGTTGATAGAAGACGAAGAGAGAGAGATTCCAATGTTCAAGCCCGAAGCGCTTCCTCCACAGAACGATTTTCAATAACTAGCCTTCTGAGCGCGTGTGCCATTCTTAGAGGATCCGAACTTTGCCATACGTTGCGGCCCACTGCCAGCCCTGTGGCACCAGCGTCGAGCGCCCCTCTAACCTGCCTTAGGAAGTCAGTTTCCGACGCAGCTTTCGGTCCGCCCGACATGAAGACCTTCACTTTTCCGGCGGACTTTACCGCCCATTTGAACGATTTAACATCGCCGGAATACTTGATCTTGACAGCGTCGGCGCCGACCTCTAGACCTATCCTCGCGGCGTAGGCAACAATCTCAGGAGCCGTATCATTCTTTATTGCTGCTCCACGAGGGTAAACCCACGTGACCGCCGCCATATTGAGCCTATGAGCCTCTTCCTGTATTCTTCCAAACTCCTCAAGCATGAGGCTCTCGTGAGCGCTACCTGCGAAAATCGTGTATCCGACCGCCTTCGCACCGACCTCGGCTGCCCGTTTTACACTGCATAATTGTCTTGCCAATGGTTCTCCTTTGACGAGGTTCGTCTTCCCGTTGACCTTAACGATTAGAGGTACCTTACCGTCGTAGTACTTCTCAGCCAATCCCTTCTGGAATATTACTCCACTGAACTTACCCTCAACTGCGAGGTTCATGATGAAGGCTGGATCAACATTCTGTTCATTGAAATCCGTAGGACCATGCTCGAGCCCCTGATCATATGCAAGGAGCAAACCCCTATTTTTGGTGAGAAAGACATTCATGCTCAAGGAATAATACTCCCTTCTCCATTGAACCGAGGTCTTCTCTATATCACTATCTCAGTCTGACATAGCTTCGCTATTGTATCAAGACCCCACGCGAAGGCGTTGGTTGTGTTTTCATGTTGCAAGTAAATTAGCCAGTCTAAGTAGGTTTGGATCCAAAACCTTCTTCGTATTACATGATTTCTGAAGCTCCACACTCCCAATCGCGCCATCTTGCAATCCGACTACTCTGCCACCCTCTTTCTGTGACAATAGCTGGATCGCTTTGTGTGCGAACAAGCTCGCCAAGAGCCTGCTCCTCGCCGTGGGATTGCCGCCTCTTTGGGCATAACCTATGATGCTCAATCTGACCTCTGCCTTTGTGTTTCGCTGGATCTGTCCTGCAAGAAGACGAGTGTCTCCTATCCCTTCAGCCGCCACGATCAGGCCTGACTTCTTTCCTTTGGCCATGTTTTCTCTTACGGTCTCGAAGAGGTTCTCGTTTTGATATTTCACCTCTGGAACTAGAATTATCTCCGCGCCAACGGTGAGGCCGATCTCCAACGCGAGAAAACCCCTTTCTCGCCCCATCACCTCAATCATGAAAACTCTCTCATGGGAAACTGCCGTGTCTCGGATCTTATCGATTTCGGCGACTGCTGTGTTTGCCGCCGTGTCAAAACCTATGGTTTCCTCTGTTCCAAAGACATCGTTGTCGATTGACGCAGGAATTCCAACTATCATTGTATCCGTGTATGAGCTAAGGTCAAGAGCGCCCTTGAAAGAGCCGTTACCGCCGATGATCACGAGTCCGTCAATATGATTCGATGCGAGAGTTTCCGCAGCTTTCCTGATTCCTTCTTTCTTCTCGAACTCCGGGCATCTTGATGTATGCAGAATTGTTCCACCTAACTGTAGAATGCCGCCTACGGATCGAGGCGTCAACTGGGTAAACGTATTTGTAATCAAGCCTTCCCACCCTCTGCTGAAACCCAGAACTTGAAACTTCTTTGAACACGCAATACGGACAACGCCTCTGATGGCAGCATTCATGCCAGGCGCATCTCCACCAGTTGTAACCACGGCTATCCTCTTCATTCGTCCCATCTCCATTTGGAAAATCGGAAAACGACTCTCTCTCATGAACTAAGTTTCTGACCGGCCGCGCCAAATCAAGTATCTTGCGAGCACTTGTGCGATCACTGCCCCTAGGAGCGTGAAAGCTAACATGCCCATCATGTATCGACTCAGCTTGAGACAAGGGTCCCGCAAAGATAAAACTGTTCGAATGATGCTTCCTAAGTAATCAAGCAAGAGCTGGCACACCTTAAGGTCTCATATTTTTCGATCTAAGCTGGGGGCATATTCCGCGAAATGAGTAGAATCCTGGGATATGAAACAGCAAACTCGAGGTGCAACCAATATACAACTATGCAAGCCGGGAAGATTCAACTACCGAGATACGCGTGAACGTGGACAGACTCGGGCATCTCTTGCGGAACCAACGGGAAGCAGTTTGGCACGCTGTTTCTTCTCGGAACATGAAAGATGGAGGATATCATAACGATGAGATACGTCGCTACGTCAAGAGCGGATTGTATATCTCCGGGGGATTGCTAATAATCTTCAGTGATGTTGCTGCACTCGCCTCTCATGCTCCATCTCTGCAGATACCGTGCAAGTGCTATTGTCTTGAAAGGTGGCTACAACCATTATCGTGTAGGTCTTTCCAGCTATAATTGGCATCGCAGGATTATTCGGCTGCGTACTGAACACAAACGCATAGCTTGTGTACAAGAGGTTGGTCGCATAGCTCGTCGTTGCAGGACCTGGGATTGTTCCTTCGTCAGTACCGTTTATGAACAGATGCAAGGTTGACAATGGGACGCTCCCGTTTACGAGGATAGTTCCAGATAGGTAGGGACTTGGACAAATAACTGCACCTACACACAAATGTACATCTCGCAGAGACATGATGTTTGTGATTCGAGGAAGATGCCTACCTATCCAAAGGAACTGAGGGAGAGAGACCAACAGCAAGCCGAAAAACAGAACTAGAGCGACTGTTATCAAGATTCGATTTCTATTCAATCTAACCTCGATTTCTCCTTCGGTTTTTCCCGCGCTCACCGTGTTCCATCCTCCAGAAATCGGTTCAAAGAAAGATTCCGCCATTTGACTGCGACCAGAATTACCTATACAAATGAAAAGGACGGTCTTCTTCGTCATCTGAGTGGTCAGACTCTGAATTCGCATCCGAACATTTCAGGTCCTGATTTCCAAGTACGATTGGAAAGGTCCATGAATAGTTCGATGACGCCGAGATTGGTGAATCCATATTTGTGCAGAAGCTGAATGGTCTTGACATTTCTTGCCACCGGTTTGACGGTCAGTAGCCTTATTCTCTTCGCCCGCGCTTCAACTATCACTTTCTCGATTAACCTACTTCCGATGCCTTTGCCCCGATTCGACTTAGCTACTACGAGAGGTTCGACTTCGGCTTCGTCTCCTCTGACGATGAGTCCAGCAAGCGCAATGACGCGGGAGCTTTGTACAGCAACCCACAATTGACCCGCTCCGACAGCTTCGAGATGCCTATCAAAGTGGTGCTCGGCGTGCTCCCCGCCAATCGTTGGATCGTCATAGATTTCACGATGCCATTCAGTCAGTTGCTTCCATAAGGCGCGGCATTCCTGCAAGTCTTTGCTTTCGTAATTGCGGATAACCAGAGATTCCAAAGCAACTCAATCAAGTAGACCAGAGACGAACGTAATCACTTTTCCGCATCTGCAAACCTGGCCAAATCCGTAGGAAGGTGGTGGTTCAACCTTTCGGGCGTTAGCGAGCACGTGGAAAAATTGCTTGAGAAAGTGTGGGTTCAGGCCAGAAGCGCGTCAGGCATAATATCCATTGAGAACGATACAAAAGAACTGTATGATGCTCTCTTCATGGAAAGAGATTTCTACATTTCGAATCGCCGGTAATCTGTTCATGGAGCTTGTGCGTGTAACGACTAGCCTCGCTAGGCACTTCCATGTTAGGGGGCTGGTGCGATCGGCCGAATTTGAACTAATGTTCTGGCGATTTTGTGTGTGCGCACCAGTAGGACCACACAAAAAACATAGCTATGGCAAGCCGGTCGGGTGTGTGTGTGCGCACCAGCCGACCCACACACACGAAAGCTTGGACTCATATGGTTTGACTTGTACGGTTGATCAGCTTCGAGACGCCCTCAAAGAAATGAAACTGAAACCTGAGAAGGGAAAGCCGAGCATGACGAACGGCGGCAAAGCTTGCGATGCTTTGCTCGTTGATGAGAACGACTTAGTTCAATACATTGAGATGGGTTGGGAATTGCTAATACCAAATATTCCATAGCGCGGATAGGATCGGTCTGTTCCACAATGTCATGCGCCTCAGGGTTTCTGATTCCTGCCATTGCTCCCATGAAGAGAAACATGAATCCCATCTGTTCATCTAGGTCGCTTTGAGACTGAAGCTTGTTCAGTTTAACAATCGGGTTCTTGTAACTGAAAACTGTCGACATCAGTTCTTGTCCATCCAAGTCGCGCCGTCCACTCTTGTCCTTGACGAGGTTATTTACAGCCCCCTACCTCTTCCAAGATCGACGGTCAACATGTCACTTGAACGACCCATCTACAGTAACGATGCTCATTTGACACGTCGTGGACACAATTCCTCTGCCATAATGTGGTAACTTGCATTGGACAGTGCGTATGTAGCATACCTCCTCTACCTCATCATTGCTTTGACCGCGGGTTTGAGTATCTACTGGATTATCGTTAGGGCGCCAGGAAGACGTCTGGCATCCGACATTGCGAGTCTCGGAACCTTGAGGGGTAAGACGATTAGGGAAATCATCAGAGTCGCAGGCCCGCCAACTTCTAGCGGCAGCTGTACGGACGGAGGGCAACTCCTGGAATGGAGGGCGAGGGGCCATCACATTGCGTTGCTGTTCGACGCAAACCGGATCTGTCAGGGAGAAAGCCACGGATCTCCTCCAAAACCTGATATCGCAAGAACTGGGCCCACTCCGGTTCAACCAAGAATCGCCTCAAAAGGATCACCACCCATAACCGTAGAAAAACCGTCAGTGAATATTCCGAAAGAAAGTACAATCGTTAAGACGCCGACTGATTTCAAACAGTCAATGACCACGCCAGTTCAGACAAAGCCTGCAAACCCGTTAGACACATCACCGCTCGTAGGCATCTGGAACTCGCCAAAGAATATTGCATTCCAGACAATCGGCAAGACCCCAATCAATTACCAACAATCAGCAGCGGCCCCGATTCAAAGCGTTCCCAAGACTCCAATCGTCGAGGCGCGGACAGATTTCATGCCACCAATGACCGCTCCAATGGAAAGCCCTCCCAGAACCTTGCTCGTCATGACATCAAATTATCTCAAACAACCTATGACGTCTCCCGTGCAAAGCCCTCCTAATGAGTTGCAGGTTATATTCTGCGACAATTGTGGAAATAGCTTCAAGGCAGAGGCGAAGTTCTGTGACAGCTGTGGCGAGGCAGTGACTCAACAAGCCTCGGTCCCAAGCACGGAAGAGCAAACCACTCCACCAAATGACCTGCAGGATACTATGCACGTGATTGAGCCTCCGGTCAGTGTGACGGAGAGAAGCCAACCTGCGACTGTTACCTGTGAGAATTGCGGGCGCCAACTTCAAGATGGCGACAAATTCTGCGACAAGTGTGGAGCGCTGATCCAACTGGACTACTAGGGTCCGACTTAGTTCAATACATTGAGATGGGTTGGGAAGTTGTGAAAGAACTTTCAAAGGGGCAAATTGCTATCAGAAGAGTGAACTAGCTCAAAGTATATTGAACAAGCTCACAATGAACTCATTTTTCGAAACTTATCCTGCACTATAGGGCGATATAACTAACATTATCGTTCACCCACAACACCTGGAAGCGGAGCCAATTTACAGAATGGAATTCACCGTTTCCTTTCCACGGGAAAGCCTCAAGAGAAAACTTTGGGGGACGGTTGCGCTCAAAGAACCGTCCTCCCCCAGAGAGGCATAGCTCAGGTTTCTGTCTCGGTTCTGCCACCTACGTGATATTGAGGACGAATCCGCTGCTTAACCTTCCTTTTGGCCAACTGACAACACCTCCGACTTCGGAATGAGATTTCTGCAAAGCTGTACTTAAGGGTGAGTGGAGGAGAAGACGCTAATAGAACAAATTCTACAATTCTACTTCTGGACTCATTTTGCCCCAGGCTCACGTTGATGTTCTTTCATCTTTAGCTCCTGGAGGGCCAGCCGGGCTTCCTCCGCATTCTCTGAACGGGCAAAGACTTTCGCATCTTCAAGAGAAACACGCCGCCCACAATATGGACAGGACCTAGTCCTCTTATCTGATGCTGCCAAGAGAAATCGTCCACAACTGCTACAGGCGACTACAAGGTAGTGCTTTTTCTCAGTAGCCAGGCTTGATCACCTGATGTACTCTTCGAGCGAACCTTCCTTCTCGAGCTGCCTTATCCAGTCAAGGCTGGTCTTTCTCTTGGGTGTGCTGTTCATTAGAATTCGTTTGGCCAGCGCGACATTGCTTTTGAGATTGATCTTTGAGGTGTCAAGTTGGGCGACACGGCGCACACCGTAGTAGTCGATGCTGGACGCGAAGCAAAT
>Ga0315279_10005879_pt1 | contig 15692 bp, 11 predicted proteins | sample YL17G06_20_MG_FD_203694 | JGI IMG/M metagenome (GOLD analysis project Ga0315279, IMG submission 203694) | Sediment microbial communities from Yellowstone Lake, YNP, Wyoming, USA - YL17G06_20 | ecosystem: Environmental > Aquatic > Freshwater > Lake > Sediment | place: USA: Wyoming | collected... | reverse complement strand
ACGAAAAACCCGGGCGGCTGTCCCCATGTCGTCCACTTGATATATAATGTTTTCATCAGCGTCGCTTCGCTCCGCACTCTGGACGGCATGACCGGACAGAGTGGACGATTTCACCGGACTACGCACTCACTTATTGTTATTGATGAAATTGAATTAGGCCTTCATGAAGATGCACAGGCACGCCTAATCAACGAACTGAAAGTTCTATGTGAGCAGCGCAAATTTCAAATAATCTGCACAACTCATTCACCCAGAATACTTGAATGCCTTCCTCCAGAAGGACGAATATATCTTGAGCGTGTTGGCGACACTATCCATGTATTGCCAGGCATTTCACCCGCTTATGCAACAGGCAAACTCTCAGGCCGTCCAAATGCAGAGTTGGATATTCTTGTTGAAGACGACTCTGCAAGACTGATTGTAGAGACCTGCTTGACATCAGAATTAAGGTCTCGCATAAAAGTCCTACCTATTGGATCTTCCGCCGCTGTTATGCGACATATGGCTGCAAGGTATAAAGAAAATCGACCACCAGAAGTCTGTGTACTTCTAGACGGCGATAAACTCTCATCTGTAAAAGGGCAAATCAAGGAATTTCTTAATGCTCTGGAGGAGATTAAAGACCAAGTAAAAGCTCAACAATGGGTAGAGAATAGGCTCAACTTTTTACCAGGCCCTGAGTGGCCAGAGCTTTGGGTAATTAGTCAGAAGAACGAAGTTGTTTATACACGACTTGGAGAAGAGTTTTCGCTTTCGCCAGAAAAGGTGATTGAAGTGTTGAAAGCAGCACATCGAGCTGGCAAGCATAATGAATTCCACGAAGCAGCAACTACATTAAATTTCGATAAAACAATCGTAGCACATCAATTAATCAGAGCCGCCTTTGAGGCAGTTCCAGATGAACAGAAAAGACTTACATATTTTATCCAGAGCTTCCTCGCATAATAAGGCTGCCCAACATCGTCACCCAGCAGACAGCGTCTTCGCCACTCGTAAACCGGCGCGTTTTGCCAAAGATGGCGCGATAGTTGAGAAGGAGTCTCGCAATCCCGCCGCTGCCGTTGAGCTAATCCGTTATAAAGTAACAATAGAAAAATGTATGTGTATAGGATTTGAACCTAGAACCGCTTGTTCATAAGTTTGCGCTAATGTACGTTAGTGACACCTTGAATAAAAGAATCGATTCTATTAAAGAGATCTACGTTGATGCCATGGACACAAAACTTAAATCCATTATTAAACGGATAGATGACCACATTGGCGATGGACATCCTCTAAATACAAACAAATGAGCACCTCATTATAAAAAAGCTGCCCTATTTTGGTCGCAAGCGGACTGTGGCTAGCTCCGCATATGAATGAGGCGCGTTTACCCAGAATTGGTGCGATAATCGCAGGGGAGTCTCTCCTGTCCCGTCGCTGCCGCTAAGCCCAACCGTTGGTAATAAAGTGACGATAAGAAATGTACTCGTATAGGATTTGAACCTAGATCCGCTAGGTTCACAACTGCTCTCCAAATCAAGGGATAATTATATCCAAACTGGATTAGAGCCTGAATACGCTTGGTCGCAGGTCCAAATCCTGCCGGGCCCACTATGTGACCACATACGGTAAAAAGGCGGTATGTAGTTATTATTTAACCATCTTATTAAAACAGGCATGTACAAGCACCTGGCTAATCAATGACCCTGGGTGTGATCCTCTTAGGTCAAAAACAGGGATTCGAGTCTGCTTGGGGGCACTCAAATTCGCCGGAAAATCCGGCGAATTCCATTATATCTGGTCATCATGTTGAGTTAGGAAGACGCTGCCACACGCAATGAGCGCCCGATAATCTCCAATCATCATTTCTCATTACTCATTCTCCCAAATCCCCTCTTGACATATTAGCACATATGTTCTATAATAGCCTCAGGCAAGGGACGGCCGTAAGCAACGTCCCTTGTCGCATTTAAAACGCGAGCCGTCCCTTGCCCTCCTCATGCCCGCCCACCACCCACGATCCACTGATCACTGATAACTGATAACTGATTACTGATCACTGAATACTGAACACCATGCCACCCTTGACCCCCCTCGCCCTGAGGATGCGTGAAACCATCCGCCGCGGCCCCGTTGCCTGGGCTTCCGCCTGCCATGTCGCCCTCCGCCCTTATCAGAAACAGATCGCCCTCGCCATCAAAGCCTCCATCATCCACAACCTCGGTCTCACTTTCGTTATTGTCCTCCCCCGTCAGTCCGGCAAGAACGAGCTTCAATCCCATCTCTTTTCCTGGCTCCTCTTTCGCTATGCAAAAGCAGGCGGTCGTATCGTCTCCGTCTCCCCCACCTTCAAGCCCCAGACCACCAACAACATGGATCGGGTCAAAGTCTCCCTCGATGCCTGCGTTGGCTCCCGTGGCCTCTGGAAGTCATCCAAAGGTTACCTGTATTGCCTCGGCAATGCCCGCCTCCAGTTCTTTTCCGGCGAACCCCGCGCCAAGGTCGTCGGCGCCACCGCCGACCTCCTCCTCTCTGTGGACGAGGCGCAGTCAGTCTCCCCCGCCAAGTACGACAAGGACTTCAGCCCCATGACCGCCTCCACCAACGCCACCCGCGTCTTCTGGGGTACCGCCTGGACCTCCGATACCCTCCTCGAACGGCAGCGCCGCCTCGCAATGCAGGCCCAGCAGAAGGACGGCCTCCAACGCGTTTTCTTCTACACCGCGGATGACGTTCGGCGCCTCGTTCCTGCCTACGGCCGGCATGTGGATAGCATCATTGCAGAACTCGGTCGCAATCATCCCCTCGTCCGCACCCAGTACTTTAGCGAATTGATAGACGCCCAGTCCGGCATGTTCAACCCCGCCCGCCTTGCTCTTATCCACCCCGAACCCTCACAATCTCCTCCCCCATTTTTGGGTTTTAAAATGGGGGAGGCAGGAGGGGGCGGCTACGCCTTCCTCATCGACATTGCCGGTCAGGACGAATCCAAAATGAATGTCCTCCAGTCCTTTGACATGGGCCTCGGCAACCCCGGTCGCGACTCTACCGCCCTATCCATCGTCGAGATAGACCTATCCACACTTGAAACTTTAAGGCACCCCACCTACCACGTTGTCACTCGTCACAGTTGGGTCGGTGAGAACCACCTTACGGTCTTCGGAAAACTTAAGCACCTCGCCGAGACCTGGAATCCCCAATACATCGTCATGGACGCCACCGGCGTGGGCGAGGGTCTTTGGGCGCTGATGGATCGTGCCTTCCCGGCACGCCTCATCCCTGTCAAATTCACCCAGCAGGAAAAATCCGAGATTGGCTGGCGCTTCCTCTCCATCATTGAGACCGGGCGATTCCGCGACCATGTTCATACCGATGAAGTCCGCCTCCAGTACAGCAAATGCATTTGCGAAATACTCCCCGGCCCCGCCAAAACCCTCCGTTGGGGCGTTCCCGATGGAACCCGCGGCCCCGATGGCGGGCTCATCCACGACGACTTCATCCTCGCTGATTCTCTCACCGCCAAACTCGATCAGCTCGAATGGCATATCCACCTTGAGCCTATCTTCATTGAAGGCTTGGACCCATTGGAGGAAATAACTCACAACTTCTAACCTCATCCATCGCTGTTCTGTAGCTCCCGCCCCGAATCTAGTATGTAGGTCGGGTTTCCAAACCCGACGCCACAGTTGAAGGCTAAGAAAGCCGTCCTATAGCTTTTTGGACAGCCCCTGTACTTCCCGCCCCGTATCCATTGTAGGTCGGGTTTCCAAACCCGACGTCACAGTTGAAGGCTAAGAAAGCCGTCCTATAGCTTTTTGGACAGCCCCTGTACTTCCCGCCCCGTCTCCATTGCAGGTCGGGTTTCCAAACCCGACGCCACAGTTGAAGGCTAAGAAAGCCGTCCTACGGCTTTTTGGACAGCCCCTGTACTTCCCGCCCCGTATCCATTGCAGGTCGGGTTTCCAAACCCGACGTCACAGTTGGCGGCTAAGAAAGCCGTCCTACGGCTTTTTGGACAGCCCCTGTACTTCCCGCCCCGTATCCATTGTAGGTCGGGTTTCCAAACCCGACGTCACAGTTGGCGGCTAAGAAAGCCGCCCTACGGCTTCTTGGACAGCCCCTGTACTTCCCGCCCCGTATCCATTGTAGGTCGGGTTTCCAAACCCGACGCCACAGTTGAAGGCTAAGAAAGCCGTCCTATAGCTTTTTGGACAGCCCCTGTACTTCCCGCCCCGCATCGAGCCCCACGCTCGCAGAACGGACCCTCGAACAGAAAGGAATACGACCATGCCCGCAATTTCCCCATCCATCCAGCGCAAACGCGGCGCGCCACCCGGAAATAGGAACGCATTCCGTCACGGCTTTTACTCGCCCTCCTTCACGTCGGGTGAAATGCGCAGTTTGGATTCGAACGTCAAAGGCGAGTTCCACGACGAGATCAACCTCGCCCGCGTCAATGCCAACCGCTTGGCCGAGTTACTGAAAGACTACAAAACCATGCCCTTTCAGGATGTCGTCTCCGCCTCCAATGCCCTCACCAATTATCTTGATCGCATCCAAAGCCTCAGCCGCGCCCAAAAATACATCTATCAGAACCAGACCACCACTGAAAAAGCCCTCGAAGAGCTTGGCCGCATTCCCCCAGGAGAAGACTGAGTCGGCCCAACGCTCTATTTGTTCCTCCTTTGTTCCTCAGGAACAAATACCTCGCACCTTAACAAGTAAATACAGTTTGTAGTAACGACTTTAGTCGTTTTGCTAAAAAGCGACTAAAGTCGCCACTACAAAGCCATTTCGTGAAGTACTGATTGTGTATATTATCTGTAACTTGGGTACAATTGTCCTCAGGATAGACTAATGAACCGCATATTTCTTAAAAAACTTGCTCTTCTGGCTGTGACCCTGGCGTTGCTCGCCGCAGCCTGCCGAAGGCCTAACGGCAGCCCGGTTGCGCCATTGAATTGTTCAGCCACGCCCACGCTCGCATCGCCCACGCCGGCCCCAAGCCAGACATCCCTGCCCACATCCACACCGCCCCCGCCTTCGCCGACTGCGACGGTCACACCGGTAGCCGGGACGGTCACCGCGCAGATCAACGTGCGCAGCGGCCCGAACGTGAGCTACTCTTCCATTGGCATCCTGAACCGCGGAGACAAGATCCAGATCATTGGCAAAGATCCGAGCGGAGGCTGGTACGCCATCCTCTACCCCAGCGCGGCGCAGGGGCACGGCTGGGTGCTGGCGGTCTATATCCAGGCCGGGGATACGGCCGGACTGCCGGTCGTTGCTTTGCAGGAGGGTGGCTCTGGCCGCACTGGCAGGGCCATACAGACGCTCAACGTTCGCAGCGGGCCGGGGAAGGATTACGCAGTTCTGGGGATGATCCAGCCTGATACCGTGCTGTTGCTGACCGGCAAGAACGAGACCGCCACCTGGCTGCAGGTCGAGTACGCGGCTGGAGCGGGCGGCAAAGGCTGGGTCACGGCGGCTTACGTCCAGACGAACGATACGGCCAGTCTGCCGGTGTTGAACGCCTCCGGTATCAGCGAAGCGATCCTGGGGACGCCGGTCACGCCGGGCGCCTCCGGGCCGACCTCCGTCCCAATCACGCCCACGCCGACCCTCGGCCCGGCCAGCCCAGATGATGATTCTTCGGCTGCCCCAGCCATCCAGGTGGCGTTCTCACCTTCCGGTTCACGCCAGTTCAGTTACACGGACGAGGTTTCCTCCCCGCAAGGCGACACGCAGGACTGGATAACCTTCACGCCTTACGCCAATTTGGTGGGTTCGCCTGCCAGGGTGCTGTTCAGCCTGGTCTGTGACGGGAACGGGAACTTGGAGGTGGAATTGTGGCAGGATGGCGCTCCGCTGGCCGAATGGGGCGGGCTGGCTTGCGGCGACCAGGATATACCCCTCGACCTGGCAGCCGGTACACCATACCAGCTTCGCCTGCGCGCCGCCACCGGCGCTGGTCTGCAGTATGTTCACTATACCCTGACCGTCCGTAACGCGTCGTAGCTCTTAATGACTCGTTGAATTTGTGGGTCAACTGATTAAACTCGTTATTGTCCTGCTGAGCCGAAGCCCTGAGCGCAGCGAAGGGGCAAGCGAAGCATCTACGTTACATTATATGAAGCGCTTTTTTCTCATTCCTGTTATCCTCCTCATGTTGCTCACCGCCTCCTGCGCTGTAGCGCAAGCGGCCAATCCCCCTTGGGTTTATGCCGACCTGCGCCGCCTCGACCCATCAGACGATGCCCCCACGCCCGCCGCCGACCTGCTGGCCGTCTACACCCGCACCGCCGGCTACGATCTGCAGATCCGCCTCGACTTGCTCGACCTCACTTTCACGGATGATTACCGCCTCGAGATCCAACTGTGGGACAATGCCCAATACACTCAATCCCCTCTCGTTATCCAAATCCCCGCAAGTGGGAGGATCCAACTCATCCAGCCGCCAGGCGCAGACTCGCCTCTTCAGGTGCGCGTCACCCGCGAAGCCGGCCTGGATACGATCACCATCAGCATCAACCGCTTTTTCATCGGGGAGCTCTATCACTTCGACGTTTATACCTATTTGCCTGCCTCCTCGACCCCGGCCGATGAAGCCCTAGATATCCATTCTGATGATCTGCCGCCTCTTGCGCGTGCCCCGCTCCTGTTGGCCTTCACCGATTCCTACCCTGCTTACACACCCGCCCAGGCCCTGCGCCGCTGGGATGGCGCGCACACCGGCCCGACGGGCGAGCGTCACGGCCTGCGCCACGTGCTCGATAACGCCGAACGCTACGGCATCCCGGTCGCGCTGCTCGACCTGAAGACCCCCGCCAGCCTCTCGGCGCTGGATTTCATGGGACAGATAGGACAGCTCCAGCGCCTGGTGGACGAACGCCTGCTCCTCCTGCCGGATGTTGCGTATGGCGAACCGGTGGACGTTTCCTTGGCTTTCAGCCGGGAGGCGGCTCAGGCGTTCGGCCTTCCCGCCAGCCTGTTCATATACGCCTCGTTTTGGGACTTGCTGCCTGCTTACCGCTGTCAATTCGTACAACTCCCCGATTCGACCCACCTCGCCCGCCGCGCCGGACAGACGCTCATCCCCCTCCCGACCTTGGCCGACGGGCAGGCCTCCGACGATGGCCTCAGCCTGGAAGTCCGCCGCCGCCTGATCCAGGCTGCCCTCTCGCCTGATCCGGGGGATATCGTTGTGCTGGGCGGCAGCCTGCCCCACAGCACCTGGGGCAATGCGGACATGGCGATTGCCTCTTTCGCTTACATCGCCACTCACCCCTGGATGTGGCCGCTGAATGGGGATGCGCTGATGTCATTTCCAATTGGAGCAGAAGCCATCTCGATCTCATCCCCCGCCTCTGCCTCGCCCATGCCCATCTACACCACCCAGGGCCAGGTGACTGATTTCGATTCCTTGACCTTGCAGACTCGCCTGCTCACCGAGCTGCGCAGCGCGCCGGAGACTCCCCTCACCGATTCGGCCTGGCAGGTGTACTTCGCGCTGACTGCCCCTGGAGCGGATACAGCTCTCCAAGCCCTGCGCGCCCAGTACCTTGGTCAGATAGGCATCCTGCTGGCTGCCAGCCACTGGGCCGAAAATCCATACACACTCTCTGCGTGCTCCCTCGACCTGGACTACGATGGGCAGGCAGAATGCCTGCTGGCCTCGTTGGATTTTTTTGCCGTGATCGAGCCGGATGGTGCGCGGCTGGCTTTCCTTTTCTCCCGCGACGGAAACGGTGCGCATCAGATCATTGCCTCCAGCGCGCAGTTCGCCCTCGGCTTGAGCGACCCCTCCGAATGGGAACCGGCGCGCGGCGAGGCGGCTGACCCGGCCCAGATCATGGGTGCTTTCAGCGATGCGCCCGAGCCTTTTGCAGCTTACTCTCCCGCTTGGACGTCCGACGGCGCGCTGACCCTCACCGCTGCTGCCATAAACCGCGTTAAAACCTTCCGCCTGACCGAAAACGGTCTCCAGGTGCGCTACGACAGCCGAACGCCGCTTACAACCCGCATCCCGGTAGCCGTTGATCCCTGGCAGCGTTTCCGCCGCGGCTGGGTAGCGGACGTGCGCGCCAGCCTCACACCTACCAGTTGGGGATGGGGTATGGCGAATGGAATCAGGCTCGAGGTCCGCACTGATGCGCCTTTCTCCGCGCAGGGATTCACCGTCTCAATCCCGTTCCTGTCCCGCTCCGAGAATCCCAACCTGGGTTATCCACCCGGCAATTTTTACCCCTTTCCGCTGTCCATCATGGAAATCCATGCGAACGGCAGCTTTATTGTGGAGATTGTATTATCTCAATAAGCGAAGATACTGGAGATTATTTCTAAAAACCCCCCTTTCATCCCCCCCATTTCTGCCTGCGCCAGTGCCGCCCTGGCCTGGCCGCCAGGACAGGCAGGCACGGATGAACTTCGCCTGCACTTGCAGCAGGTGCAAGCGAAATGGGGTGACAGAGGGGGGCTATGAATTGCGGAAAATCTCCTTTTGTGGTAAATTGGGCAATATTCTTCATGGAGCATGCTATGGCAATGAAAATCATCCCCAATGTCATCATCGGCAGACTGCCCGTTTACCTTCGCGCCCTGCGCCACATGCAAGCGCAAGGCCAGCAAACGACTTCCTCGCAGGAACTCGGCGATCTGGTAGACGTATCGGCTGCGCAGATCCGCAAAGATCTTTCCCAGTTCGGCGAGTTTGGCAAACAAGGCACCGGCTATAATATCGGTTTCCTGATCGGGAAGCTGCGCGAGATCCTGAAAGTGGACCGCGTCTGGGATGTGGCGGTGGTTGGCATGGGTGACATGGGTCATGCCATCGCTCGTTACCAGGGCTTCAGCAATCGCGGCTTTCGCGTGGCGATGGTCTTCGACAATAACCCAGCCCTGATCGGCCAGAAGGTGAGCGAGTTCGTCATTCGGGATTCGCAGAAGATGGTGGAAACCATCCGGGAAGCGGGTATCAAAGTTGCCATGCTGACCGTCCCGGCCTCAGCAGCCCAGGAGGTCGCCAACCGTTTGATAGAAGCCGGAGTCAAAGCCATCTTGAATTACGCTCCCATCAGCTTGAGCGTGCAGCACGGGGTGATGCTGCAGTACATTGATCCTGCCACTGGTTTGCAGCGGATGACGTATTATTTGGAGTAAGAAGAGAGTGGAAAAAGTGAAATGACCCGACAAAATGACCGGCGCTTATGCGCCGGTCATTTTCCAATCTGGATCCTCGCCAACCGGTCAATGACATTCAGCAGCACGCGCAGATTGGGAATGTTCGAAGCCGCCGCGCTCGCTCCGCTGAACCAGCCTCCGCCTTTCTTCAAGACCGTTAGGATGCCCTGCTGGATCGAAACCTGCTGAACATCACCCCAGTCGTAGCTTTTCCTGCCGACCTGGATGCCTGCCTTGTTGACCATGACCGGCCCAAAGGTAAGATTCCTCCCGAAGTTGTATTGTTGGGCAGCCTGCTCGAATAGAAGGGAAAACGTGTTTTCTTCGATAACACGCGCCAATTCTTCCACACGGCTGAAACCATCGTTCAACGCAAGCCGGTTGCCGCTGCGGTTTTCTAATGTGTAGGCGTGTGTAGTGCCGGTATGTATTCCAAAAATGTCGTGACGGGTGACCATAATGCGCAAGGCGGCTACGTCTCGCCAACGCCAGGGGTGCAGGCCGCGGCGATCTTTATAGGCGAAACCGCTCTGGTAGAGCACAATTGCCTTGATCCAGTTGGCGTACGCAACCCCGGCGAAGATCAGGCTCGACAGGAATAGGCCTGCCGCAACGACCAGCGGCCAGAAAAGGGACTCGCCCACCACAGCGGCGCCATAGCGTTTCCAGCCCAGATAGGCCAGGGTTATCCCGTAAATCTTAACGCCCGCAGAAGCCGTCAGTAAGATCAACGCCGCAACCAGCCAAGCCCAGCGTCTGCCTTTGCGCAGGAGGAAGGTCTCTATCAAGCCGCCGAGGCTGGAGAGAGAAGAGAAGGCTTCTGGAGATTGAGGTGTATTCATGTAACAAAAGACCGGGCGCAAGTGCCCGGTCGTCTGATCTTATACGGGCGGAAGATTCCGCTTGAGGAATGGGTAGATACTGAAGGCCTTCATCGCGCCTTCCACCGTGCAGGTCAGGGGATTATCCACCAGATAGGCAGGAATGCCGAGCCCCTTGGTGAAGAACTTGTCAATGCCGCGCAGCATCGCCCCGCCGCCGCACAATGCCACGCCGCGGTCAATAATATCCGAAACCAGTTCGGGCGGAGTCTTTTCGAGGACGCGCCGGCCGATCTCGATGAACGACTTGAGCGGCTCCTCGAGCGCCTCGACGATCTCCCCGGTCGTCAGGGTGGCGGGACGCGGCAACCCGCTGACCTGATCCTGTCCCTGCACCTCCATGCTCTCTTCTTTATCTTGAGGCACGGCCGCGCCGATCTTGAACTTCAATTGCTCGGCGGTCTGTGAGCCAATAATCACCCCGTACTTTTTGCGCACATAAGCGACGATGGCATCGTCAAGGTGCATCCCACCCGCCCGCAGGGTCTCTGCCGAAACGATGCCGTACATGGCGATGACTGCGGCCTGCGTTGCCCCGCCGCCCAGGCAAAGCACCATGTTGCCGGAGGGCGAGCCAATTGGCAAGTCCACGCCGACGGAAGCCGCCAGCGGCTGCTGGATCAGGAAGGCGTCGCGGCTGCCAGCGTGGAGCACGGCCTCGTGCACGGCGCGCGATTCCACGCTGGTCACGCCGTAAGGCACCGAGATCATGACGCGCGGACGGAAGATGCGCAGCGGCCCGCTGACGCGCCTCAGCAGGTAGGCCAGCAATGCCTCGGTGATCTCGTAATCGGCCACCACGCCGTTCTGCAGCGGCCGGGCCACCTCGATATTTTCGGGCACGCGGCCGTACATGTTGTGGGCTTCCTTGCCCAGGGCGACGATTTTCTGCTCGTTCAGCGCAATGGCGACGATGGTCGGCTCATCAACCAGCACACCTGAGCCATCGGCAATGCGGGTCTGGTTCGTGCCCAGGTCAATCCCCAGGTTTTTCGAGAATGGAGGCATAATTAACTCACTTGACCTCTTCGGTGATCCTGGCTGGCTTCGCCGCGCCGCGCCGGAAGCGTTTGACAGCATCCAGCCGCAGGTTGGATTTTCGCAGGGCAGCCTCGACCTTCAGGTAAGCGTCTGCATCCGCGGGTGGACCCTTGGCCAGCATCTCTTCGGCGCGCTTCCTGGCGGCCTCGGCGCGGGACACGTCAATTTCTTCCACGTTTTCGGCTGCGTCGGCTAGAACGGTAACGATATCCGGCTGGACCTCGGCGACGCCGCCGGCAACTGTAAAAAATCCTTCCTGACCCTGAGCGCGCACTTTGATGATGCCGAATTTCAGGGTGGTCAAGAGCGGCGCGTGGTTAGGCAGAATGCCCATCTCCCCTTCCGAGCCGGGCAGGAGCACCATGTCGGCATTGCCCTGATAAACCATGCGGTCTTGAGAGACAATTTCACAACGAATGGGCATGTTCTCTATCCAATAATCAGTCATCAGTGAGCAGTCATCAGTACTGTTCACTGATTACTGATCACTAATTACTGGCTTGCCAGCTTCTCCGCCTTCTCGACTGCTTCGTCAATCATACCGACCATCATAAAAGCCTGTTCAGGCAGATCGTCGTGCTTGCCATCCAGGATTTCGCGGAAGCCGCGCACGGTCTCACGCAGTGACACGTATTTGCCGGAGATACCCGTAAATTGTTCGGCCACGTGGAACGGCTGCGAGAAGAAGCGTTCGATCTTGCGGGCACGCGCTACAATCAGTTTATCATCTTCGCTCAATTCGTCAATACCCAGGATGGCGATGATATCCTGTAAGTCCTTGTATCGCTGGAGCACGCGCTGCACCTCGCGGGCGGTGGTGTAATGTTCCTCGCCCACGATGCGCGGGTCAAGGATGCGGGAGGTTGAGACCAGCGGGTCAACGGCTGGATAAATGCCCTTCTCGACGATGGCGCGCTCGAGGGCGATGGTCGCGTCCAGGTGCGTGAACGTGGCAACCGGCGCCGGGTCCGAATAGTCATCCGCCGGAACGTAGACGGCCTGCATCGAAGTGACTGAGCCGTGGCGGGTCGAGGTGATGCGTTCCTGCAATTCGCCCATCTCGGTCGCCAAAGTCGGCTGATAACCCACAGCCGAGGGCATGCGCCCGAGCAGCGCCGAGACTTCTGAGCCGGACATGGTGAAGCGGAAGATATTGTCAATGAAAAGCAGCACGTCACGGCCCTCGTCGCGGAAGTATTCGGCCATCGAGAGTGCGGTGAGCGCCACGCGCAGGCGCACACCCGGCGGCTCGTTCATCTGGCCGAAGACCATCACGGTGTCTTTCATCACGCCGGATTCCAACATTTCACGGTAAAGCTGCGTGCCCTCGCGCGTGCGCTCGCCCACCCCGGCAAAGACCGAGTTGCCCTGGTGCACGGTGGCGATCGAGCGAATGAGTTCTTGGATGATGATCGTCTTGCCGACGCCCGCTCCGCCGAAAATACCGGTCTTGCCGCCTTTGGTGAAGGGGGCGATCAGGTCAATGACTTTGATGCCGGTTTCGAAGACTTCCACGCGGGTGGACTGTTCAGAAAATGGGGGGGCAGGGCGGTGGATGGGGTAGTGCAGTTCAGAGTGAACAGGCTCTTTTTCGTCAATCGGCTTGCCAAGCACGTTGAAGATGCGCCCCAAGGTCACCAGGCCAACCGGCACCATGATCGGCGCGCCGGTTGCGGCGGCGGGTAGGCCGCGCTGCAAGCCGTCGGTCGTGTCCATCGCCACACAGCGTACCCAGTTGTCGCCAAGGTGGTTTTGGACTTCCAGGGTAAGCGGTTCTTTATCCTGTCGTGGGATCTCAATCGCTTCGAAGAGATCGGGCAGTTCGCCTTCTGGGAACTCTAAATCCACCACACCACCTTGAATTTGAACTACCCGGCCAGTTGCTTTAGCCATTCTCGCCTCCGATCCGATGCGCAGCACCTACTCGGTAAGTTTGAGCAAGCGCCCTGGTAAGCGCTTCCGCGCCCCCGGCGATATCTAACAGGTCATTGGTAATGGATTGCTGACGTGCTTTGTTGTAATCCAATTGAAGAGAAGCGACCAGTTCGATGGCGTTGTCGGTCGCATTTCGCATGGCGACCATGCGCGCGGCATGTTCGCTGGCCAGCGACTCGAGGATCGCCTGATAGACTTGCAAAGCCGTAAAACCCGGGATGATTTTGTCCAGGATTTCACGCTCGGCAGGCTCATAGATATAAGCCGCCGTCAGATGTTTATGCTCGTGCGCAGCACCTACTCGGTAATCTTCCACCCGCTCGGAGCCAACCTCCATTTCGAGAGGCAGGAGTCTCTTGATCATCGCCTCCTGCTTGCCCATGTTGATGAAGTCCGTGTAGACCAGATAGACTTCGTCCACATCGCCTTTCAGGAATTCGTCCACCGCCATCCGTCCGATCGCGGATACATCGGCAAACGAGGGCGCGGCCGGCAGGTTGCTGAACTCGGCGATGACCTCTTTACGCCGCCGGATGAGCATATCCCGTCCCTTGCGGCCGACGGCAATATAACGCACCGACGTTTCGTAGCGGTTGAACTTCTGCGTGGCGAAACGGATGACATTAGCGTTGTACGCACCGGCTAATCCCCGGTCACCGCTGATGACCACCGCCAGAGTCCGGTTGACCTGCGGTCGGCGGGTCAATAAGGGATGCAAGTTGGCGCGCCCAGGTTGCTGGGCAATATGAGTCAGCACCTGCCAGGCCTTGGTCGCATAAGCCTGCGTTGCGAAAACCGCCGCCATGGACTTACGCACCTTGCTGGCGCTGACCGCTTCCAGGGCGCGGGTTACTTGTGAGATGTTCTTGACGCTCCGGATGCGGAGCCGCATTTCTCTCGCGGAAGCCATGTTAGTCTATTAGTCGGATAGTCTGTTAGTCGTTGGTGGTGACACTTGCACGTGGCACTTTACTGCCACGTGGCCTTGAACGTATCCAGCGCGGTGCGCAGTTTCTTGCCGGTCTCTTCGCTGATCTGCTTCTTCTCGGCAATGTCCTTGCCAAGCTCTGGGTGGGAATTGTCCATGTAACGGAGCAGGGCCGTTTCCCAGGCGCGCATCCGGTCTACGGGTGTGGCATCCGCGTAGCCGTTCGTCCCGGCAAAGATGACGATCACCTGATTTTCCATTGACATCGGCTCATACTGGGGTTGCTTGAGGATCTCCTGCATCCGCTGGCCGCGGTTCAATTGCGCTTGCGTAGCCTTGTCCAAATCGGAGGCCATCATCGCGAAAGCGGCCAGTTCGCGGTAAGCGGCCATGTCGAGGCGCAGTTTGCCTGCCACCTGCCGCATGGCTTTGACTTGCGCGGAACCGCCCACGCGCGAGACCGAGATACCCACGTTGACCGCCGGGCGGATGCCGGCGTTGAACAGGTTGCCTTCCAGGTAAATTTGACCGTCTGTAATGGAAATGACATTGGTCGGGATGTAGGCTGAAACGTCGCCCAGGAGGGTCTCGATGATCGGCAGCGCCGTCAGCGAGCCACCCGAACCTTCGACCTTGACCGCCTTGTAGTCATCCGGCTTCGCCAGCGCTTTGCGCGCCTCTTCGGCAACGTGCAATGAGCGTGGCCCGCCGTAGGCCTTGCCGTCTAGGCTGTCCTTTTCAGTTGCCAGCGAGTCGGCAAATTCCTTCTTGACGATAACGTACTTATTCGCCATGCGAGCCGCCCGTTCCAGCAGGCGGGAATGCAGGTAGAACACGTCACCGGGATAAGCTTCCCGTCCCGGCGGGCGGCGCAGGAGCAGCGACACCTGGCGATAGGCCCAGGCATGTTTTGAGAGGTCGTCGTAAATGACCAACGCATCCCGGCCGGTCTCCAGGAACTCCTCGCCGATAGAGCAGCCGGCGTAAGGTGCAATATATTGCAGCGCGGCGGCTTCGTCCGCAGCGGAAATCACCACAATCGTATGCTCCATCGCGCCGTTGCGTTCCAGCAGGGCCACAGTACGGGCGACGGCCGCCTTTTTCTGGCCGATGGCCACGTAAATACAGACCAGGTCCTTGCCTTTCTGGTTGATGATCGTATCAATGGCGATGGCTGTCTTGCCGGTCTGGCGGTCGCCGATGATCAGTTCGCGCTGGCCGCGGCCGATGGGGATCATCGAGTCGATGGCCTTGATGCCTGTCTGGACGGGGGTATCCACGTCCTGGCGCTGGACCACACCCGGCGCGATGCGCTCGATGGGACGATAACCCGAAAACTGGATCGGGCCTCGACCGTCCACCGGCACGCCCAGGGCGTTGACCACGCGCCCGATCAACCCGTCACCGACTGGCACCGAGGCGATTCGCCCGGTCGAGCGGACGATCATCCCCTCGGCGATCTCGGAATAATCGCCCATGATAATGACGCCAACGCTATTCTTTTCTAGGTTGAAGGCAATACCCATCACACCGTTTTGGAACAGTACCAATTCTTGTGACTTGACGTTCCCCAGGCCGCTGACGCGGGCGATGCCATCCCCGGCCTCGGTCACCGTACCGACGTCGCTGATGCCGATCTCAGGTGTGTAAGAATCAATCTGCTGCTGCAGCTCACTGGTAATTTGCTTGATCAGGTCGGTCATGTCGCCTCCGTGGGTATGTGTTTACACGCGCCTGCGAACTAA
>Ga0315279_10005878_pt1 | contig 15693 bp, 21 predicted proteins | sample YL17G06_20_MG_FD_203694 | JGI IMG/M metagenome (GOLD analysis project Ga0315279, IMG submission 203694) | Sediment microbial communities from Yellowstone Lake, YNP, Wyoming, USA - YL17G06_20 | ecosystem: Environmental > Aquatic > Freshwater > Lake > Sediment | place: USA: Wyoming | collected... | reverse complement strand
GTGCCGGTCACGAACCGGGCACATTCGGCGCGGTGACGATTGAAGATTTCGCAGAGGCGCTCGGCGTGCGCTACGGACGCGGCGAAAACCAGGGTCTTCCGCCCCGCCGCCAGTTCCAGCGTCGGCGCGGCGACGGCGTGGAGCGTCTCCTCATACTCCATCACCCGCGCCAGGTCCGCCCCGTTCAGGTCGCCCGCCGTCGTGCGGATGGACGAGTAGTCGAGGCCGTCGACCACTACGCTCCGCTGCTGGACGGGCACGAGCCATGCGTCGTGGATGGCGTCGAGGAGTTCGTAGTCGTAGGCCACCGAGTCGAATATCTGGCCCAGGGCCTCCTCGTCGTGGCGGTCGGGCGTGGCGGTGACGCCGAGAATCTTCAGGTCGGGGTTCTGGCCGTAGTGCTCCAGCACCCGCCGGTATGTCGGCGCCGTGGCGTGATGGGCCTCGTCGACCACGAGCAGGCTGAACTCGCGCGGGTCAAACCGCTTCATCCGCGTGTCGCCGTTGCGGCCGGCGCACTGGGTCTGGATGGACGAGACCACGACGCGGGCCTTGCCGAACATCGCGTGGTCGGCCCGCATCTCGGCCATCTCGATGTCGGGCTTGGCGCCGGTCACCGCCTCGATCTTGTCGGCCGCCTGGAAGATAAGTTCCTCGCGGTGCGCCAGGACGAGCGCCCGCCCGGCGGGCATGCGGTTGATGACGTAGGCGAAGGTCACGGTCTTGCCCGTGCCCGTCGGCTGCACCAGCAGCGTCGATCGCGCGGTCCGCCACGCCTCGAAGATGCCGTCCACAGCGGCCTGCTGATAGGAGCGAAGTTTCACTGTTTCAGTTCTCGCGGTGCGGCCTTCCAGGCGAGTTCGCCTATCCAACCGCGGCCGTGGCAGGCCTTGCACCCGGCGGCGCGGCAGTACGGGCATGCGGCGTGGGGCATGGCAGCCTTCAGTTGGCGAATGACGTTGTTGCAGTCGGCCTGGAACTGCGTCGGCAGGATGTCGGTGTAGAGCGGGTCCTTCGCCTCGACGGCCTTGAGGATCGCCGACCTGACTTTCATGACGGCCAGCACGAGGGCCTGCATTTCGTGCCGGCGGCGGAACGCCTCGGCGACCTTACCCTCGACGGGACGGCCGACCTGGTCAGTGACGACCTCGGCCGCCGGCGCGCCGCCGGAAGCAGGCGCGGCACTCTTGGGGGCATCGGGGAGATCCAGCGGGACGTCGTCGGGGTCCGGCGGCGCGGGCGACTCGAGCTTCGCGCCGGCCGCCTTGCCGATGTTGGCCGTGTTGATGGTGCGGCCGTCGCGGCCTGTGACCATCTTCGACGCACGTCCACTATCAACCTGGTTGATAGTGGCCTTGACCTTGGACACGTACTGGCTGCTTACCCCGACGTGCTTCGCAATCACCCCCTGGGACAGGGCGCTCCATTCCTTGTCAAGCAGCATCTTCCTGATGATCTCGGCGACGCACCCTCGCGGGCGCGGAACGCCGTGGTCCTTGTTCGCGCCGAAACTCAGGAACTGGGCATCACGCCGGGTTCCGGTGGTCACGGTGCACGAGAGATCGGAGCGGCCAACCTTCCGCGCGACGTGGTAGCGGTGGAAGCCGTCCCAGAGCCAGTAGGCACTGCCGTCAAACACAACTTGCGAGGGCGGGGGCTCCATCCCGTCGCGCAGCATTTCTTCGTACCGTTCAAGGGCATCCTGGTCGAGGGGACGCTGCTGTGTGCCTCCGTCGATCCTGATTTTCTTGAGTTCCACGTTCGTCGGTTTCATCGGATGTTCAGCCTCCTTCCGCGCTCACCCAGGCGGGTGCCGGGTACGGCCTGGCCGCGCTCCAGGGCCTCGCGGATCGGGTCACGGCCGGCCTCCTCAGAAGGGCACCGATTCCGGATCCAGGTCTTCTTCCGGCGCCGGGGGCGCGGCGGTGGGCACCGACCTCGCCGCCGGCCGCGCGCGGATGGGCGTCACGTCGGCGTATTCCTTGCCGTTGCCGCCCCGCCTGTACTTGACCTCGGCGCGCAGCCGCCGCCCGACGAGGTTCGCGCGCGCGAACTCCTGGTTGGCGAAGTCGCGCGGCAGGACGCCGTCGGCCTTCATCCGCTTCATGTCGGCGCCGGCGGCCGACAGCAGGCGGGCCAGCACCCACCCCGCCTTGTCCGACAGCGTCACCATCTGCGAGGCCTCGCGGCCCTGGCGGTCGGCGAAGATAAGCATGATCTGCGGGTTGCCGTCGCGGCTGCGGAACGCGCCGCCCTTCTTCGACCCGAAGAGGACGCGCCGGATTTCCACGTCGTGCGTGCCGGGCGGAATCCGCTCGGCGTAGTCGCCGCCCTGCTGGTCGGCGGCCTTCTCCCAGTCGTAAGCCATGTTCAGTTTCCTTTCCCGACGGTCCGTTCGATCTTGCCGACGATGGCATCGACCTGCTGCTGCGCGAGCTGGTCGAGACGTTCGACCTTGAAGTGGCTGCACCAGCGGGCCTGCTGCTCCTCGGTGATGTTGTGCTCGGCGATAAGGGCCTTCAGGCGCGAGAGGTCAGGGCCCGCGGGCTGCGCAGGCGTCGCCGGCCTTGGCACCTCGGGCGCAGGGGCGGCGCCCGATGCACGCGGCGTGGCAGGCGCGCCGTCGGCCAGCCACTCCGCCAGCGCCCGCCCGAACGCCTCGTCCGGCTTCTCGATGACCTTGTCCTGGAATTTGCCCGTCCGGTCCTTGATGACCGTGGCAACATGGTCGGCCGAGAGTTCCACCAAGAGGTCGAACTCGTACTCGATCCCCTTGCCCTGCTCGGGGGCAAGGCCGATCCGCACGGGCCGGAGGCGGCCCGTCTTCTCATCCGTCTGCTGGTTCCACTCCGTCTTCGAGCGGATGGTGGCGATGATGTGGCCGGGCCAGTCGAGGAGGGTATCGATGAGACGCCGCTGCTTGGGCGTTCCCTCGCTCCAGGCGGCCCAGGTGTTCCCGCCGAAACGGGCCTTCGCCAGGCGATCCACTTCCTGGAGGAGTTCCTGCCAGCCGTGCGAGAGGGAGTCGATGACGAGGACGCCATATCCCGCCTGGGCCGCCGCCTCGAGCGCCGCGATGTAACCCTCGATGGTCCGGTCCTCCAGTTGGCAGGTATCGAACTGGAACCGATCGGCGTACTTCGACGCGCTGCCCCGCTCGGTGTCGATGACGGCGATGCGGCCACCGATGCCGGTGGCCATCCGCAGGGCCGAGAATGTCTTGCCGGTGCCGGACGGGCCGAACAGCGCCGCCCTGAGTTTCGCCTGCGACTTCGTGGCTGCCGTGAACTGTACTGGGGTCATGTTTGGCGCCTCCATTTCGTGGTGAGTTACTTGCTCTGCCGCCGCCAGGTCCGTGGCACAACGCCCCGAACCGTCATAGCGGCGTCAGTTTGGCTCAAGGTCGAAATACTCACACAGTTCTTCCTCTTCTTCCTCTCGCTCGCGCCGCTCCTGGTCGAGCCGCTCGATGGACGCAGGGCTTCGCGGCGTATAGCTCCGGGGGTTCGTGTCGTACCCGCAATACGGGCATGTCATCCACCTGCCCCGATGCCACACGAAGTCGCGTCCGCACGCCTCACAGGTTCTCATCGCTGAGCCCCATCCGACGGCGGTGCCGAAGTTCGAGGTGCTCCTGGTTCGGCCGGTCGATGCAGCAGTCCGCGTACCGAAGGCCGCTCCCACAGGGGCACGGGTGGTCGTGAATCCGCCGCTCATGCTCCGCCAAACGCCGGGCCCGTTCCTCGGGCGGGTCGACCGCCGGAGGGCACTCATGGACCGTCTGCGTGCGGCGCAGGATGTTGCGAAGGCCGACAAGGGCGTCACCCATGAATGTCTCGCGTGAAATCCCCGCCCGTGCCGAGACGCACGAGCGGCGCGGCGGCGGATTGCCTGAGCATCCTCGCCACCCGCCGCAGCACGAGGTAGCCGATGAGGTCCAGTTCCGTGTCGTCGCAGGCGTATTCGCTCCCACGGGCGATGCGGGAGAGTTTGTCGTCGATGCGGACGTTCAACTGCTCCACGGGGTCGGCGCGGCTGAAGATTCGCAGGGGTGCGAGGGCCGAGTTGCCATAGGCCCGGTTCTTCTCAAGGAGCACCTGCTTAATTTCTTCGCAGGTTGCCGCGATGGCCGTCGCCACGTCGGCGTCCCTCACGGTCGGGTCCTTTCGCGCCTCATGCGGACGAACAAGCGATACTGGTGGTTCATCGTTGCCTCGCGTCCGATTGCGTGATCCCCCTATTGGGTTATCTATGCCGCCTGCGGTCGGGGTGTCCGCCCGGTTCAATTTCACTCAATCCCCGCCTTGCGGAAATGTTCGCGGATTTCCTCGATGGCCTTCCGGGCCTGGCGGCGCGAAATGCCAAGCCGGGTCGCCACAGATGCCTCCTTGGCCCCTTCCATCAGCAGGTGTGCGACGGCACGAACGGAGGACGAGAGGCCCGAAAGGGCAACACCTGTGTCCGCAGATGCACAGGCGCGGTCTTCGTCGGACGCCATGTACCCCGCGTGGTGGCGCCGCAGGTCGTCGTCGACGAGCACCTCCAACAGGGTCTTTTCCTCGCCCTCGTCGATGAGCGTGCTGCCCTCGAGAGACTGGAGGTTCAGGCCCGCGGCACGCTTCAGGCGCCTGCGGTCTCGGCACATCATGGCCGCTGCGGACTTCACAACCGTAGTGACAAAGGTGTTGACGGCGCCGCGGGTAGCGTCATACAGGTGGGCCTGTTGAAGGACGTGCAGGATGAGTTCCTGCTCGATGTCCTTCACGGGCATCCGGCAGAACTCCGAGCGGCATCGGAGTTGTCGGGCCTTGAGCCTGATCAGCGTCTTGACGTAGTCCGAGGAGAGTGCCGCGTGGACCGGGTGAGTAGACATGGTCGCCTCCGTGGGCCGGAGGCGACTGCCCGGTAGCGGTCAACTCAGGTGCGCTGGGGTGTTCTGTGCTGCGGCGCGCCGCCGCATGGGTGCACAGGCGCAATCTGAGGCTGCCGGGCCACGGCCTCACGGCCTTCACCCGGCGGCCGCGGTGTCGCGGGCGCAAAGAAAGTCCCGCACCGTGCGACGGCGCGGGACAGGAAGGGATGTGCTTGTCGGAAAAGGGCTTACGACGACTTGCGGATTATCTTTCGGCCGTCGCGTCGTTGCGACGCGACAGTGCGCTGCACAGAGGGGCTGTTTGCCGTCTGAGCGACCTCGTCGAGTCCACCAGCGCGTAGGACAGCCCGGCGAACCTTGTCCTTGGAGATCTTCCTGCCCAGTTGCTGCGTCAAGGCGTCAGCTGCTTCACGGTACGAACCCCACTCCTTATAGGCCGCCACGAGGACATCGTCCTCCAGGTGGGCCTTCACCTCGGCCTTCACCTGCTGCCGGATGACGCGCTTCTGCTCCACGGCTGTCACCGGCAGCCCCATGACCGTAGCGACACGCTGGTCGGCCTCGTTCACGCGAGCGGCCACGTCCACGGCGTCGATCTCGATGCCGCTCGCGCCCAACGCGGCTACTTGCGCCAGCACGATGGTGGCCGGAGGGCGCCCTGTCCAGACTGTGTCAGGAGGCGCTTGGTCGGCAACCAGAATGATCGGGCGACCGTTCGGGCCGACGTGGCAGGCGACGGCGGAGGAATCGGGCCACCCAAGGCCACGGGCGAAGAGCACCTCCCGGTTGGCGCCCTGCCAGGGCGTCTTCCCGAGCCGCCACAGCCTGCCAGGTACGAGGGCCTTCGGGTGCCCCTTGAGCGTGAGGGCCTTGGCCAGCGCAGCGGCAAGCGCGTCGAGATCGACCGTCCACTGCCGCAGCAGTTCCTCCGGCACTTCGACACGCAGGGCCTCGGGGCAGCGGATGAAGAAACGCACCTTACCATCATCGCCCTCTCGGGGCACGACCTCCTCGACGTGCCCATCGTCACACTCGGGGCATGCGACGTGTGTGGCGCTCGTTGTCGGGCATAGCAGCCCCAGCCCGACGAGCCTCTCGACAACGCTGGCCGGCCAGCGCCGCAGGTCGGTGATCGTGAACAGCGGCACGTCGGCCTCCAGGCTCGTAAGGAATAACTCCAGGGAATCAGTCATTGGCGACCTTCCAGAGTTTGAGGCACCGCTCGCCGATAGCCCGCATCTCGTCCGGTTTGCTCTTGAGGTCGCAGGAATGCAGGCCGACATTGAACGTGAGCCCCTTGGCCCGCCCTTCGCCCTCGTGCATAAAGGTCAGGTGGAACCGGACGTGGATGACCCGCAACCGGGAAAGCGGCAGGTTTTTCGCGTTGAGGTACCCATCGATCATCTGGTAGATGTCGCCGCTGAAACTCTGCGGGTCGGCGTCCAGTGTGATGCGGCGCCGGGGCGCCCCCTCGATCTCGAAGCGCAGGCTCCGCACCTGAACCTGGGCGATCTGGTCCACCGGATCGGTCGGGAGCGCCACGCCGCGGTCCTTCCAGTGGTCCAGGTTGAACGCTGACTTCGCCGGGTCGGTGGGTTCCACATCGAGGTCCAGAACCGCTTTGCAGAATAGTACCTGGAGCGGGTCGATGACCTTCCTGCCGCCCTCGGCGTACAACTCCAGGGCCCCATCCTGCGGGCTGTACGCGAAGACGTTCGTGAAGGCATAGCGGTCAGCCCGCTTCTCGAAGCGACCGGCGTCATCAAAGACGACGTGGCTGTCGGGGTAATCGTCCAAGTACGCGAAGAAGTACTCGGTGCCGTTGGCCCGCGGGTAATGCTCGACATGGCAGTGACGCCCGCGCATCTGCGCCGGCCAATAGTACGCCGTCAGTGCGGCGGCAAGCGACTCGCGGCGCGCCTCATCCACCGTGACGGCGAGTCGTGGCAGGCTGTTGCGCTTCACCCAGTAGCGGCCGGCAGCCAGCGCGTCGGCCCGGGCAAAGAGCGCCGCCTCGTCGAAGGCCTGCGGCACATTCAGATACACCCACATGGCCTTGTCGTGCCTGCCTGCCAGGGCGGCCATTTCGTCGAGGCGGTCTGGCGCTCGGCGCTGGACCTCCTCGACCAGCACGTTCAGGCCGCGCTCGCCGGCGAGTTCGTTCACGTCTTGGAGAACCAGTTGCACCTCCACCTGCTCGGCCTCGGGCATCCGCTGCCATGCCGCGAAGACCGGCTCGACGTCGGTCTCGCCGAGTCCCTCCCATGGAACGTCCCGGAGTTTGCCTCGCCGGGCGAAGAACTCCCGGAGCAACGGGTTCGACACCTCCTGCAGCACTTTCCGCGGATCGAAATGCCTTGCCATCTCAGGTTTTCCTTGCTCCGCTGTGCTTGTGCCGCAACGCGGGGCGGAGCGCCCGCGTGGCCACCCGACCGGTACCCACTGGCATTGAGTCCCCTCAACGGATACACTGCCACCGGTCTGCTATGCCGGGAGGACGGAACACCCGTCCTCTCGGATTGAGTACGTTTGCGGGAAACGCCGTCTTAACCGGACATTCATTTTTCTTCCTGGAGTTAAGGCTCAGCCGTACTCATTTCGGCGGCTGAAGGCAGGACACCAATGGCAGACGGTGAATCGCCGATCACCGAAGTCGACATTGTCCTGATGATGATGGACGGCAACGAGGAAGGACTGCGCCTGCTCCTCGAGAGATACGGCGGGCGTCTAAAGGGGTACCTAGTGAAGTATTACGCTGGCGTCCTGCAACCAGGCGAACTGGCTGAGGCCTTCAACGCCGCCCTGTTCAACATCTGGAGGTTCGCAGACCGGTATGACGAAGGCAAGGGCTCCCTGGCGTCCTGGTGTATTCGCATTGCCCAGCGGGCCGCACAGAGCATAGTCCGCCGGGAGTTCGGCTACCGCGAAAAGAGCCTGGAATACGATGTATCGTATGACCCGGCTGGCGCCCCGCCCGACGAACAGGTTATGGAGACCTCAGACCGGCCGGACGATCCGCGATTGGAGTGTCTGCATAGGGCCATCGAGGCGTTGCCGCCACTTCAGAAAGCCATAATCCAAGCCGACCTGGCAGCCGGAGATGGCTTGGCGGATGCCGGCCGACTTGCCGCCATACACGGGACGAGCAAGAACGCCATCTATGTATCCCGGCACAAAGCACTGGAGGCCCTCAAGAAGCAGGCCGAACGGTCCAATAGTCGTCCTGCGAACACGAGGAGTAGCCATGCCCGACAAGCCTGACAAGTTCTGGCAGGATGTGGCAAAGGACTTGACCCGGCAGGCGGGTTTCTCCCCTTTGACCCCGGACGAGGCGCAGAGGGAGTTTGAGGCGCTTCCAGATGTCGCGCTGCCTGAATCGGAGATAGAATCGGTTATCGAGCAGGTGACATCTGGCGAGTTGGCTGTCTGGACGCCGACGCCGCTCAATCCAGAAGCAACCGGCCCTGAGTCCCAGGCCATAGAGGAGGACGTTCTTCAGCTCAACCGAAACGCCGGGGAAGGCGATTCCGAAACGGATGAGTTGCTGGACGAACTGCGCCGCAAGGCGCTCGAGGACGAGGCGCCCGATGGGCAAGACAACCCGACTGGAACAGGTGGTGATCCGAAACCGCCAGGAGAAGGCGATTGAGCGTGCTGCCGAGGTGCTGGGTGCTCTGAAGATCGCCTCTGCTCCCGTAGACCCGCTTGCGATTGCCGAGAGCGAGAGACCCTTGCTGCACGTCGCCGGTGGCGATTTCCGGAACCGTTTCGACGGGCAGTTGGAGTACCACAAGTCCAGGAATCGCTTTCTCCTTCTCTACAACAGCAAGTACGATGTTCGCGTGCCCGAGGGGGAGCATCACCCGCGCACGCGATTCTCAATGGCGCACGAGCTGGGGCACTACTTCCTGGACGCCCACCGCGCATACCTGCTCCGCACGGGCAAGTCGCACCCCTCCAGAGGCGAATTTCTCAGTGACCGCGCCATCGAGGTCGAGGCCGACGCCTTTGCGGCCGGCCTGCTCATGCCGTCGCGCCTTCTTGGGCCGCTGGTGAACAGAGGCGACCTGACCTTCGTGCAAATCGAGGGCTGGGCGAACACGTTCAAGACCTCCGTGACCAGCACGGCCCGCCGCAGCATAGAGCTGTCCGACTTCCCGTGTGCCCTCATCGGGGTCCGCGAAGGGCGTGTGGCGTTCACTTTCCATTCGCGAGCACTGATCGAAGGCGGCTGCTATCCGAGGCCCCGTGGCAGCGAGTTGCCGCCAGCGGCTCGGCCAAAATGGAAGGGGTTTCTGGAGGGGGCCGTATCCGGCGAAACCGGGCAGGCATTTGCGCGGGACTGGTGCCAGACCTACGACAACGACCGGGCAAGCGACGCTCCTGCCGACGAGTACTACTATGCTGTTCCGTCGATGCAGACATTGCTCGTTCTTCTGACCGTTCCCGAAGAAGACCTGTTCCCCGAGGCCGACGATGATTGACAAACACTGTGTCTGCACGGCTCTGAAGGGGCGAAATGCGGAGCATATTCGATCAGTATGATGCGCCGGAGAACCGGCTGACTCACGCGTTGGGCTGCTGCCTGGAGCGAGACCCGCGATTGCTCCGGCAGTTCATCCGGTGGGTGTGCCCTGGTACGGAGATGCCCAGGGGGAAGTTGGATATGCTCGAGCAGCAAGTACCGGGTAGCCTATCGGTGTCCTGGGACGAGGACGATGCGCGAGGCCTGCCAGACCTCTGGATTCACAACGGCGATAACTGGGCGATTCTTGTCGAGAGCAAGGTGAAGGCGAAGGTGTCTCTGAAGCAACTCCGCCGCCACCTCGGAACAGCCAAGCGGAGCGGCTTCGCGGACGTCACGCTTCTCCTTGTGGCCCCGAGCAGGTCGGCGCACCGCCTTCCGGGGGTGACCTACAAAACATGGCCCGAGGTGTATGAGTGGTGCCGCGGACAGGCAGCGAGGTCGGAATGGGCCAAGTGCATGGCTGAGTACATGGAGATTGCGGAGGCGCGTATGCTGGCGGACGGCTACCTTGGGGATCAGCCCCTGACGAGATTCGACGGCATCCCGTTCGGCTTGGACCACCCCTATTCCTACAGGGAGGCCAAGCGCGCGCTCCGGCTAGCGCTGGCGGAACTCCGCGAGCGGCCTGACCTCAGGAACCTGGGTATGGATCGCAAGGGCAAGGGGAGGCCCGCCATCACCGGCAAGGAAGGAGCGTCGGTGTGGGACTTCCTGCCCCTCAAGGAAGCGCAAGGCAAGTCCAACTTCACTGCCTGCCCGCATCTTACACTCGGAATCCAGGCCCGGCGGGTTATAGTGATCGTGACGTTGCCGAACGCGGTACCCGCCCCTATGCGGCGCCGACTGCTCAGACTCGGGCTCCAAGGCTTCGCCCAACTGGTCGCCGAGGTGGCTGATGGCGTCACCAAGGCTGTCTGCCCCATCAAGGGGGCCAAGCCATTCCTTGAGGTCATCCAGAGGCACTATCCGACCCAGCGGGCTCAGGCCATTGAAGATGCCCGCCTTGAATTCGACCCGCGTACTGCCGGCTTCGGCGCAGGTAGCGGTGTGAAGAGCCAACCGCAGTGGTTGGCAGCAACATTCGACGCCCTCGGCGCGAAGCGCTCGAACCTTCAGGTCGGCGTAGGTGCCCTCATACCTTACGGCGACCCCAAGATTCGCTCGCGCGGTATCCTGGACCTTGTCGCGGGGGTGTGGGTCGCCTGCAAGCCCTGGCTTAACGTCCTTTTGTCCGAGAAGTAGACCTGCCCCGCTCGATTGCGGCAAGCGTCCGCCTCCAACCACGTTCGCTGCTCGTTCCCGTCCAAGGTGTTCGCCACGGCCCCAGCCTTCGCCCGTGAATGGGATATGGGCCGGACGCGACGCGCGGTAAGTACCTTTCCTACACCCAATTCGCAGCAGCCTTCCGAACCTCTCCGGACATTGTCCGCCTGCACGGCATAGATAACCCAATAGAGGCGCTGCGGCAGGTGACGGCAAGTGGCGACCACGAAATCGGCGACCTCCGGCCGGGGGTGATGGGATGAACGAGCATCTGAGATTGCTGACCGTGACGGAATTGGCCGCCATGCTCGGCGTCCACGAGCGGACCTGCTGGCGGCTGGCGGCGATGGCTGAGGCAGGGCAGGGCGACTTTCCGCGGCCGCTAAGGATCGGCCCCAGGGTCGTCCGTTGGCGGCTGGCGGATGTGGAGGCGTACCTGGCAGCCCTGACGAAGGCTAGGCATTAAGTAGGTACATAAAGAGTTTCAGATAACTGACTTGCCCCGCGCGCGAACCGGAGGTAGGGGATCACCGATCCGCGGGGGGCAGGAAAGGAAGCGTATGGCGAGCATCTACCGACGCAAGAAAGGCGGCTGCTTCTACATCACCTACCAGGCGCGGGCGGGCGAGCGGCACACGGTCAAAGGCTGCAAGGACCGCGCGGCCACCGATGCCCTGGCCCGCAAACTCGAAGCCGACGCCATGCTCCGGCGCGAGGGCATCATCGACACGCAGGCCGAGAAACTGTCGCACGCCGAGTTCCTGCCGCTGGAGAAGCACCTAGAGACGTTCGAGACTGCGATGCGCGGCAAGGGCGGAACCCCCGAGCACGTCGACCGCACGCTGACCTTCATCCGCGACTTCCTGGCGCTCTGCCGCTTCAAGAACCTCGCCGACCTCGACGCGGCCAGGGTTGCGGCCTGCGTGACCGATCTGAAGCGCGACGGCCTGCCACCCAAGGAAGGCGGCAAGAAGCGCCGGCCCCTGAGTGCCCGGGCCGTCAACGCCCGCCTGACGGCCCTGAAGAGTTTCACGCGGTGGCTCTTCCGCACCGAGCGGATGCGGACCGACCCGATGATGCAGGTCGCCAAGTTGAACGCCAACACCGACCGCAGGCGCATCCGGCGGGCGCTGCTGGACGAGGAGGTGACCTGGCTCATTCGGGCGGCCGAGAAGGGGCCGGTCGTCCGCGACATGGCCGGGACGGAGCGGGCGATGCTCTACCGGCTGGCGGTGGAGACGGGCCTTCGGGCGGGGGAACTCGCCAGCCTGACGCCGGCGAGTTTTCACCTGGCCGACTTAGACGCGGCAACGGTCAAGGTGACCGCCGCCTACTCCAAGCACCGCCGGGACGATATTCTGCCGCTTCGCCGCGACATGGCCGAGGCGGTGGCGACCTTCATCGCGGGCAGGCCCACCGACGCGCGGCTCTTTGTCGTGCCCCCAAGGACGGCAGAGATGATCCAGACGGACCTGGCGGCCGCGAGGGAGGCGTGGATCAAGGACGCCGAGACCGGGCAAGAGCGCGAGGCCCGCAGGACCACGACCTTCCTGGCAGACGTCGACGGCTCCGGCCGCGTGGTGGACTTCCACGCCCTCAGGCACACGTTCATCACGCGGCTGGCCCGGTCCGGCGTAGTGCCCGCCGTGGCCAAGAGTCTCGCGCGGCACTCGACCATCGTCCTGACGATGGACCACTATACTCACACGCTCATCGGCGATGAGCGGGCGGCCCTGGACCGCTTGCCCAGCATCAACGCCGCACGGGCCAACGTCGCGCCCCTGGCGGCCACCGGAACGTAGGACGCCACCTTCAATCCGCCAGCGCCAGCAACTCTGCGACCTCTGCCCAGCTTCTGCAACGGTGGGCAGTTGCTTTGTGTGGCCACCACCGAACGCCACCGACGCTGACCGTTAGGGTGCCAAGTTTCTTGCGTTTCTTCTTCCATTTTTCCCACACTTCAAAGGTAATGCCCGACCTCCCGAGCCAAACGGGTTCGCCGACGGTTGCCTTGACCCATTTTGTGGGTCGCCCCTTCTCTCTGCCGGGCATCTATTCTCCTCCGCTTCGTGGTCTCATGCTCTCGCTAGTGGCTTCGACACCCCTTGAAGTTGCAGCCCAGTCCTCGCGCCCTCTTCGGTCGGGCGCAGCCAAAGTACAGCTCGCCTGTGGTCCTCGATTGACGGGCCACAACCTCCGGATAACCACATTTTGGGCAAGGGCCAGTTTTTTCTCCCCGCCGTTCGGGGCGATCCATCGGGTCCTTTGGCATCGTTGATCCTCCTCGGCAAGAATGCTCCACGCATCGCTACTTCGCAAGAGCGTGGCCCCGCCGCATCTTATGGAAGCGCTGGATGGGCGCCTCCTTCTGCCTCCATTCTGAACCCCAGTGAAGCCCTTGCACGTTCCGTTTGTCGAATGCCACAGAACCAAGCTCAGTGCGGACTTGTTTCCTTGCTTGCGACAGACCTGGCCGCAGCCAGACGCGCCGAAAGGGTCTCAGGAATCTCGGCGTGGACAAACTCGATGCCTTCGGGAACACGCCCGCCTTCTGATTCTTTGCAACAGAGGTCAAACATACCTCGCTCTGTCAGGACAACCACCCGCCTCTGAGCCTTCGCCATCAGGAGGAAGAGCATGTCAGACCGAATCTTCAACAGTTTGCCAACAGCGTGCTTTCCACTCGCCGTCTTGGCCCCGCTCGTAGCGATGGTCGCTACGATGCTTCGATCCTCGCTGACGGCGTCAAAGTCAAAAACACCACCCGACGACAGGCCAACCCGCTCACGGTGGAACCTCTGGCCAAACTTCGTGGGCATCCAGTGGAGACGGACCCAGTCCTCCACTTCCAACTGCACGCGGGTATCAGCCATAGGCTCTCCTTGCAGCGAGCTCAATTGAGAACAGACACGAGGCAAGACCGCGCGGCTGAACCCAATCGGCCTCAACCATTGTTGGCCCTCGTCTACATCTTGCCGAGAAGGAGGAACTCGGCACCTCCCCCAGGTTGCAGGAGAACCACCCCGTTCCGCTTCCCCCGTCTTGCCCGTGCCTGAGCGTTACACCTTGCGTACTGAAGGAGGCGGTGCTTGAGTTTCTGCCTCGACGACGCGTCCGGCGAAAGGCTGTTGAGCGAACCCGATGAATCTGCAAGAGCGATACCCAAGAGCAGGTCACAAAGCTGCAGGAGCAGTGAACCTTTGCTTTCCCAACTGAAAGCACGAAGTAGTCTGAACCGAGATCGCAACTGTCGAAGCATGTCCGGCGGGTCTGAGGAATCGGCGTCCACGTGAATCGTGGTGCGGTCCCGTGCCAACCCATAAGGGACGCGGCTGTCATTCTCCAGAGCCTGAAGCACTCGCGTCACCGCAGTTTCCTTTGTTTCCGCGGGCATGCAAAGCGCAACCACGAAGAACATCATCGGGCCACCGAGAAAGAGTGACAGCCATTCTTGGGCAACTTCCGCTTCCACTTCTCCAAGGTCTTTCCAGTGAATCTCCCCGACCTTGTTTCCTCTGCTTACGAGGGCGTTCTTGGCTTTGGCGAGTTGAGCGAAGATGCCCTCCGCCACTCCAGCGTGCAACGCAAGAACGCCGAGGCACTTCAACTTCCCGCCTTCCTTTGTCTCATCAATAAACAGGTCCCAATCAGCCGCCATTGTCCGATTCCGCCCATCTTGTGTGAGGAACAATCCTACCCTTGAGGCGCGCGGGAACCACGTCATCTCGAAGGGCTTGTCGGTCTCCTAGTCTCCGAAGAGAATGCTATCCCCAACCGCCAACAGCCGCAAGGGCGAACTTCAAACGCCTTTATCAAAGCCCAAGGCCCCATGGCGCTGAGGCGACAGGAACCGGCGACCCCGGGCGGCCCAGGGTGGCCACAGGTCTTTCAGCGCCCTTTCAGCGCGCCGACGCCCCTTTACGCCATTCCGTGTCATCCTATGGCAAGACGGGGAGTTAGGCATCCGAGGCGGGGGACTTGCGGAAAGCCTAGAAAATGTCGCCACTTGTCGCCTTATGTCAACGCTTGTCATTACCTAGCAAGAGTGGGCCCAGCTGGATTCGAACCAGCGACCAAGGGATTATGAGTCCCCTGCTCTGCCGCTGAGCTATGGGCCCGACCAGTCGTGACAGGTCTTGCCACTGGCGTACAATTGGCGACAATTTCGAGACTGTAGCACGGTAACCGGGAGAAACATGCCATTCGGCCCGAAAACTCGGCATCCGGAAGCCTTGGCGCCGGCAAAAATCCGGCGTGTTGGGCAGTTTCCCGCCCAACGAAGCCGACGGCACGGCCTGCCTTGGGCTTTCTCTTCATCGCGAGCCGGGCCGAACACTGACTTTCCCGGTAGTGCTGCTACAGTCTCACAATTTCTAGGGATTGTGCGCGCTTTCGACCCCCTCTGTCAAGACCGCGGTCTTGGTCGGTGATGACACGGCTTGGCGTACCGGGGCGTCGGCGCGCTGAAAGGGCGCTGCGCGCTTCGGGCGTCGCGGACGTCTCGCCAACGCGCGCCACTGCGTCGTCCGTGCCCGTCACACGCGCGGCCTCGCGCTGGGGCGAGGCCGGTTCGATCTTCGGCAGGCGGTCCAGGGCCGCCCGCTCGTCGCCGATCAGGGTCTGCGTGTTCCAGCGTCAATATGATGGTCGAGTGCCGCGCGAGGCTCTTGGCCACGGCGGGGGCGTCAAAGTGGTGCTGGCCAAACTCAAGGGACTCTTCCCGCGCCTGAAGTCCATCTGGGCCGATGGCGGCTACGCCGGCAACTGATCGAGTGGATGCGGAGGCTGGGCCGCTGGGTCCTGGAGATCGTCAATCGTAGCGACGACCTTACGGGCATCGCGGTCTTGCCCAAACGCGCGATTGTCGAACGGACGTTCGCCTGGTTCGGACGATATCGCCGCCTGAGCAAGGACTACGAAACGCTCACCGACAGCAGCGAAGGCGTCATATATTTGGCTATGACTCATTTGATGGTCCGCCGCCTCAAACCGGCGGCCTGAAGGTTTTCATACAGGTTGTTCTAAACCA
>Ga0315279_10005877_pt1 | contig 15694 bp, 12 predicted proteins | sample YL17G06_20_MG_FD_203694 | JGI IMG/M metagenome (GOLD analysis project Ga0315279, IMG submission 203694) | Sediment microbial communities from Yellowstone Lake, YNP, Wyoming, USA - YL17G06_20 | ecosystem: Environmental > Aquatic > Freshwater > Lake > Sediment | place: USA: Wyoming | collected... | reverse complement strand
TGCAGGAGCAAAGGACGTAGTGAATACTAAAGTGAAGGAGATCATGACAACCCCATTGGTTGTTGTTGAGCCAAGCACGGATTTGGAAGAAGCCGTTAAACTGATGCTTAAAAGTAAGATAAAGAAGTGGCCGTAGTTGATGCAAACAAGCTTGTGGGCATAGTAACCCTAACGGACATTGCACGGTTTCAGCCTCAGATGATGAGAATGCTGAAAAAGCTTACTACAAAGCAGGCGGCACCGAAAAGCATGCAGAAAGTCATTAACTACTACATTGTCTAGGAAAATTGATGTAAGACACACGAAAATGCGCCCACAAAAGGTTGAAAGCGCCAATTTTCGTCCATGCATCTACGACAAACCCACCGAGTAGCCCTAGCGAGACTAGAAGGAGCGGACAGTTGTTTCCACGAGATATGCCCTCACGATGGCAAACATGTGAAAAGATATTTATCTTTGAGAGAAACCCAATCTTCAGGGCTCCGGTAGTATAGTCCGGTCAAACCTTGTAAAGGACCATGTATAGCGGCCTCTCGGCACTTGAAAGTGAAAGAAAGTCGCGGACCCGGGTTCAAATCCCGGCCGGAGCACCAACAATTCTTGAATCGTTTACGGGTTCTGCTAAGGAGTTCTGGAGTAGTCATGAGGGTAGAACTGTTGGTGACAAATCGTTCGCTTCCTTGATTGTTGGAATAAAAAAAGATGTTTCTTGTTTTTAAGAGTGCCCGTGAATTGGCATTCTTGGGAAGTGATCCTCAATCACTCATGTCTCAAGGGTCAACCAAGATGTCAGGACACAAATCGAGAGTGAGGTAAACCAAGACTGGGGAAACAGGAGAAAAAGAAAGGAGTTGGGGGAGACGTCCACATTGTGGTGAGGATTCAAGTCCTGCCAGCGGCGTCATCGGCATCGTTTTCAAGCTTGCAGTTGGTATCTTCCATTTTCTGGATAGGTTAACCTCGTTAACGGCGGGCAGATGAACGGCAAAGACTAGCATGGACACAAAATATGAAGTCTGCGCTATTTCCCAACTTTGTCCGAATGTTTTTTCTTCTTTTGAACATTCTTCTTTTTCAATGAAGGCATGCACTAATCTCCACGAAGCAATACCTACAATCAATTACAGCGTGAAAGTTTTAAAAGACTTTCCACTGATCAGGACTCCTCGGACAGAGAAAAATGAGGGAGTCCATGGATATGTCTCCACTGTGGTGAGGGCTCGAATTTTTCCCCTCGTGACGTAGTGCGCTGACGTAGGAATGCGACACTTTAATTTCCGTGTCAAGCTATATATTACAAGGGCCCGTGGGTGAAATGGGTTTTTGCGATGTTTGTGGTTCTCATTTGAAGGAGACTGCGGAGGGGTTTCTGTGTCCAAAATGCGGTAGGTTGGTTCGCTTCAGATCAGAAGTGAGAGGTCAAAGTGTGCAGAAAGCGTTTTCTGATGCTGTCTACGTGATCGACGGCCCCCAAGACAATTTTGTTAGGGTCTCCCGAGTATGCCCCAATTGTGGAAACGGTGAAGCGCTTCACTTGATATCCAGTGTCTCTGGTGAGCATGCAGGTGTGAGACAGGAAAGAACAGTGGATCATTTCAGGTGCACGAAATGCTCGCATTTTTGGGTGGAAAGCTCCTGAAGACTGCGCGATCATTGAAAGACGGGCACGGTCACTCTCAACTGATTCGCACGCAAGTTTTATTTGGTTTCTTGCCGTGCAGTATTTGAGGAGAAATGCGTAAGAGAATCGTGCTTCAAGTTGCTCTTCTATTTCTGGTCGGGCTAATTGCATCTTCTATTTGTGGCTACAAGACATTCACTAGCGGCCTTCCTATACCAAACAATCAAACACGTGTCCTGGCTGCGCAACAGGCGTTGGAGCATCATGTTGATGTCCCGTTCCACTATCAGGAAAAGGACTACTATTGTGGTCCAGCGTGCCTTGAAATGGTATTTGGCTATTACGGACAGAACATCAACCAGTCTGAGATCGCTGAAGTGGCAAGAACCATTGGCGAACCCTACCTTACCACCTATCCAAGAGAGCTACTAAGAGCTGCACACTTCAGCAACCTCAGCACTTCCAAGGGCAACGAGTTGCCTGGAAGGATAACGGGCTATTCCGAGCGAGACTCTGGCTTCGCGGCTTTCGAAGCCGAAGACTGGAATTTGACTCAACTCAAAAGCTACGTGGACCAAGGCAGACCGCTCATAATTCTGACGTGGTACAGCATCAGTCACGTCTCAACCCATTACCGTGTCGTAGTGGGGTACAACCAAACGCATGTTTTCGTTCACGACCCGTGGAACAAACCTGAATGGGGGGGCAGCTATGGCGGACCAAGCATAGCTTTCAGCAACTTCGAATTTTCAAACCTGTGGTCGTTCTCCTCCAATTGGGCTCTCTGTGTCTCGCCTTGGAGTGTTAACGTTTCGTCACCAGTCTTCGTCAAGAGCGAGACGCCAGTTCAAGTGAACTTTAGGGTAACGTATCCAGAGTCTGTTCCGAGAGCATTTCCCGATTATGCTGCTTCTTCATGTAATGCGACCATCGGGCTACCTGAAAACCTGGGTTTAGCGCAAGGTGAACGGCAAAAGAAGGCGTTGAACGTTAGCACCTTGGCGCCTGGAGCGAGTAGCATGGTGAGCTGGATGCTAACGGCGAACGATACGGGACAACATGCGATAAGATTGGACGTCGAAGGGTTGATTTCTGGGTCAGTGGGAGGGAATGCGAACTATTCCTCTTACAATTATGCCGACAGAATAGGCACGTCAGTCAATTTGACGCTAGATCTCAGAGAAGATAACGAGCCACCGATCATAGGAGTTCTCTCTCGAACACCTGAAGATGACGTACAACCATCGCAGGAAACACATATTTCAGTCAACGTAACCGATTTGGAAAGCGGAATCCAGAACGTGACTCTGCAGTACAGCTTGAACAACGACTCTGCATGGAGTATTCTGCCCATGAGCTATGATCTCACTTCACACCTCTACGATGCGATTATACCCGGACAGCCTGGAGGAGCTTACGTGAAGCTCAAAATAGTGGCTCAAGATGAGGTTGGTAATGTTGCTTTCAAAGATGGAACGGAACCCGATTTTGCGTACCAAGTGGCTCAGGAAACCCAGTTTGATCTAATACCGCTAGTGATTGTGGCCTTGGCCTTAATCGTTGTTCTGCTCCTGATTGTACTAAGGAAGCGCTTTTCCCAAAGAAAATGAAACAGTCACCTCCTGATTCCCAGAGTTTCAAACAGGAGTTAACACAGAAAATAACGCGTGATCAGGGTAAGAGACATCTGCTCGGGCAAGAAGAAAGACTGGGTTAGACCAGCTTGTTTGACAAGTTTGAGAGTGGTTCGTCACACGCTTTGCACAACCTTCAGAGCACTCTGTTCGGTTTCCGGTATTGGGTAAATCTTAAATTGCCAACGCCAGAGTACATCACTGTTGAAAGAAGGACTGTTTTATGAAAGACATCTATGTGAAGTTGCTGCTGGAAATGATGGGACAATGTAAACGAAGTGACAGAGAGCTTGCAAAAGCTTTGCATGTCTCGCAGCCCACTGTTACTCGTGCGCGTCGCTGGCTTGAGCAGAATGGTTACATAAGCGAGTACACGTTGATACCGGACTTTGCGAAGATAGGGCTTGAACTCGTTGCTTTCACGTTGATCAAGTTACGTACTGGAAGTTCTGCCGAGAAATATGAGGAGACAAAGAGAAGATCAATAGCTTTCCTGCAGAAGAGCCCGAATGCTGTTATGAGCTTGCGAGGCGAAGGAATGGGTTGCGACGGAATACTGGTTACCTTACACAAGAATTTCGCCGAGTTCACGCGCTTCATGAGAGAATTGAAGATGGAAGCCACTGGAATGGAGGTTGTCGGCAGTTTTCTGGCAAGTCTGACAGATCCAAATCAGTATCGAAGCTTGACATTCAAGCATATCAAAGACTACGTAAACAGAGAAGAGAAAGAATAGTACACTCAACGACGTTGTTCACGTAGAGAACCGAAAACCTATTTTAAAGGAGAACCATCAAGTTAGAACACGGTTTAGATAGGGGGCCGGTAGTCTAGCTCGGTTAGGACATCTGCTTGACGTGCAGAAGGTCGCCGGTTCGAGTCCGGTCCGGCCCACCACAAAACATTCATCCTTAATTGATTCAGGGTTGTTCAACTGATTGCACTTGTGAGAAATGTGTGATTAGGTGTTTCAAGTGGTTTTCAAAGGTCTTACTAAGATTGAAGCCAAGACTGCGAGTCTTCTCAACCAATTCTTGATCTACATACAATACAAGATTGCGTTTGTTTGACAATTGTGTTTGCACCCGGGCAGGTGCGAGGGGAGGTTCTTTGTTATATGTTTGGTGATTGTTGTTCTTTTGACATACTTGATTTGAGGGAGTTTTATCCCAAAACCCAAACTTCCCCTATCCCTTTCCTTCTCCTTCCCGCCCAAACCCAAACACACACACTCAGCGCGCGCACACAAATATCTTATATGCTGAAGAAGAGATTGTTGGACAGACAATTAGGGAGGCGTTATTTTGGTTAGGATAGAAAAATCAGTTGAAATCAAGGCTCCGCCTGAGAAAGTCTGGGAAATGCTTGCTTTCGACAGGATGCCAGAATGGATGTACTGGAAGAGTGTCGCGTTCATTTCCGAGGTTCGCACTCCCGAGGACAAGTATAGACTGGGTGCATCTGCTCATGTGACTGAGAAGCACGCGAAATATGATCTGGAGATCACGGAGAGTCTCGAAAACGAGAAGATTATGTATAGCTCGAAAGGTATCGCAGGGGGAATATCGCATTTGACTCTAACATATACCTTGAAACCCGTTGAGGGGGGGGGACTGAAGTCACATATGCATGTGCTTGTTGGGGTTGGGGGATTCTTTGCTCAATTTGCGGATTGTTCGGGGACAAACTTTTCGGTGTTGAGTCATCCTTAAACAATCTGAAGAGCCTTCTGGAGAAATAGATACTCACTAGAACAGTAACCTGCTGAAATACTAGATTCTGCTTCAACTCCTTTTGTCGTTTCCTCCTTGCTCAAGATTAACAATCCTAGGAGCCCATGTTTCTCGTTCATCGTACGTGTTTTTTGTGTGTGTGCGGTAAAGTTTTACTCCTTCCTTCAAGAAACCTGCCAAGTCCATGCATACCAGAAGATTAGTGCAGTTACCACGATTGTTGAAATGCAGATTAGTAATTGGTGGATTGAGGGTTTATTGGATATGTGTACTACGGGGCACTTTGCTAAGTGGAATATGCTTAGGAGAATATACAATCCGCCTAAAACCATATTCAGATAGCGATTTGCCAAACCCCCCAAGGTCACCGACAAAAAAGCCATAGTAAGAGGAATCAGCCAGTCAGCGAACACTTCCACAATCGCTAAGCGCGCATTGGTGTGTTTAGTTGCCAAGGTCACTTCGTCACTTAGCATTTTCTGTAAAACATCAGGTTCGAAGAATAACATAGCATAGTGAACTACCATCGCCACTGCGGCGAATATCCACAACACTGAAATCCTTATCATCACATCTTCCATGATTTAATCATCTCCTATTCTTGGAGTCAATTCTTTGCATTCGGTCGAAACTAAATTTAACAGTTGTGTTGAGAAACAAACAAGGAGGATTTCTTAGCCATCAACGTCTCAATAATTGTAGCGGTCATCTTGTTGTTTCTTTGCATTTTCGGGCTTCAGACAAAACTCTAACCCCACACACGCAATAATCCCTTTTCGGTTCGGCTATAACTTTTCCGCACGCGCTATGCCTCAATGAGCTACTTAGTGGTCACTTTCTTGGAATTGGAAAGAGAGTCTGGTTTGAAAATCAAAACAAGGGCAAACGTTAGGATCGCGGTCACCAATAGATAGAATGGGAACACCGAATAGGAAATACTCGAATTGATGAACAAGAATGTATTCACTGTATTAATTGAGCTGTGATACAGTGAGACCGTCAACAAACTTCCCTTAGTAGAGTTGTAAAGCCAACTATAAGAGACTGAAATTAAAAGTGTAAAAACAGCGAACCAGAAGAAATTGTGAAAAGTGTTAGCCATCAGGCTGTCTTTAACTGCAAAATGGGGCCAGTGCCACAATGTCCAGAATACTCCAATCATCAAGCTGGAAGCTAGAGCGCTATATCTTCTCTGCAGCGTAGGCAAAGCGTAACCACGCCATCCGATCTCCTCCAACATATTCATGAGAAAATTGGCAATTAGAATCAATGGAAACCCAACCAGTCCGCTCATGTCCAAATTATAGACCCCGCCAAAACCAGACCATAACAGAACTGCACAAATGCTGAGAACAAATGGAATGGCGATAGGCACTAAGAACCATGACTTTGAGAAGCCTCTACGACCGAATTGACCGAACAGATAACGCGGCCCTGTTTTTCCATATTCAATACTCGCAACCACAATCGCGGCTAAAGTGGGCGATAAACCACCAACTATCAAGAATATACTGCTCAAGCTTGACGGAAACAGGTTGTATGAAGCTAAGACCCACGGGGTATATCCCACAGCTCCAATCGCTAAAACTAAGGAGAAAAAGTAAAGAATGAAGTGTGTTCCGCTAGTTGCCTTATCTGCCGACTGCATAGCCACAGTTTACAGCAGCCCTAAATATATATTCTCAACGGCACGTGCACAGTCCAAGTTCTTATCTGTGAATGCAAGGGGAGTATTAGCGCGCGCGCTAACGAGGTAGCCAAACCCAACAAAACATGGAAATACGGTCAATTTGCAGTCAATGCTTATTCATGCAACAAATGCAAAACCCAATTCCGAGAATACGTGACAAAAGGAAAACACGGCTTTGCATTGAAATTTCAGAAGGGCAAAGGCTACGTCAAGGTCTGAAGTCGATTCAAATCGATGAATACACCAGTCATGAATTCTTTCTGTCACTGCTCAGTCTATCACATTTTCAGGTAACGTCTTGATTTCTAATTTTCTAAATTCTAAACGGGAATAGGAATAGAAATTTCTAATATTTTCTACTATTTAGAAATAGAAATTAGAAAATTGAGTGCGAGGGCACTTTCTGTGTAATAAGTTTGGTGATTGTTGTTCTTTTAGAATGTGTGATTTGGGGTGAAGCTTTATCCCAAAATCCACCAAAATAAAAAGAGCGATAAAGAATTGTTCTATGGTGAAAAGATGAGTGACGCTAGACTAGTAAGGTGCCAAAAATGCGGAAAACCTTTAGGCTACGTGACTGTGTTAGCAAGAGGTCTAGCATCGTTTCAGCAACCTATTCAAAACGTCAAAATAGTTGCTATCTGCATGGAATGTTCCCAAAAGAAGTAGTCAACGGGTCAAACTGGCTTAAAAAGCGTGATGGAAGTTACTTCTAAGGCTTGCATACGATTGATCTTGGAACGAAAAGCTAGCTATAATGTAAAGCTTTAAGACAAAGCCGACATAGAGAGAATCATGTCGCTTATTCCAGCTTTTGAGTTAGGCTTATGGAACGCTTGGGTTTTCACTCTCCCTATCATAATTATTTCCATTCTTGGTCCCAAGATATTGGGTAAAAGGGCGTCTGAAGAGGTCTCAAGTTTTACTAAGAAGGTGAAAACAGTAAGCAATCTATCTTCTTTGATTATACTTTTACCATTTGCTTATAGTATATTCTTGCCATTGAAACTAGACACTATTTGGTTCGTTATTGGTTTACTCATTTATTTGGTAGCCATGTTCTTTGAAGTCACAGGGTTATTGAATTTTGCCACTACACCAGTAAATGAGCTAGTCACTAGAGGTGTTTACAGTATTTCAAGAAATCCTGGGTATCTTGGCATGTTTTTGGTAAACGTAGGCATCGGTATAGCCTGTCTTTCCTGGGTTTTTCTATTAGTGGCAATTGTAGATTTCCTTTTGCTACGCTGGTATGTATTGGTTGTTGAGGAACCCTTCCTTATAGAGAAGTATGGAGTTACATATCGCGAATACATGAATAGAACTCCAAGATGGATAGGAGTGCCGAAATCAGGGAAAAAAGACTGATACCCTACTCTGTAGTTTATCTCAAGTTGTCTTTGTTAGCATTTTTGGTTCTTTCCATTCTTCTCTGAGAATGCTGAACATGCAGTCATCTTTCCATTTTCCTCTGCAGAAGAAGGTTTTTCTTAGGATTCCTTCTCTCTTGAATCCTGCTTTCTCAAGAGCTTTGCAAGATGCAATGTTTTCTGGGTCAGCTTTTGCTTGGATTCTCTCTAAGTCTTTTGAGAGAAACAGGTAGTCAACCATTATCATGATGGCTTCACTAGCATAGCCTTTTTTTCGTTCATTAGGCACGACAAAGTATCCGACCTCTACCTCTCCTGCCGACAAAAGGTGAGCTATGTTTCCAATCTTTGTTCCATCCTTCTTCTCTATAAAGAACCACTGAGAATCCTTTAGATTGTCGTAAAGTTTCTCCAAATCGGTTTTCGTCTCTTCTCTGAGTTGTTCCAACTCTCCCCTAAAATCGGGATTGTTGTCCCATTCGTGTAGCAACGGTAGGTCTTCCTTCTCCACTATTCTAAGGTTCACATTCTTGCCTTCAAGCAATTACCAACACCATCCACTGTGTCTTCTTGTTTCGGTTCTTATGACTTGTGGAGAATCTTCGATTCAATTCTTGAAATTCTATCTTTTGAAAAATCCTTATTATAAAATCCATATAAGGAAAAATCCAAAGATAATCGAACCCTTAAACATCCTTTGTGGACTTCAGAAAACTCAACTATAAACTGACATTCTAATAGAGTGCACCTAGTGCACACGACGACGAGCCAACCTCTCTCTAACCTCTTAGTTCTTACAGCCTTGAACGGGCATCAGAAGTAGTTCAGAACTCCGGTAAGACTCATTTTGGACGCGCGCTAGCTACGTCTCGGTCCTTCTCTTTTGATTTCATGTTTCTAATTTTCCTTTCTTGAGGGGCAATGCACTGTCTGTGTATTTTTGGTTATACATTTTTCTGATTCTTAGCAGTTTTTCTGAACCTTTTTCGGTCTCTTTTTCGTAGATGCAGATTTCTCCTTCAAACAGACTTAGAATTGCCTGGGTTTCTTCTGAGGGATGCATCAGCGGATTCATCACTGCCAACGTTGTGAAGCCTTTTGATCTTAGGTCTGGAATAAGCCCTGCTAACCACCCCCTGGTGGAAACTGGACGATGGCGCAGGAGAACGTCTGAGACTATTTCGATGCAAGCTCTTCTTGGGCCACTTGGCGCTTCGTCTAATCCGCGCAAAGCTTTCGTCAAGGCAATGTCAATGTCGGTCAGGTTTTCCACGCCTTTCAGTTTGAAAACGTTAGCGAAGCTTTCGATCATCGCGTCTGCTTTGGGATTACAGATGAAAAGATAGAAGTTTGATTGGAAGTTCCTTGCGAGGGTCTCTATTCTGCTTGCTTCCGTTGTTACGAAAAATATGATTTGACTCTTTCCTGCTCCCTCTTCAAGGAATCTCTTGATCAGGAGGTCTCTTTCATCGCATGAAGGTGATGTCAGAATGACCGCGTAGTTTTCAGGTATTCCGCCGAACAGGAGATTGTCAAGATCCCCGTATCCTGTAGTAATGCGACCTGGAAGAACGGCTTCTAACACGGTGGTTGTTACAGGTTCCAGACCGCGCAGCATTTGATGGCCAGTTTCGTCAAAGCAGACCACTCTTGGCCTTATTTCAAGAGTGCCCTTCCTTAGCGGCCTTAAGACAAGCCACACATCTTCGGTCTTCAGAGGATCAAGCCGTTTTCCCTTCATGTCTAGACATGAGTCTTCTAAGTGACTGTAATCGGGTTTCGCGACTAGCTCGAAGCCATCAGGAAGAATTTCCTCAATCCTGTCTATTAAGACGGCTTCCTTTCCCACGTTTGCAATTTGCATTTCCAGTTTGAAGTCTTCTCCAATCTTGATTTCCTTTTCGATCTGGATTAGTTTGGCCTGAATGTCAGCATGTTCGAATCTTTCCAGGCCCACTGCTGTTTCTTCACTCGGAGTCGGGGTGGCGAAACTTGCGGTTGACGAAGTAGTGATCGGTGCATGCAAAACCTCGCTCAGAGACACAGCAAGCTTCCTTTCCTGTTTCACTTTTTCCAGAAGGCGCTGAACCTGTTCGGTTTTTTCGGTATGCCGTGCTTTCGCAAAAGATTCAGCCGAGATCTGCAGAACTTTTTCGGCCATCGTGTAATATCTTGCTTCTTTTTCCGGGTCTGTCTCGTTCTTGCCGTTGTCCATGAAAATGTATGCATCAAGGAGGCGTTGCATGCCTTTGGCATATTCTGAGGCGGTTTCAAAGCCAGCTTTAAGATAGTAGTTTGCAGCAGCTTCCATTTGTTTTCTTGCTGTTGAACACATGATAACGTCTCTAGTGATTTCGAATTCTGTTGCGGCTTCTAGGGCTCTGCAGAAACTGCTGTGAGCCAAAGCTAGCAAGCCTGTGGGCTGGTTAGGGGCGTGTTCTGCGGCTTGCTTAAAGAGTTCTGCTGCCTCCTCATACATTACTGGTGAGGTTTTTGCTTCGGCCATCATCATTTTTTGCCAGGCTTGGCAGAGAAAGACTAATGGTTTCAACTCTTTGCGTGTTTGTTCTGACTCGACTTCTACTATTTCTTGGAACGTTTCTGCTGCAGACCTGTATTTTCTTGAGCTCGCATCGTGGTCGCCCTGTCTGTCAAGAAGTCTTGCTTCTTCGACGGCGACTCTCCCATGAGAATATTTCCTTCTTCTATCTGAGGCTTCAATGAGCCTGCTAGCCAAGTCTTTTTCGTCTGCTTTCTCAATTCTGCTCAACTCAACTCGAAGAGTTCCTTGGGCTTCGCCAAAGAGCTCAGCTGCTTTCCTAAAGATCTCTGCTGACTTCAGACTATTCTCTTTTCTACTCAAATCCTCTGCCTGTTCAAGAAGCGACCACGCATGGAAATTTGAGGATAAGTAGCTCCAAAGTTTTGATTGTTTTAGAAGGTTTGCTGCTTTTTCATAATGTTCAGTCGCCACGTCATATTCTTGGTTTTTGTGGGCGGACTTTGCTGTTTCAATTTCGCTCCATGCCTTTGTGTAGAGAGCATAATCTAGGTAAAAATCAAGAAACTGGGAGAATCTTTGAGCCGCTGCCTTGTACTCCGCGAAAGCGTTTTCAAAGTCTTTTGCAGCTTTCTGGTATTCACCAAGGAGATCGTAGTTTTTTCCGATTTTCCAGTATGACTCTGCAGCGCGGCTTGGTAAGCCGACTTCTTTGAATTTTTCCGCAGCGTCGCGGTGAGCGTCGATAGCAATGATTAACGCTTCTTCCTCTTTAGTCAACGAATATAGTTCGCTCAATCCCCCTCCAAACGTGTCTTCGAAACCGGCAACCATGGCAAGAAGCGACGGTGTGGAGCGAGACAAAGTCCATTTCTTGCAATGTGAAACTCCTTTTTCCATGTCTGAGACAGCATTTCTAAGAAGGGTTATCTTTTGGTTTTCGCCTGTTTCTAGTTTGGCTAGTTCAGCTTCTATTAATCCTGCGTAGTAGTTGCCAACGCCGAGAATCCAATCGTTAGATGGAAACGTTTCTTCTACGAGCCTCACGTATTCTCTTCTATGACTCAAAGCCTCTTCTAGAAGCTTTGTTTTCTTATCTTTTTCAGTTTCCAAACTAGAATAGAAATGAAGTGATTTGCTTAAGGCGTGAAGAGTAGAGCCTATGGCATCCGGGGAACCTGAACGGAAAGCGTGTTCTACTCCTTTTCTGCCAATCTCTGCTGCTTTTTTCAGTAGAGTACGCTTTTCTTCTACATGAACTTCTATGCTACGTGCGAGAAGAGAGTGTCCTTCGGCACTGAGCGAGTAGGCTTCTGCCACGAAGAAATCTTGGGAGACCAATTGGAGATAGCTTATGGCCTTTTCAGCGTATTCAATGATTTCTGCGTATCTTCCTTTGTTCTTATCAGGGTTCGCTTCTCTTGGAACCATCCAATCTGTGATCTGCGCGAGGATGTAGCATGCAATGCCTTTTATGTAGTTGTCCCTAACAAGAAGACCCTCCTGTAGCATTTGCTTGGCATATTCCAGTGAGGTTTCAATCTTTCCTGTAAAGAAAAGTGTGGAAAAGGCCGCTGCCCAGAGTGACATAGCCTTGTAATATGGACTATCAAGTTCTTTGGAAAGTGTCTGTGCCTTCTCCGAGTAGCTTAAGCTTCTGTTTGCCAGCTCCTTTCCCTCTTTTTCATCTTCGCTAATGTTTGAAGCGTACCAGTTTTGAAGGCTGGCTATTGAATAGGCAAGGAGGAGTCCATTCTTGTCTTCTAGTTTTGAAAGAACTGAAATGGCCTCGTTGCCGCAGTCTATTCCTTCCCGAGCGATGATTCGCTGTTCTCCAGCGTCAGAAACAATATACAACCGCTCAAAAAGGCATGATAATAGGCTTGTACAAGTGTTTCTAAAGCCTATGTTGTCTCCAGCATTCTTTTGTGCTTCCAAAGCCTCTCTTCCGAATTTGCAACATTCGTTGAGAATTTTCTTCTTCTCTGAAGGGTCACATGCTAACCAAGAACACAAATATGCAGCGATGGCATTACAGCGTGCGCTCTTTCCTTTGTTTTTTAAACTGCCTTCTTCGAATAGTCTAGCTGCATTCTTGTATGCTTCTACTGCTGATTCTCTGAGTTTCTTGAATTCCTCCAAATCCTCAGTTTGCCTAGAAGCCCAACCGTAACAGACGCCTATTCTTTCCCAAGTCTCAGCTGCAGAGGGAGTGTCTTCCGATTTGGAATGCAACACTTTTTCGTAGAGCATTGCGGCTTCAGACCAGCAATACTTCTTTTCTTGCGTTTCAGCCTCTTTCATTAGAGAACTTGCGCCAAGATCTTGGGGCATGACTTATCGCTTGTCAATAGTACTTCCGACTATGAATTCCTTTGCATGCTCAAAAGAAAGGGGATTTTTCGCGTACTTGTCTCATTTTGAATTCACTCCGAAAATAGTGCCGTGGATCATGACGGTGAAGATGCATTCGAAGGTGAGGAATGACTAGACTCGTTCCAGAGTCAGTAAGCCGCGTATTTGAAAGCCAACGTGCACCGTTACAGAGATTGATCCAGATGCGGGGTAACTTCCACGCGCGCGACATAGTCTTTAACCCTGCTTTCACTACTGCCACAGCTGGCTTTAGAGATGCTCATTTTGACGCTCGCAGATCTATATATGCCTGCCGCTTCTTCGCAAACGTCGCAGAATTTGGCGATTCCTTCATATATACCCCAGAAAAGGAACGTGTCGAAAGGACGATACCGTAAAGGAAGAGGGACTCATCCACAAGGATGTAGATGTCTTTAGTTTGCGTTCAGAACCCAGAAATGGGAAAAAGAACAGAAACAATTCATCCAGAGTACATGATAGAGCCTATCGCTGTTCAAACGCAAACAAGGAAATTAGGAATGTGCTTTGGATCTGCCTAGTGTCTGTCCATTAGTGAACACCGAATATCGAGAAGTGATCGGTCAATCCATAGACATAGACGAGTCTATTCTCTACGACAACTCGTAATGTAATATCTTCCCAAACTGATTCTCCAATGTAGTTATTCACTATGTTTACGTCTTCATCGTCTATCACGCCATTGCCGTCCAGATCGAGTCTCGCATTGTATTTCGGATCACCGGGTTTTGAGGGGTTAGCATTGGCCACGATTGAAACGTCAGTTCCGTTTACCTTCCCGTCTGAGTTGACGTCTGCGCGAGCGAGCTCAACCTCGGTTCTCAACAACTTCAACGCTGTCGGGTCAAAACCACCCAAGTCAGTGAGACTTAATGCAAGTATGACTATTACGCTTTGATCGAAAACAGCGTTTGTCTGAATATCCCAAAACTCACCTTTTGCATCAGGCGGTTGCAGCCCAATTGTATACGCATGTGCAAACCCGTTTACCAGCACATTGTCGAAGATCAGGCCTACATTAGGATATGGATAAGCTTCCACGTTGGGCCCTGTCTCTACATCGTCTATTCCATCGTTTTCCAAGAAAGTGGCAGAAATCATGTTCCTGGCTTGAACACTGACAAGACTGAATTCATCATCGTCTAAGATGTTTTGTGGTTTTCCGTCAATGACAATAGCATCGATATGCCAACCATGATCTGGAACGATAATAACAGTGTCCAAGCCACCCAAATTTGGATAGGCATCAGAACTGTATGTTTGTGATTTCCCAGATTTCCAAGTTAGTTCTACAGAACCACTGCCATTAACGCAAACAGTTGGATATTTAATGGCTGCAGCACTAACAAGGACAGTTATGTCAGCGAAGGCATGCAGTGACAGCAGAATCACCAATGCAATTGCTACTATTGATTCTTTGAATAGCTGAAACTTCATTTCGCTTTTTGGCTCCAATTATTGAATAATACCTTGTTCATATACACCAATATAAATCCTATGGAACTTTCTTCTATCTTGCTGCAAACCCAGCGCAGCTCTGAGCGCGTGCATCCATTTTCTCCAAAATCTCGAGCGTAGGACGCAGGAATACTTCGCATTCTAATCCAAGGATTTCTTTAGTTGCCTTTTGATAAGCAAATGACAACCCGTGAAGGAATGAGGCAACACTCATTTGCGCGCGATAAGACATTCTTGGCGGACTTCAGTAAACTCAACTGTAAACTGGCATCTAAGTAACGTGCATTTCATGCACACGAGCCAATCTCTTTGCAAACCTCCTAGTTCTCTCAAGCCTCTCTGTTACGAGACCACTATTCAACCAAAACGCTCATTCATCTACTGTGTTTTATCAGCCAACGTAACGGATATGATTTCTAAATTCTAATTTTCTAAGCGAAGAAAAGAACATAATTTCTAGTATTTTCTATTGTTCAGAAATAGAAAATTCAAAGGTGCGAAGGGAGGTTCATTGTTATATGTTTGGTGATTGTTGTTCTTTTAGCATGCACGATTTGAGGCAGGGTTTTATCCCAAAGCCCAAAACCCAAACGAAGGTCTTTCCCTAAGCCATATATAGTGTTGCAAGTGAGACAATGCGTGAGGCGTTTATTTGGAGAAGAAGGCATACTTAGAGATTACAGTGCTCAAGCGTTTTGACACCAAAGAGGTATTCAAAGATCTTCCAATCAAGGCAAAGTACAGTGGTCCATGTCCCGTCTTCAAAGAAGGACAAGTATTCCAGGTTGATGAACACTGTTGTAGGCCAAACGAGTTTTGCACATGGGCTTGGGAGGCAATGTTCGCGATAATTATGACGCTCAGGTTTGGTGGCAACCCATGGTATCCTGAGTATTTTGATGAACCTGGAGTTGCAGTGGCGTGTTGCCCAGACGGATTGAGACCAGTGATCTTTAGGCTAGAGAGAAAATAGTCAAGATCCTTGCTTAGGCAAGCCCGTTGAGTGTTTGAGTGAGTGTAAGAGTGTACGTGGTTGAGAACACAGACGTAAAGGTTTGGGGGTAAAGTTTTATCCCAGTTTCTTCAAGTTGTCTTTGTCAGTATTTTTGGTTCTTTCCATTCTTCTCTTAGGATGCTGCATAAAATTATGTCTGTCCATTCTCCTCGAATAAAGCTACGTTTCCGCATTATGCCCTCTCTTCTGAAGCCTACTTTTTCTAGGACTCTCTGTGACGCTGTGTTCTTGATATGAGTTGTTGCTTGAATACAGGGAGCCTCTTTGCTGAGAAACAGG
>Ga0315279_10005875_pt1 | contig 15696 bp, 17 predicted proteins | sample YL17G06_20_MG_FD_203694 | JGI IMG/M metagenome (GOLD analysis project Ga0315279, IMG submission 203694) | Sediment microbial communities from Yellowstone Lake, YNP, Wyoming, USA - YL17G06_20 | ecosystem: Environmental > Aquatic > Freshwater > Lake > Sediment | place: USA: Wyoming | collected... | reverse complement strand
TAGAGGTCTGTGGCAACCAAGTTGCCGTTTATTATGACTCCGGGCTTCATCAATCTCTTCTGTGGATCAAGTGTTTGATCCTCAAAGACTCCGAAGCTGAGCAGGTTCGCTTCTCTTTCGCCTGAATTGGTCATTTCGTCTTTGTAGGAGTCGTGTAATTTGTCCATCAAGGGGATCATAGAGTTGTCGATCCATTTCTTCACTTCAAGAAGTCGGTAGGTGAACTTCGCGAATTTGGCTGTGTCTGGGAATTCGGTTATGCCACCAGGAACGAATGTGGATTGGTGGGGCATTTTGCCTCCCCATATTGCTGTGGCCTCCCTTGCGAGTCGTGACATCTGCAGAGCCTCAAGGTACCCTCTTCCTTTCAATGCGGCAAACTCTTCAAGTCGGCCAAACGGTGGTCCGTAGTCGGGGCCTTCCAGAGCAAAGAGTATCAGTAGGTGATCGTACAGCCACTCAGCATACTGCGTGAGGACCCTAAGCAGTGTTCCTAGAGGAGGGGGTGTGACCCTCATCGCTTTATCCAGAGCCAGAGCTGCAGCCATTCCGTGTGAGGTATAGCAGACACCACACATTCTGGACGCAATATAGACGGCGTCTCTTGGATCTCTCCCCTGAAGGATCTCTTCAAAGCCTCGGAATAGTGAATGTGAAGCCCACGCATCTGCGAACTTGTTTCCTTCCAGCTCCACCTTGATGTTGAGATGTCCCTCGATCCTTGTTACCGGGTCTATTGTAATCTCGACCACTAGTGTTCAACTCTCTGTTTCTCTTTTCTGGCACGAAGCCAATACGCCCCTGCGAGGGCCCCCCCAACAGCCACTCCGACGGCTGCAGCCTCTTTGTATGAGAGTGCAGGTATGGGAAGTGCGTCGAAGAAGGGTGATGATTTATCAGGGAACTCTGGCTGAACACAGGCTATGCATGGGGCGCCTGAAATGGTGCAAGAGGTCAAGCCATTATTCCATTTCCTTGAGTTGCAGTCTGCATAAGATATCGGTCCCTTGCATCCTAGCTTGTAGATGCATCCGTCATGACCGAATTTCTCTGCGAAATTACCCTCATCGTAGAGTCCCCTTCTAGGGCAGTCGTCATGAATCGATCTTTCAAAATACATTGTCGGTCGACCGAGTGAGTCAAGTTCTGGGAAAGGATAGAGCTTCTTTGTTGCCAGTATCAAGCTTGCTAGAGTCCCCACCATCCAGTCTGGATGTGGTGGGCATCCTGGTATGTTGACTATAGGAAAATTCAGTCTTGATCGATAATTGGTTCCGAGGAAGTCTGTCGTTCCCACAGCTCCAGTTGGGTTTGGTGCGCCAGCAGGTATGCCTCCGTAGGAAGCACATGTTCCTATGGCAATCACTGCAAGGGCGTCTTTTGCCAGTTTCGTGACCCAGTCTTTCATTGTCACAGGCTTTCCGTCGATCTCACCAATCGTGCAGAAGGTTCCGTCGTTTTTCGTTTGTATCGAACCTTCAACCAGGAGTAAGTAATCCTTTTGGGGGTTCTTCAGAGCCTCAAGGGCCTCGTTTCCCCATTTAGGCATCAGTAAAGTCTGGTAATCCAGATCTAGTTTGACTTGGGGAAGGGTGCCCAAAAGAACATCCGTAACATCAGGATAAGTTGTGTTCAGAAGTGAGACTGTGCATGACTGACACGCTGCTCCGTGAATCCAAAGAACCGAGACGCCGCCTGTAGTTATTTGGCTCATAGCTTCCTTGATTATCGAGTCGTCGAGGTGGAAGGTGGAGAGTAGGGCAGCGGCGCCGACGCCGGCTTTCATGAAGTCACGTCTAGAGATGGACATAGCCTTCTACACCATAAATCTTGAGACGCTATTTAAGCCCTCAGAATGAGAATTGCTACTTTTTAAATCTGACGTAGAAGCTGTGAATAACTAGGGTAGTAACATCTTTTCAAGATGTCAAATTCTATGCATGGTTGGAAAAATGAATTGAAGATTCTTGTTGCTGGAGTGGGAAACCTTCTAAAGTGTGATGATGGTCTCGGCCCACAGGTTATTGAGAGGCTGAAAGAGGTCCAACTTCCATGTAACGTTGATTTGTTGGATCTCGGTACTTCAGGAATGGACATTCTTCATTATTGCGCAAACTATGACAAAGTCATATTTGTTGATGCTATTAGACTTGGTAAACCTCCTGGTACTGTATATAGGATTAGGCCACGTGAGGTACAGGTAACGGATGATGAATTGCGTAATGTAATCTACATGAGTATGCATGAGATTGACTTGGAGAGGGTAATATCTCTAGGAAAAAAACTTGGAAAGATGCCTGAGGATTTGGTCATTATTGGTTGTGAGCCGAAAGAGATCAGTGTGGTGAAGATGGGATTGACTGAGGAGGTTAGCTCGAATATACCAAACATCATGAGACTGATTCTTGAGGAGATTGAAGATTAACGCAATGATATGGGCAGCACTTTACATGGTGCGCGTGCTTGGTTAGCTTGGTTATATGATTGGTTTCCCTTCTTGAGGTTTGAAGCGTATCCGTATCTTAGCTGTCTCCCTGATTGGCAGTGGGAAGCTGGTATCTTCCACCAAAGTCCTTTGGAAGGTAGATGCGCGCTAGTCTTATGTTAGAGTCTAGTAGCGTGCCAGCGTTAATCTTTAGAGAATTATTCACTCTCTAATCACGATAGGTAATCGGTATGACTTGTTGTTGAGATTTTCGGTACACTGACGCGCGCGTTTAAGAGTTCATAGTATCGGTGCTGACTGTGTGCTTAATTCATATTGATCTCGGTACCGACGTGATAGTATTTGCCTTCAGCAAGCTTCAACCATTTCTCTTCTTTTCGATGTCTGATCTTCGTTTCCAGAAAGACGAACAGTTGCAGTGCGCTGTCAAATGTCAGGAAGAGAGGTACATACCATATCAGTTTGGATCTCCCAACCTTCAACAACCCATATGATAAAGCCAGATATGCGAGCAAGAAGGGCACAGCGAAGAACATGATATGCAAAGATAATTCAGCTCGAAAAGTCTGATACAAGCTGACTAGGATGAAGTAGATTAGCGACAGGAAGGTTACTGCTTGCATAGAAATTGGAAGAGCACCCAATAACTTGGAGATCTTTCTTTTGTCATTCACGATCTCTTTTAGGCTGAATGAGTACCATCTCCGCCTTTGACGCAGATACTGCTCTAGGTCTTCAACCTCTTCCTGCCAGACATGGGCATCGACAGCTGCTATCCGCCACCCCTTGTTGAAAAGCCTCAGTGTCATCTCATAGTCTTCAATCAGACTCTTTCCATGGGTTCGACCAACATCTTCCCAAGCTGCCTTCCTTAAAGCATAGTTAGCCCCACATATTGGCTGAAAATCGGTGATCTTGATCTTCCCGTTCCTTCCTAGAACCGTTATGTCGTACCACCACTCATCCTCAATCGCCCTGAGCTTTGTAAACAGATTCCTGTGATAGTTCCCACAGTGCGTTACACCTACGACAGCCCCAACCTTGGGGTCCTTGAATGGTTGCATCATCTTCTTGAGCCAATCCTTCTCACAGAGTCCGTCAGGGTCTGTCAAAGCTATCATTTCTTTGTCAGCGTTCTTCTCAATCGCTCGGTCGAGAACTGGGGCTTTCCTGTCAAAAGGCTCAGGTGGCGTGTAGTACTCAATCATGCCCTTCTTTTCATAGCTTCGACAAATACTTTCAGTCTCATCTGTTGATTTGTTATCATAGATTATGACTTCAAACCTGTCCTTTGGATAATCCTGAGCTAGAAAATTGTCTATCTTCCTTTCAATCACGTTTCCTGACTGCCAAGCATAAGCCATCATGCTCACTCGTGGAAATAGATCATAATCTAATCTGGGTTTCTTGACGTTCCACACAATCAGAGAATAGAAAACCGAAGCCAGAAACAGGAATGAACCGATAGCATAGACTAGAATCTTCTCAATGACAGAGAACATTATCATGGACTATTACCTATGATTTCATCTTTTGAAAAGGTAGCTTCAAAGACCGCCATATTTAATCATCTATGTTCTGTCACGCGCGCATTAGATCACGATCCTGGGGCATTCTCAGCAGGTGTTAGACTACTACCTATGATAAGCATAATAGAATATCTCCAATCATCCATGCAAGTTACCTTCTAAGAGGGTGCCAGGTCTGGCAACTTCGAATGTGATGGATGTGACGATAGCAGGATATATTGTGGCCGTTATTTCTACATATGAATTGATCCTGAAGAAGCTGTGGGATTCATCTTAAATAACATCAGAGCATTGCATAGCGCGCGCCTAAGAGGAGATCCCTCCGATGAAGATCACATTGGTGCACCCTTCAAGCGACATTCTCTGCCATGAAGTCATGTTTGGGCTGAAGGCCCCGCCGCTGGGCCTTGCCTATCTTGCGGGTTACCTTGAGGAAAGGAGTTACAGACCTAACATAATTGACGCATCAGTTCAGAGATTTTCCCCAGAGGATCTTGAGTCTCAACTCAAAACTGCAAATCCAGATCTGGTTGGCATTTACTGCTCGATTACCAGAGTTAAACAGAGTCTTGAAGTGGCGAGGATCGCTAAATCTTTAGGTGCAACAGTGGTTCTTGGCGGCCCACACGCCATATTCGACCTCAAGGCTCTGATGAAGAATGAGAATGTTGACGTGATTGTACGAGGCGAAGGAGAGGCTACTTTCACCAGCCTGGTCGAGTCAATTGAGTCGGGTCGAAATCTGGCAAACCTAAACGGAGTGGCCTTCAAAGAAGGCGGAACAGTAAAAATCAATCCAGAAGCTTCACTAATCCAGAACTTGGATACCCTACCCTTTCCAGCCTTCCATCTTCTACCGATGGAAAACTACAGAATATGTGACAGCATCCCAATCAGTACACTCTCCTCGAGCAGAGGATGCTCTAGAAAATGCAGGTACTGTATAGTGCCAGAGATGTATCAGGGCAGATGGCGTGGCAAGACCCCAATCAGAGTCGTCGACGAGATGGAGCACATATTCTCAGCATACAAACCAAAAATATTACTCTTCTTCGACGAGTTCTTCACTGAGGACTTAAAGAGAGTAGAATCGATCACAAATGAGATTCGAAGAAGAAGACTGGATCTGAATTGGGCGTGCATGAGCACAGGGACAGACATCTCCAAGGAACTGATGATTAAAATGCAGAAAGCCGGTTGCTTGGCTCTCTTTTTTGGAGTTGAGTGTGGAGTCATAACCTCAACCCCTGATCCGGCAGGGAGCGGATATGGGGATGTCGTCAGGAGAGCTTTTCTGAACGCCCATCAAGCTGGATTGTTTCCCATAGCGAATGTCGTTTTCGGCTTTCCCGGAGAGACCAGGACTGACTTTGAAAATCTTGTTCAGTGGGTTATTGATTTAGATCCTGATCACTCATTATTCTTCAAAGCTGTCCCCTACAGTGACTTTCAGGATGATGAACTTGTCCACATGGAAGTCTTGGCCTACAAGAGGTTCTATGGCAGAAGAAGTTACTTTCTAAGACACATTGCCAGATCAGTCTTGAGAGCTGCTAAGTACAGAAAGTTCTCAATCGATTTTGTAACAAAGTACTCAAAATGGTTCATGAAAACCATGGCTAAACTAGAGGAACTTCAAGACCTCTGTCAGCCTGATGCTTTCTAAAATATTATATAGACTTGCCCAGTTTCTGGGAAGTCATGACGACGACGTTAGCACATAGGATCGGAACTAAGAGACTGGCACTAGCGATAGTTCTCGGTGCAGCATCATGGGCTATCAAAACGACTATGCCAGGCATCCCTCTCGCCTTCGCCATTCCCGGCTCAAAGATCGATCTTGGCTGGACCCCAGTGATATTAGCGGCCATCTGGCTCGGGCCGATGGGGGGAATAATAGGTGGCTGCCTGATGTCCCTCGCACCCATACCTACCCTATTCATTACGGGGTTCCTGTGGACGCCGTGGACACTAGGTTTAACTGGTTACCTGGCTCGAAATCGTGGTTGGGGCTGGAAAGCCGCTCTAATCTTCCCTTTGCTGCATGTTCCGATAGGCTCCGCCATCTTCACTTGGATAATACCCATCTTCTCCTTCTTCGCCTGGCAGTTAGTAATGCCTGCAATCCTTGTAGGTGAATACACTAGTGCAATAGTAGCTGCTCTACTGGCACGCTACATAGAGAAGAAACGGCCAGATATAATATCAATGATCAGACAGAACAATGTGACAGAACAACCTGTAAAACAATAGGATATGCTTATGAAGAAATTACTAGGCTACATCAGACTAACCAGACCATATGTTCTTCTTTCTGCAACTCCATTCTATATAGGGTCTGCATTCCTCAGTGTAAACGGTCTTCCGCCGATAGGGCCCCTCTCCATAGGATTCTTGACCGTAGTTCTGGCAATTGCTGCAGCTCATGTAGCTAATGACTACTTTGACTGGAGATTGGATGCGAAGAATCCGAGGACAGCTATGAGACCTATTGCCTCTAAATTGATATCCCCAAATGAGGCACTCCTATATGGGCTAGCACTGGCAATCATTGCATTTGCACTAGCTTTCACTTTAAACACTTCCTCTGTTTTGGTAGCTCTGGCGGCGATTCCGCTACCTTTCATTTATGTTTGCTTCAGAAGACACAGAATCCCATTCGCATTCATCTGTCCGGTAATTGCTATAGCTCTAATCATAATTTACGGATCCACGTCTGTTACAGGCGGATTTTTTTCAGAGAGTACTTGGGCCTTTCTGATTCTCGGTTTGATCTGGGAACCCGGGCGAGACCTGATAAGCGAAATTCAAGACGTTAAAGTGGATAAAGCAGCGGGCATTCTGACTTTGCCAGTGGTTCTATCACCTCGAGGAGCTGCAAAATGTGTTCTGGTTCTCTTTACAGCAAGCTCGATTGTAGGTGTTATCATAGGGTTCCTAACGAAGCTGGGGATTGTCTACTTCACAGCGGCAATACTGGCTGGATTTTATCTAGTCTTTAGGAGTGTAGAACTGGTGAAAGAACCTTCGAGTAAGAATGCAGTTGTGATGCGTGTTCGTGCGCCAAGATATATTGTGTCCTTGTGTGTTGGCATAGTCATTAACTATGTCATCGTCAGCATCATGTAGCGAACAGCGCGCGCTACCGGACAACTAACTCAAGTATTCCCAAGATAATTGAGTTGATCAACAAGGAAATTCCGTCGGAACTGTAGTCGGATGATCTATCGAAAAGCGCACATCTCAACAGAGCAAAGCTTAAATCAAGACAATATTGCGTTCTTGGCTACAAAGGGAGAAGCATGTTTCCAGTCACTCGTAGAAATTTCATAAGACGTGTTGCAGCCGTTGGCGCCGGCCTCATGGTCGTGAAGCTCGGATCCTCACTCATGTCAGGCATGAGAGGTAGGGAATGGGATTTATTATTGAAGCCAGGCAGCGCCTTGGCCGCCACATCAGCTGGTTCCCCGACGCCAAAATACGCTTACGTCGTAGATGTCGGAACATGCATTGGATGCAGAAAATGTGTCGGTGCATGCAAAGAAGAGAATGGTACTCCCGAGGGAATATTTTGGATGGATCTCCTCTATCCATCTGATGCTGATTACAAGTACTTACCGAGACCGTGCATGCACTGCGATAACCCGCCGTGCACGAAGGTCTGCCCCGTAAACGCGAGGTACAAACGACCAGAAGGTTTTGTTCTAACGGACTTCAAACGATGCATAGGCTGCAGATATTGCCAAGTAGCCTGCCCCTACGGAGTGAACTATTTCAACTGGAAGAATCCGAGGTCCAGTCAGGCCCCCTCCTCAAGCTCCAGCAGCCTCGCAGAATACCGCGACAATGATGGAAGATTAACGGCTGGCGGAGGACATTACACAGGTGTAATAGAGAAATGCACCTGGTGCATTCATCGAATTGAAAAGGGCAAACCTGTGCCAGCATGCGTCGAGATATGTCCGGTAAAGGCCCTTCACTTCGGCGATTTGAACGATCCCAATAGTGAGGTCTCACAGATTATTTCCAAGAACAAATACTTCCGCTTGCTTGAGGAACTGGGCACAGAGCCTAGAGTTTTCTATACTGGTGGATATCCACCGAAACTGAATCGCAAAACAGAGAAATAGAGGGTTGAACATGAGCAGCTATAAGGTCACCACAGACAAGATCCTTCAGCCAATACTCCACACAAGTAAGATCTTCCTTGTCAGCGCCGCAGTATTGCTGTCACTCATGGCCGTTGGAGCCTATGCGTATCTAACTCAGCTCACTCAAGGATTGATAGTAACCGGACTCAGAGACTGGGGTGTGGGTGGGGGAATTCCGTGGGGCGCCTACATATCCACCTTCGTCTGGTACGTCGGAATCGCCCACGGAGGCATCGCTATCTCCGCATCAATTCGAATAATGAAACTTGACGAATACAAACCCCTAGCGAGAATGGCTGAACTCTTAACAATCCTCTCACTCGCTGGAGCGCTAATCACGATAATAGTTGACTCCGGAAGACCTGATCGAGTCTTCAACTTTGTAGTCTACTACCTGGAGACAGTTGGAGATTCTCCGCTGATCTGGGACTTTACCGTCGTGCTTGCCTACTTCGTCCTTAGCGCAATCTATCTCGGAATGACCATGCGAGAAGATGTAATCAAGCTAATGAGCAGGCTTCCATCAAAATACAAAATCCTATACAGAACTGTAACGTTTGGCCACAAAGAAGGAGAAAAAGAGAAGGTCGAACAGATAGCTTGGTGGCTAGCACTTAGCCTAGTCATACTGATGGCTCTTCTCAGTGGGGGGGTGATACCTTGGATCTTTGGATTAATGCCTTCTCAGGCCGGCTGGTTCGGAGCGATACAAGGACCATACTTCTTGACCGGAGCTCTAACAACAGCTGTTGCCGGAGTCATAGTAGTTGCCTCTATTGCTGTGAAAGTATTCCACTGGGAAGACCTAATCCCGGAGAAAGTCTTCAAGCACCTAAGCAAGATGCTGCTAATCCTGACCGTCATATATCTATGGTTCATCCTACACGAACACATAACAGCTCAGTACGCTGGCCCTACAGCAGAGAAGGCAATATCTGACGCACTACTTTACGGAAGCCTCTCAACCATATTCCTGCCAGTTCTGGCTATACTCATTCTCTCGGTGATATTCCTCGCGATTCAAACCCTGCGCAAAGCCTTCAGCATGAAAGCAACTCTGGTCTTATCCATTATACTGCTGTTAACATTCTGGGTGAAGAGGCTACTCATAGTCATGCCCTCTCTGCTCTACCCAAGGCTAACTCTATACCCCGTCGGAAGCTACACACCAACCTGGGTAGAATACACAATCATAATAGCCACGGTAAGCTTCGTAGCCTTAGCATACATGATTTTCATGAAGATCTTTCCCATAATGGAGATCAAGGAGGGTGAACAACGATGATCACCATAGGATCCTTGGTAATCTTCGGCATAGTACTTCTGCCCGTCTACATAGCGGTCATAGCTGCTTTCATAGGGAAACCTCGACAACCGAAATTCGCGGCATTGATATACGGGTCAGCACTGGCGTTAACCATAGTGGCATTGGTGGGCATATGGATATTCGGAACAATAGTCTCACTCATAATCCCGTAGTTCTGAAATCTTCAACACTTCTCTCACTTTGATCAATCACGCTACTCAGGTCCAGCGCGCGCTAGGGAAGGCCTACCGAAAGAGAGATTAAGACTCAACAACTGTCAATCTGCCATCATCCAAGGCGAAGGGTGTCAAGGCCATGCATCCAACTAAACCAGCAAATCTCCTGCTGTCTTCTCTAAGACATCGCAACCTGCTGAAGGCCAAGTTGTCGCTCGTAGAAGACGAATTATTCCGGGTTCTCCAATCGTCACCAAATGCTCAGACTCTGTACGAAGCGTCACTTCATCCAATCAAATCTGGAGGAAAGAGACTCCGACCTCTGCTATCGTTACTGTCATGCGAAGCAGTTGGAAGCGACTTCAAGAAAGCTTTGCCTGTAGCTACTGCGATAGAATTGATACATACCGCTTCCTTGATACATGATGACCTGATTGATGATGACGTCAAGAGGCGGGAGGCCCAGACCGTCCATGTCAGATATGATAGAGACACCGCCATACTTAGTGGAGACCTTCTGATCTCCAAGGCCATGCAGATAATCTCCGAGAACTCTCCTGTGAGAGTCAGGAGAATTGTCTCCAGTGCATGCGTGGAGATGTCGGAGGGGGAGTATATGGACATGGTCTTTAAGAGCAGTCCGGAAGACGCCACTGAAGAGAACTACTTGAAGATGGCCAGGAAGAAGACTGGAGTATTGGTTGGGGCAGCGGCAGCATGCGGGGCAATCATGGGAGGAGGGACACCGGAGCAGGTACTATCGCTTTCAAGGTACGGTGAGTCGCTAGGCCTGAGTTTGCAGCTAAGGGATGATGTGCAGGAGATCCTGACTGCCGAGGTTACTTCAGTATCGACGAGGACCTGTCTTGACGGCCAGGGCTCAAACCTTGTACTTATACATTCACTTCGGAACTCTGACAATTCATCTCAAGATCTGCTGAGAGGTATTGTTACGTCGAATGAGAATGACAACGGACTGAAGGATGCATTGCAAGTTTTTGAGAGCTCAATGTCAATACAGCATGTTCAGAGGCTCTCAGAGAAGTTTGAGAAGGAAGCGACTAACGTGATAAAAGGGATGGCTTTCTCCAATCAGAAAATTCTTGAGGATCTGGCTGAATTCGTTGTCCGACACTAGAAACTGACCGTGGCGTTCGGATGGTGGCTTGAGTTTGCCAACTATAACACGCACTTTCGAAGTGAATGGTCCATTATCTTGGGCTTGAACCCCTTGTTATCAAAGTAGGCTGCAACATAGGCTAGCCCCAGCGGAGGAGTCTTAATCCCAAAGATAGTCTCATGAATGAGAGGATCGCTGGGTGGATGTACCAGAGCGATCTCAATCGTTTTGCTGGTCCTCTTGCTTCTGTACGGTCTCAGACTGCGCAGTTCCACGTGGTTCTAGGTAGCGTACTTAGATGGACATTTCGTGAGTATCTGCTTTGCGAGGAGATAGTTTTCCGAATTAAGTCTTCCTATGACCACTATTCGGATTCCTTTCATGAAGTTCTGCGGGATCGGTCCGTCATACAGGACTCGGATTATTGATGATCCGTCTGAGAGTGTGAAGCTAAGACCTTTTGTGGTTGTTTCAAAGTCTCCTGTAACGTTCCCGATTACTTGGATCTCTCTGCCTTGATATCTCTCAGGATGCTTAGTTATCTCCGAGACCTCAAGATACGGACTTGTGACTGATGTGAATGCTTGGAGTATCAGGTATCCAGCGACTAGTAGGACGATTATCAGCATCACTATCTTGAAGGGTTTCAACTGCGTTATTTCCTAGCGTTTCTGGGGTGACTTCAGGGCTGTTGATATTTTCTTGATCTTGGAGTGAAGCCACAGAAGATAGAGGAACACAAATCCCCAGAAGATCGATGATACTGTAAACAACAGTTCGAACGTGTTCATATCTTACCCTCCAGTACTACGTTTTCTATTTCTTCAGCCATGCGATACGTGTTGAGTGTGAGGTAGAAGAGCCAGAGGAATAATAGGGTTACCCCAATCGTTGAGGCAGTCAATGTCAATAGCATGGAGGATTCGATGCCAAATCGAAGCTTGGCGGTAGGCAGGAGCGGCATTGGGTGGAGTGTCGCCCAGAACGCCGCTGAGAAGTAACTTAAAGGAATGCTGACAAAAGCTAGAATGCCTAGGACTGCTGAGATCCGAGCTCTTCGGTCTTTATCGTTTACCGACATCCTGAAACTGACATATGCTAGATATGCGAGGAAGAGGATCAGTGTAGATGTCTCTCGAGGATCCCAGTTCCAGTATATTCCCCATGCGAGTTTAGCCCATATTGAGCCCGTGATCAGAGTGATCAAACAGAATAGTAGGCCAACTGTCGCAGAGGCTGAGGCATAGAGATCCCACGCGGGCTTTCTGGTTCTGAGATAGAATATGCTAAAGAGAAAGGTGAGAGTGAACGCAAGATATGATACCCATGCTGAAGGTGTGTGAATAAAGAAGACCCTGTACTGGTCTCCAAGGGACCTCTCAGGTGGCGCCCAAATGAAGATCATAAAGAGTGAAACGAGATTAATGAGAAATATCGCGGCCAAGGCGGGTCTCTCTTTCATAGTTCCACCTGAATAGTTCGCTACCTCAATCGTTCAGCACGTATTCAAATGTTACCCACAAGACAGCGATCATCAACAACAGGAATGACAGATTGAACTGGATCTCGGGAAGCAAGCCATCTATTGTCACACCGGCTACGAGTTTGCCTGTGGCAAGGATTGAAGGTATCAATGTCCCTGGTACAAGAGGAAGAGACAGCGCAGGTATGATCAGAGCCTTTGACTCGGAGTACATGGCCAGGGCTGATACAATTGCGCCTATTACGGCGAGATTCAGAATGCCCAAACCCAAAACGGAAACCACAAGTAATGGGTCTGATTGAAAAGAATAATTCAGAATGATCATGCTTGAAGGAACGATAAAGATCGATCCCAAACCCAATAGTGTGAAAGTGTAGGCGGTCTTCCCGAGAAGTATGGCTTGAGGGGTGATCGGTGCTAGCCTCAAGCCATCTATTGATCCTTTATCCATCTCTCGAATGAATACCGTAGTGAGGCCTAGCATGTTTACGAAGAGAATCGAGGTCCATAGGGTAGCTGGCACGAATTCTAACACATTAGGGTTCGCAATTCCTAGCGCGAATCCAAATGATAGATTTGCGAGAAGTGCAAATATCGCTATCGAGTAGATCTCGTATCTCCTTCTCAGCTCAAGACGGAGATCCTTGAAGAGGATCTCCCTCACTTCTTGCAGAAAAGAAGCTCCCGGCTCATCGGCCGAAGTACTCATCATCGATCTCAGTATCCTTTGGCCAATCGCATTTCCGCGATCCGGCCATCTTTTAGTGTGGCAATTCTATCCGAGATTTTCTCGGCAATCTCTAGGCTGTGAGTTGAGAACAGGACTGTGCAGCTATCCTTAGTCTGTTTCAGATAGTTCTCAAGATGTTCAACACCTTCAGGATCCAGACTCGTGAAAGGTTCGTCCAACAGAAGGAGTCTTGGACTGTGAATTATCGATCTGACAATATCGAGACGTTTTCTCAAACCACTCGAGAGAGTTCCAACTTGGTCCTCAAGTCGGTCCTCCACACCGAACAGCGCAGCCTTCTCGGTGATAGCCTCGTGAACCCTGTCTCGATCCCTATGCCCATAAAGTCGGACGTAGAACGAGAGATTCTCCTTCCCAGACAATTCATCGTAGAGCAGACTGTGGTGAAGTACGACTCCAATCAGTCTTCTAACGTGTAGCTGTTGTTTGAGAACGTCACATCCAAGTATCTTGGCTTCACCGCTGCTGGGGCGAGCCAGCGTGGCCAGGATCCTTATCAGGGTCGATTTCCCAGCACCATTAGGCCCCATCAAACATAGTAATTCGTGCTCAGCCACCATGAGGTCAGCGTTTCTCAGGCCGTATCTGCTTCCGTAACTCTTCGACAGGCGTGATACTTCTATGCAAGGCGTCAAGACCGACACGTCACCGTTTGTATTCATCCTGTGCAGCATCGATTTGAGTAGTCTAGTGACAAATAAGGTCATTCCATGACTCCTTTCGTAATAAACGCTTTGAAAGAAGGGAATCGATCGTGAGACAGGCTATGGTGAACATTGGCCTTGGAGACTGAAAAAGGTAATAAAAGAGGCCAAGATAACTGGGGCAAGAGTGTGAGTCGCTTGCCGGAGCTCCTGGATGATCTGAACGACTGGCGTAGAACGGCCTATTCCACGGATGTCACTCCAGTTCTTGATGGAAAAGAAATCACAGTCTTCGGCAGGGTAGTCAGTGTGCGTGAGCAGGGAGGAATTACATTCATGATACTCCAGGATATGAAAGGAGTAGTTCAGGTTACAGCTCACACGGACAAGTCTCCTGCTTTGGTTCTGGAGACGCTAGGAAGCCTCAAACAGCACAGCTTAGTGGGAATTAGAGGTTCAGTCAAGAGCATCCCCAAAGCACCTCATGGCGCCGAGATAATCCCTTCAGAAATGAAGATTCTCAGCAAACCACAGAAGAAGTTGCCTTTTGACCCATATAGAAGAGCTGAACAGAGCATCGACAAGAGGCTGGATATGCGTGTGATCGATCTTCTGCGCCCACAATCTCAGGCAATATTCAAGATAAAAAGCGTCGTTCTTGAGGCAATGAGGGGGTTCCTATATGAGGAAGGGTTCATCGAGGTAAGCACACCGAAAATAATCTCCTCTGCAACCGAGGGAGGCGCAGCCCTTTTCCCCCTGCTTTACTATGATAAGGAAGCATTTTTAGCTCAGAGTCCGCAGCTCTACAAAGAGCAGTTGGCAGATGTCTTCGAGAAGGTCTTTGAGATAGGGCCGATCTTCAGAGCCGAGCAATTTAGAACACTCAAGCACTTGAGCGAGGCAATCTCCGTGGACATCGAGCAGAGCTACGTTACTTATGCTGACGTGATGAACCTGCTTGAGAGAATGATCTCTCAAGTGATAGAATACGTGAATTCAAGATGCGTTGAAGAGTTGTCCGCACTCAAGATCAAACTTGATCCTCCTCAGTTGCCGCTCAAGAGAATCACGTATGACGAAGTCATCAAGATCCTTGAGAAGGGAGGGGTCAAGATTGAATGGGGAGACGACCTCTCAACCGCATCACTGAAGAGCTACTCAAAGATGTTTCCACAATACCACTTCATAATTGATTGGCCGACAATCTCCAAAGCATTCTACATAAAGCCGAAAAGCGGCAATCCAGAAATCTGTGAGTCCTTCGACTTCATGCACGGGTCCGTTGAACTGTCATCAGGAGGTTCCAGAATAAGCAACAGAAAGGAACTCGCAAAGAGACTTGCTGAAAAGGGTTTGAATCCTAAGAACTTTGAATATCACCTGAAGATCTTCGATTACGGTATGCCCCCACACGCAGGGTTCGGGCTCGGGTTGGACAGGCTCATAATGACACTGACCGGCGTTGAGAACATTCGAGAGGTCGTCCTCTTCCCAAGAGACCCTCAAAGGCTCACGCCGTAGAAGGATAGTTTGGCATGGTAAAGAACAAAGAGATAACAAATGCACAAGTCAAGCATCTGGCTTGGCTTTCAAGGATAAAGGTCTCCAGGACAGAGGAGCAAAAATACGCGAATGAGATGAGTCAGATTCTCAAATACTTCAAGAAGCTCGATGAGGCAGAAACAGAAGGGATAGAACCGACCTACCATGTCGCCGAAGTCACCAATGTCATGAGGGAAGATGAGCCTAAGCCTCAACCTTCAGACCAGCTTCTCAAGATCGTGCCTGTCATGAAGGGAAGACTCGTCAAAGCGCCCAGAATTGTCTAGTTGAACTTGGTATGTCGGATATTCTAGAGCTCTCAGTATCTGAGCTTGCGAGGAAGATAAGTTCACAAGAGGTATCCGCAGAAGAATATGTTTCTGCGTGTTACGATAGAATCAGGAAAGTTGAGAGGAAGGTTCATGCTTTCATAACATTAACAGAACAATTGGCTCTGGAAAAGGCCCGTGAAATAGACTGCAAGATTCGTCAGAATCAAAAAGTAGGATCCTTAGCTGGTATAGCTATTGCAGTGAAGGATAACA
>Ga0315279_10005874_pt1 | contig 15696 bp, 15 predicted proteins | sample YL17G06_20_MG_FD_203694 | JGI IMG/M metagenome (GOLD analysis project Ga0315279, IMG submission 203694) | Sediment microbial communities from Yellowstone Lake, YNP, Wyoming, USA - YL17G06_20 | ecosystem: Environmental > Aquatic > Freshwater > Lake > Sediment | place: USA: Wyoming | collected... | reverse complement strand
TTCAGGCAAGGGAGATTCCTCTTTCTATCCTCTCCCAGAAGTAGTCATTTACAGAGGCATGGGGGAGTATCATATCATCCGTGCCTCTCTTAACTTCCTTTTACTTGATTACAAATGATAATCCTGATCTTTAAGATTTAACAAGGGGCGATGATTAGTAGGTGCAACGTTGAATGGATGGGGAGGGTTTTTGTGTTCACCTCTCAGATGACCTCTGATGACCCTTCCCCCAATTCTGCTTTTGAGGCAGAAACTTACCGATAAGTTCCCTCAACCTCCCTTTCGGCGTTTAATTAGCCCAATGGGCATATTGCTCAAAATTGAAACCCCCTGATTTTGGACGGGCTTCTGGTGATTATAGAGTGAAGTCTTCAGAGGGAAGCTTCTACAGAGAGGGGCTACGCAGAGGGAATGCGAAATACCATTATGCCTTTTCAAAAGAAATCTTCAGTCTATTGCGTATCCCTTGCTGATCCGTGTTGGGTCTGCCTGCCCATTCCTTAGACAACTAAGGGAGTGGCGATGCAATCTTCCTTCCTGAAAGGGTGATTTTTCAATTTTGTCCCAACATACAACATTTGAATTGGTAATCATCAGTGTCCTTCTTCTTGCCCGGTTGGCGCTCAAAAGTATGAGGAGGGCACTGTCATAACTTGTGGTCAATTTTTCTTGACATACTACTTTCTTTTTTCTATATTCAACCCATCCCGAAGCAAGTTCTTATCACTCTCTTCATCGCGATGGGAGCGTCCGGCGATTGGACGCGCTGGCGGTCGGTCGCCGACGGCGTCACCTACAGCGTGCTGGCGATGGACGGGTTCGAGTTCGGAGGCAGCTAAGCAAGCGGCGGATGATCCGCTTGAACGAGCCACGTATTCGATGGCCGAATGGTCCCGCGCTGGAAATCATGAAGACCTCGATTTGTCGTTTTGCATTGGCACTCGGGCTCGCGCTGTCGGGCTTGCCCGCCGGCGGCGCCGAACAGCTCTCGTTGACGTTCTCATCGGTGGGTTCGTCGGAGCAGATTCCGGCGACGTTGATCCGACCCGACGGAGAAGGGCCGTTCCCGGCCGTGGTCGTCATGCACGATTGCAGTGGACTGGGAGCACCCTCGAGCGGCGCTCCGATGCGCTGGGCCAAGGAGCTCCTTTCGCAAGGTTACGTTGCGTTGATTCCGGACAGTTTCACGCCGCGCGGCGTTGCCGATGGCGTCTGCACGTTGCCCAGCAACCAGGCGAGGGTCGCGAACGGCTACGTCCGTGCAGGCGATGCCTATGGCGCGCTTGCCGCGCTTCGCAAGCTGCCGTACGTCGACGCCAAGCGCATCGGCATCATGGGAGGCTCCCACGGAGGCTGGACCACGCTGGCAGCGATGGCCGCGCCGATGCGGGAGAACAATCCGGTCGCAGAAGCGAAGCGAGATGGATTCGCCGCTGCGGTCGCGCTTTATCCGAGCTGCACGTTGCGGTACGGCACCTGGTCAACGGTGCGGCAGAACGAAAGTGTCGGCCCGGTCGTCAGTTATTCCGGTGTGTACGAGCCCATTGCGCCGGTGCTCATCCTGATTGGCGAGAAGGACGACTGGAATCCGGCCGAGGCGTGCCGCCAGCTCGTCGCAACGAGCGCCAAGGCAGGCTATCCGCTCGAAATCAAGATCTATCCCGGTGTGCACCATTCCTTCGACAGCGACAGACCGCTTCGCTACGACCCCCGTCGCACGAACATCAATTCACCGTCGGGCCATGGGGCGACCACCGGCGGCGACCCCGCCGCGTGGTCCGATGCGAAGAAGCAGGTGGCTTCGTTCTTTGGGCGGTATCTGAAGCCATAGCGTCCTCCGGTCGGAGGCTGCCTGGCGCCCGAGTCCGGAACCCGATTACCCGATGGATTCCTATAGGATTTCAACCCCGCGCCCGGGCGCTCTGATGGTTTCAATATCTGCTATAGATCTTCTGTTTTGAGACCTCCGAAAATCTCTCGATATGATTTTCATACATAATATCGGTCACGACTTCTATCAGTAATCCTTGGTTTCCAGAATCATCGTAGGGTATAGATAAGTAGGTGGAAGCGTTAAATTGGTCTTGCGGTCGGCAGGGTTTTGGCAAAACGAGGACTTCTTCCTGTACTCCACGACCGGACATTTTAGCGAAGCATGCTTGATTTCAATTGCTAATCATCAGAGGCCATTTTTCTTGACATACAACTCTCTTTTTCGTATATTCAACACATTCTAAAACGAGTTCTTACCATAATTCATGGATTGTGAGCAATGATTATACTGCCGAGGTGGTCCAATGCATTATAGAGATAAGAACGGGACGATGAAGAAGTGCCTATATGAGGAAATAATAGAAGTGGATCATTACAAGGAGAGTATAAAATCGCCAGAAGCTTTAACTACGGCAAGGATTAAGATTCAAGATTTACCAAAAGACATAAAAATTAGCAAAGACGAAATGGAAAAAGTTATTGGAGTCTGATTCGAAACAGAAAGGAGGATATTGCCATGGCGCGCATTGAAATTAAAGATTTACCAAAGGACATGAAAATCACCAGGAAGGAGATGAAAAAGATCTGTGGAGGCGGAGGCTTATTTGATATGTCCAGTGTAGGCGGCACATTAGCTTTGGGCTTTTGGCAGCAGCAAACTGATACCCTAACCCAAGCACTCTCCTCCTCAACGAACTCGTCCAAAGAAGTTGCTGACAAGATCAAAAGAACATTGAGTGGATGAAAACCTATGATTGGGTTACATCAGTGTATACTGTTGGAGCTTTTGTCATGAAGATGGGATTTCCAAAAGGTGCCGATATGAAGCCTGCGAGAGGGCTTTTATGCCTTCGTAGAGGCTTCTAAACCATTCGCAAGATCAAGATTTTTAAAAAAATTGTTTCTGTTTTTCCACTCCGGAAGTTTTGAGAGGGATTATATGACCACACAAGGGGTTAAACGTAAACTCACTGCCATCCTCAGTGCCGATGTGAAGGGGTACAGCCGTCTCATGGGAGAGGATGAAGAATGGACCGTTCGGACACTGAATGTATATAAAGACGTCATGGGAAACCTCATCCAGCAGCACCGGGGTCGGGTGGTGGATGCGACAGGGGATAATCTAATGGCAGAGTTTGCCAGCGTGGTGGATGCAGTGCAGTGTGCAGTAGAGATCCAGCAGGTGCTGAGGGCGAAGAACGCCCTGCTCCCTGAGACCCGGAGGATGGAGTTTCGGATCGGGATTAACCTGGGGGATGTGATTGAAGAAGGAGAAAGAATCTACGGGGATGGGGTGAACATTGCGGCGCGGTTGGAGGGGTTGGCCGAGGCGGGTGGGATATGTATCTCGGGGAGCGCATACGAGCAGATTGAGAACCAGCTGCCCTTGAGGTACGACTACCTGGGGGAGCATGAGGTGAAGAACATTGCCAGGCCGGTTCGGGTGTACAAGGCGCAGATTGAGCCGGAGGCCGTCCCCGAGAAAAAGGCTAAACCCAGACAATGGCAGATGCCTACTATGGGCTTGGTGATCGGTGTGATTGTGGTAGTTGCTGCCTTTGTTATTTGGAAACTTTATATTCCTCCTGCTTCTGAAAAAGAGGTTACATCCAAAGAAAAGATTGTAGCACCTCAAACCGAAAAGCCCTCGGTAGCCATTTCTCCTTCAGCTGAAGTCGCTCCCAAAGAAAAAGTAACGCCTCCATTACCTGAAAAAGTCACCAAATCTGCTCCTCCTCCACCTCCCAAGATGGAAGTGGCCTCCAAAGAAAGGATGGCCTTTCCTCTGCCAGATAAGCCCTCCATTGCCGTGCTCCCCTTCACCAACATGAGCGGTGACCCGGGCCAGGATTTCCTGGTAGACGGTATTACCGAGAACATCATTACGGCCTTGTCGTCGCTCCCACAACTCTTCGTCATCGCCCGTAACTCGACATTCATATACAAGGGCAAGGCGGTCAAGGTCCAGCAGGTGGCCGAGGAGCTGGGGGTTCGGTGTGTACTCGAGGGGAGCATTGTGAGATCCGGGGATCGCATCCGGGTGACCGCTCAGTTGATCGATGCGCTAAAGGGCCATCACCTGTGGGCAGAGCGGTACGATCGAGAGTTGAAGGATCTGTTCGCCCTGCAGGACGACGTGACCATGAGGATACTAAGGGGCATGCGGGTAAAGGTCACTGAGGGCGAACCGTCCCTGCAGGGACGGTTCCCCAAAAGCCTTGAAATATATCTGAAGTTCCTCCAGGGCATTGAAAGTGTGCGGATATTCAACGTCGACAGCAACAACCGGGCCCGCCAACTCGCGGAGGAGTGCATTGCCCTGGAGCCTGACTTCTATGGAAGCTACCTCCTTCTCGGGGGCGTTCATATAATGGATTACTGGCTGGGCTCCAAGAATCCGATACAGTCGTTGGACATGGCCATCAAGAACATGGAGAGGGCCTTAGCTCTCACGGATTCCAAGGGGAGAGTGCTTGAAATTCTGGGGTATGCCTACGCCATGAAGAAGGACTACGACAAGGCTATCGATTTGGGAGAGCAGGCCATTGCCCTGGTCCCCAATGGAGCCGATGCCTACCTCTGGCTGGCCATGAGCCTGGACTATGTGGGCAGGCGTGAGGCGGCCCTTCCGTTGTTCGAGAAGGCGATGCGCCTAAATCCCTTCCCCCCATCCTATTACTACCTCAACTGCGGCCATGCTCATCGTCTCCTGGGACGTTTCGAAGAAGCCAGAGCTATGTACAAGAAGGCCATTCACCTCACGCCCAACAATTTGTTCGCTCATTCCGGGTTAGCCGCGACCTATGCGCTCATGGGCAAAGAGGAGGAGGCAAGGGCCGAGGCCGCCGAGGTACTGCAGATCAATCCAAAGTTCTCCGTGGAATATATGGCCAAGATCAGTCCATACAAGAGGCAGGAAGACACGGACCAATATATGCAGGGTCTCCGCAAAGCGGGGCTGAAGTAAAGGGTAGTGAACTTACAACAAAGTCACTCTTCATTTAATGAATGTTTCTACCAGTAATTGTTACGCTTCACAGCTATCTAAGATTGAAGAGAAGTAGGTGGAAGCGGTAAATCGGCATCGAGACCGGCAGGATTTTGGAAAAAAGAGGAGTTCTTCCTGAAAGTGAGTTTTTTAATTTTATCTCTTTGTTCCAATGTTTCAGATGGAAATCGCTACCTGTGGTCGATCTCTCTTTACAGAAAGCGGATCGTTATGTTATTCAACATTGCCTGCTGCAAGAGTAGATTCGGGGGGAGAATGGGAGGGTGTTATGAAGAAACGGGGTAAGACATCTTTGGCCGGTTTGGTTTTACTGCTGGGGTTTATGCTCTGCCTTGCAGGCAAGGGCATAGCAGGTCCGGCATGTTCTGAAAGCATTGCCGAAGGGAGTTTCGAGGCGGGCACGCCGAATCCCTTCTGGACCGAGGCCTCGACAAACTTTGGTACCCCTCTGTGTGACGACGCCCGCGGCACTAGGAGAGCAAAAACAGGAAGCTGGTGGGCTTGGTTTGGAGGGATAGATGCAGGGGAAACCGGCTCGCTTGAGCAGAGCGTTATCCTCCCTTCGGGGAACGCCCAGTTTCTAAAATTTTATCTCTGGATAGAGCACTCTAGCGGCAACGGCACGGATTTCCTCAAAGTAAAGGTGGATGGCAATGAGGTCTTTTCAGTGCGTGAGGGCAATACTCTCTATACAGAAGAGTACACGCTCGTGACTATAGATCTTTCAGCATATGCCGACGGCGGATCTCACCTATTGAGTTTTGAATCGACGATTACAGGCAGCCCGGTGCATTCCAATTTCTTTGTGGACGACGTTTCAATACGTTGTCAGTCCGGTCCTCCCGAACCCTTGAGTCTCAACATCTCATCCGCAGCGATGACTCTTGGTTCGGAACCACATTCCTTTCAGATCAAAGGGACGTTGAACAGCGGTCCCGTGGATTTCGTCTCAACACCCGTGACTGTCAGGTTTGGCACCTATTCTGAAACCATCCCTGCAGGCACGTTCACCAACAAGAAGGGCAAATACTCTTTCAAGAAGTCTGCCTCTACGCCGGGTATCTACAGTGCAACTATCGATTCAGCAAAGAAGACCATCCAGATAAACGCGAAGAACATCAACATGTCTGGGACTACCAATCCCGCGCGGTTTTTGATGGACATGGTCACGGAGTACGCTTGTGTCATCTTGACCACGGTGCCTGACAAGAAGGGAACCAAGTGGTCGTTCAAGTCCGGGGGGACTCAATCTCCCTGCGACGCTGAGCCGCAAATAATAACGGGCAAAGTAGCGAAAGGATCTGTGAGCGGGGCAACCGTCAAATTCTTCGCCCTGAACGCCGATGGTACCAAAGGTGACTTGCTTGGGACAACGGCTACGAATACGGACGGTAAATTTACGACTGCATTTATGGTCCCTTCCTCACCCATGCTGGCGGAGGCATCGGGGGGCTCTTATGTGAATGAGGTGAGCGGAACCACTGATATTCTATATAGCTCGGATACATTAACCGCTGTGTTGCCTGCCGGGACGATTCAGGCTGCCGTTACGCCTCTAACCCACATGGCTGCTGCTCGTGCAAGAACCCTGGCTGCCTCCGGTATTCCGCTGGCCGTAGCCGTCAATGCTTCCAATATTGGCGTTGCCCAGCAATATATGCTGTCGGATATTTTGGGAACACTTCCCGCGAGTGCAAATGACGCTGCTGAGGTTCAAGCATCCTCGCGAGAGGAGAGGAATTACGGAATCGTGCTTGCCGGACTCACGCAGGGAGCAGCAGACCTGCACGTACGGCCGATAGATCTTGCTGCAGCCTTGGCAACGGACATGGGAGACGGGATCTTGGATGGTTTAGGGGAAAACGCGATCCCGGTCCCTGCCATTTCGGCTCGTATAACCGCCCTGGATGGCGTTGGAGGTCTGCTCGCGGGCAACCCGATCCCGGTTCCGACCATTGGGCCGGTGGGACCGGTCATAACGCTGCCGGACACAGCGCTTGCCATTAATGCCTTCCTTGCCTCAGGCAACAATTTGACCAATCTGGCGGGAAAGGATATCTCTACCGTCCCGGTAAATATCAATCCCGCTGGCGGCACATATTTTATTAACGCCACTGCCTTGCCGGCCTGGGTTGAAGGTAGACCCGGCACAGCTAGACTGACTGCCAGTGGCGGCACGCCGCCTTACGCATGGGCGGTCACGCCAGGGTCAGCGTTACCTCCCTGGCCCATGGCACTGGCTACGGTGGCTAACCAAGGGGTCCTAACCGGGACCGCACCGATATTAGCCGCAGGGTCGACCATGCGCATCACTCCTCCTTTTTCTGTGACGTGTACGGACGTAACACCAGGTCCAATCGGTCCGCTGAGGCAGGCTATCCAATTGACTGTTACGATCATCAAAGCCCCGCCGACACTAAACGCCGTTAACGGAACATGCATAGCAGGTACACCTAACACTGACATTTTAGTAGCTACAGCAGCAGGCGGAGTACCCCCTTATTATTTTAAATCGCCTTCTTTTATGTACGGCGCTCCTCCCCTTGGCATGGGCGTGTGGACGGTTAGTGATACGATTTATAATTCTGGGCACTTAAAAGGTACGTGTCCTCGACCAGGAGTATATCGCTTTCCTGTTGTTGTCGTAGATTCGATAGGCGCTAACAACGACCCCCTTAACCCCGTATATCCCACACTGACCATAAAGGAGTGCGCCTATTCGATTTCGCCCACCAGCAATACCCTTGGCTCACCGGGGGGAACGGGTAGTGTACGTGTGACTGCATCGAGCGGCTGCAACTGGACGGCTACGAGCAATTTAAGCTGGATTGCGATAACCTCGGGCAGCAGCGGGACAGGCAATGGGACGGTGAACTACTCTGTAGCAGCCAACTCCGGCACCGATCAGCGCGTCGGGATGATGACCATTGCCGGGAAAACGTTTACCGTGACCCAGACAGGGAGCAGTCCCTGCACCTATTCGATTTCTCCGACAAGCAAGTCATTTGACTCAACTGGGGGTACGGGCAGCGTAAGTGTGACCGCATCAAGCGACGGCTGTAAGTGGACGGCTGCAAGCAATTCAAGCTGGATTACGATCACCTCGGGCAGCAGCGGTACAGGCAATGGGACGGTGAACTACTCTGTGGCAGCCAACACCAGCACCAATCAGCGCGTCGGGACGATGACCATTGCCGGGAAAACGTTTACCGTGACCCAGACCGCGGCAAGCTGCACGTACTCGATTTCTCCGACAAGCAAGTCATTTGACTCAACTGGGGGTACGGGCAGCGTAAGTGTGACCGCATCAAGCGACGGTTGTAACTGGACGGCTGCGAGCAATTCAAGCTGGATTGCGATAACCTCGGGCAGCAGCGGGACAGGCAATGGGACGGTGAACTACTCTGTAGCAGCCAACTCCAGCGCCGATCAGCGCGTCGGGACGATGACCATTGCCGGGAAGACATTTACCGTGACGCAGTCAGGGAGCAGTCCCTGCACCTATTCGATTTCGCCCACCAGCAATACCTTTGGCTCACCGGGGGGAACGGGTAGTGTAGGTGTGACTGCATCGAGCGGCTGCAACTGGACGGCTACGAGCAATTCAAGCTGGATTGCGATAACCTCGGGAAGCAGCGGGACAGGCAATGGGACGGTGAACTACTCTGTAGCAGCCAACTCCGGCGCCGATCAGCGCGTCGGGACGATGACCATTGCCGGGAAGACATTTACCGTGACGCAGTCAGGCAGTTCTTCTAACCCTTTCCATGGATCGGTTCAAGGAAACTGGTCAGGGACATGCACGAGTGGCTTTAACGTAAGTGGGACCTTCGCTATTACCATCGGCTCAAACGGCGCTGTTACTGGCACATATATTGGCGATGACTCTGGCACAATTACAGGGAGCGTAGACACAAACGGCAATTATTCCGCCTCGGGAGGAGCGGGCGATGCTTCTTGGTCCGGAAGCTTTTCCGTTAGTGGCACTACTTTAAGCGGTTCCGGATCGTGGAGCGAACCTTCTTTCGGTTGCTCAGGTACATGGTCCGGAACGGGCACTGCCACTCACTAAAACTGTAGATCCATTCGGGACAGCATCTATAATTCTCCACTGCTTGCCCCATGAGGAAAAGCCCGCTTCGGCAGGCTTTTCCATTTCTTCTCTTGGACTACTTAGATGTGAAGCCCATGTGAGAGATTCGCGGGACGGAAAATAGAGAAAGATTTTACCGTCAGGGTGAGATTGGGAATTGGGTGGGTGGGGCGACAGCAAACAAGCAGCGTTTCAGCGTACGGGAAGCCCCACCTTACTCTTGTTGCAGCTTGTCCCTATTGTATGATGTTTCTACCGGTAATCCTCAATCGTCAGATGCTGCCCGAATTGCAGATAAGTAGGTGTAACTGTGAGGCAAGACCCAATCTGGCAGGGTCTGTCAGGTCAACTCTCGTTTGGAGCATCCAAATTGAGCCTGCATCCATAGCCCCGGCCTAAAATAATTCCCCCAAGGCGCGGGCAGCTGTGTAGACGCTACCTACCCCGCTGATATATTGGGCCACCCTTATTGTCTCCACGATCTCCTCTTTGGTCGCACCCGCTTTCATCGCTTGTTCGGCTAATGCTTTCACCCCTTCGACAGCTCCCTCCGATGCATCCAAAGCCATTGCGATCAGCAATTTAAACTTTCTTGGCAGAGCTCCATCAGTAACAGCAAACGATTTGGTGTCTTGAACGAGTTTAAGAAGTTCTGGATCGATTTTCTCAAAAATCTTCAAAGGATGTTCAGCCATTCGATTACCTCCCGTTTGAGTGGTTGAGGCTGCAGTTAAGATTCGAGTTCTTTCTCAACCTTAACTCTTAACCTCAACCTTCTCTTTTCATCTCTCTCCTAAAGGGTTTGGCCAGGATCTCGAGGACCCGAAAGTCGAAAAAGTTGTTGAAGTGGGATGGCCAAACGACAATGGCGCAATCCGCACCCTGCCCCCTTTCCGATGATGTTCCTCCCACTGCAATCGTCTTGTCAATGCCTATTGCACCGCTATCAGCAGCCATGACGGTACATTCGATCGCTACCTTCATTCCTACACCGAAGAGACACCGAAGGGCTTCGGCCAGGACCTCGGTATGGGAAACCCCAGAGAATTTACTACTGATAGATCGCTCAAGGCCAGAAAGGATATGGCTCTGCTTCACCACTGTGCAACCCATGGACTCCAGCTCTTTCAGAGCATTCAGATCAAAGTTCCAGACACCGGGGGCAGAGGAGCCTGGGTGGGAGCTCACGACCACAAGGTTTGTCTCCCGGGCCATTTTCCGAGCAAACTTGAGACCTGTGCTTCCACGGGAACTTGCCACAACGACATTCTTAATATCGCCCTCTTTCAACCGTTTGTAAACAATCTCCACAATCTCGTCTGTGTTCTCAACTCCTGGTTGATTGAAATAAAAGATCGATCGACTCATTCCTTCCATATGCACCTCCTGGTATAGTCATGTTGCTTTTGACTTGATAGTCATCTGAGTATTCAAAGAGATCATTTTAATCATAGATTTGATAAGCAGAAACTAAGGAAACTGAAGCGTGACCGTATAACAGCACTCTCCCCCCAAAACCTTCATGCATTTGCCAAGGGTTGGAGTAAGTTCATGTCCCAGCCCCTGGGCATCGATCCAACCTTGAAGCCTTGCAGAGATGCCGCATTCGTATTGATCTTTTATGCCTGCCTTCACAATATTTTCATAAGCGAAGCATCTTTTCATATGCATCTCATACGATTGGTCATCTAAAGTCTTGATTTCATATTCGGCGAGGCCAGAACCATAGAGGGAGAAGGCTGCCTCCTTAAGGGTTAGGTATTCCTCCAAATCTTTTGCCGGCGATAAGGCTAAAGTTTTCATGTACCGCTTCATCTCCACTCGCCCCAGTTCCCTGCATACTGTTTGATTAAGTCGATTTGCAGCGTCGATTCCAAAATGCTCTCTCACTGCCGAAAACCATCTGGCATCGTGGGACATCCACCCTTTGATCAAAAGATCTTTCTCCATTTCAAAGGATAAACTATTCGTCACGGAATTCTCCTTTTTCACACCCGGTGCAAATACATTAAATAGTTTGACATGTGCCCTCTCACCCTTCCCCTCTCCCCGGTGGGGAGAGGGAGGGGGGTGAGCGTCTGCAAGCCGCTTCTGTAAATTAAGCCTTGCGTATGCGACAGGGGATATAACGATGTAATGGTGTGGCTGCCAGACGGTCTCGGTGCTTTGCTGGGGCAAGCCGGTTAACGTTTACACCATGGGTTTGACCTCCGTGGATAAGGCCGAAGCCGTGCGGGATGACAACCTGGCCTCGGTGAGAACTATCCGTAATTTCAGCCTCAACCATGGCAGATCCTTCTTCAGTCTCGATGAGCACTTCTTCACCTTCTGCAATTCCAAGTTCTTTGGCGTCGTCAGGGTGGATCCGCATGGTGCAAGGGCGTCTTCCCTTATTCCAGGCCGGGTCACGCATGATCGTATTGGCCACCATTTCCATGTGGTTCCCGGCCATAAGAACAATAGGATAGTCCTTGTTCGCGAGTTGGGTCTCCTCGGTTGCAGGTGTTACTTCTTTGACCCATGATTCCATCTCTGGGAAATGGATGTGGATTTTCCTGTCAGGGGTCTTCAGAACGGAGAGGTTGTTTTCCAGGTCTACTACTCCGATCTTAACGCCTCCTGGCGTGTTCAGGATCTTTCTAAATATTTCTTCTCCTGTGAGAGGACTCACCTTGTAACCGGCGCGGGCAACATCCTCTTTGTGCACCATTGGGAACCGCGCCAGCAGTCCCCAGAGCGCGGCCAGATTCTTGGACCCCAGTTCCTCTCCCAGAGTCTTCGCCAAAATGTAAGGCAACCACGGTTCTGCCTTTGGGTTAGCACGAATGTATTCCATCAGCGCAACACCGAAGCGTGGCCGGTCCCCAGCCAGTTCTCGAAGCTTAGATGGGTAATCCGGGATCATTCCCAACCTTTGAGCAAGCTCCACGAAGATGGTAGCTTCTTCCACCTGCTCTCCATCTGGTTGCACGACAGGACGGCGCATATCAAAGTAGTAGTCGGGGTATCCCCACTGAAAAAATGTGCCATCCCATTTCTCATAGCCTGATCTGGCTGGCAGAACATAATGGGATAGAGCGGCTGTTTCACTCATGGCCACCTCGATGGTGACCAGCAGGTCTAGTTTTGCGAAGGCTTTCTCATAGGCGGTCGTGTCGGCGTAAGAACGCAGAGGATTTGAACCACTGACGATCAGGCCGCGGATGCGTTGAGGGTGATCGTTATCGATCTCTTCGGGCATCACGTTGGGTGGAAAGACCCCCATGATCAAAGGAATATTTGTCATCACTGTTTTCCATGTACTCGGGTCTTCTTCTGGCGTATGGGATCCCATTGGCATCAAGTGACCCAGAAAGACGTTGCCACCTTTGGTTCCTATGCGGCCTGTTAATGTGAGCGAGATCAATTCTAAATAGGAACTGAGAGTGCTGTGCCGTCCCATCAAGATACCAAGGTCACTGCGCATTGCAGTTTTTCGGGTGGCAAAGAGCCGAGTGAATTCCCGAACAGCATTTGGGTCCAATCCACAAACACGGCAGTTCTCTTCAATATCTACATCATCAAACCAGCTTCGAATAGCTTCAAAGCCATCGACTCTGGCTGCCAGATAATCTTTGGCCACGAGTCCCTCGGTTAGCAAAATCTTGATCATTGCTTTGAACAACAGGGCGTCAGTCCCGGGCCTGAGCCGTAGATGGATGTCGGCAAGCTTGGCTGTCTCCGTCACTCTCGGGTCGATTACTGCCATTAAAAAACCTAGCTCCTTTTTCTTGTTGCGAAGCACCACCGGCGCATTGGGTATATCGTGGCTTACCATGGGATTGGCTCCCCAGAAGACAAGGAAGTCTGAACCGTTGATGTCGGGGAAGGAATGCATATACTGGCGACCAAATGCCTTACCACTCACCCAGAAAAAACCGGTGAGCTCTTGGGCCAGGGGACTGTAATGGTTCTTCGACCCTAACCCATTCAAAAAACGAACACCGAAGGCAGCTTCAAAATGGCAACCCTGGCCGCCTCCCCCCATATAGGCTATGGAACGGGGCCCATGAGTTTGGGCAATTTCTCTGAGTTTACCTGCTATCTCATCCAGAGCCTGATCCCATGAAATACGCTCAAAGCGATCTCCAATCCGTTTGAGAGGAAACTTGAGCCTTTCCGGGTTATTCTGGAAATAGGTGATGTTTGCACCCTTTCTACACAGGTAACCCTGCGAACGGGGATTTTCCTTTTCACCCCTAACCTTAACGATTTTGCTGCCTCCAGTGATGACTTCAAGGCCGCAGTTGTTAAAACACAGAACACAAGATGTCTTTTGCCATTCGCTCATGACCGGTTCCCTTCCTTTGAGTCTATTCCTTTGCCGGATCGAAAGACAGGCGTGGGAAAGGGTCTATTCTGATATGGACTCTTAAATTTGCAGTCCATTTTATCAAATTCAGATCTAAGGTCAATGAGCATGAAGTATAAAACGCAACGCCTTTTCGTGCCAGCCTGTTTGTATTCTTCAAGTATTTCTTCGCTGGTTTTCATTGCATCCCCTCATCTGGTACTTTATCCTTAGGACTACATACCAATACATTCCTCTCGTCCATCTCAAAGGTGCACTTTTCTTCAAGGATGGGCTTTAACTTTTTTCGGGCCCGATGGAGCCTCACTTTGACATTCTTAACCGTGATGCCTAAGATATCCGCAATCTCCTGATGGTTGAACTCCATGATGTCGAAAAGGACAAGAACAGCTCTAAGAGATTCAGGAAGTAGGTTGATCTGGTTCTGAACACATTCTCCCATCTGGCGCTGTTCCAATTCTTTTTGAATATCCGATTCTTTTTGAATCAAGGCTTCTTTGAAATCTTCCATCTCCTCCTGGTCTATTCTTTCTTCTCTACGTGATATCTTCAACTGACGGAAATGGTCTTGGCACAGGTTATATGCGATGCGGAATATCCAGGGAGACAATTTGGAGGGGTCTTTTAGGCTTTTTAAATTATTTTAAATTTTTAAAAACGTCTCCTGAATTAAGTCATCCGCCACCCATTCATCTTTAACAAGAGATAGGATAAACTTTCTTACCTTGGCATAGTACTGATCGTAGATATCCCAGAATTCCATCTCTGAATCCTACTATAGTATCTCTAACACTTCTTTACGATAATCTGAAAGCTGTCATTCCCGCCCCGTATCCAGTACGGGGTAAACTCCAACGGGAATCCAGGGTGAAAAGACCGGATTCCGGATCAAGTCCGGGGCAGGCTTATCAAGTCCGGAATGACCACATGTGTAAGGTCATTTCTGACATAGGACACTTGTGAAATTACCTGCAACACGATTTGCTGGCCTGCCTATCGCAGGGCAACTCATACTCCTTTTCTTCACCCATGAGACCATTGATACAATTCTTTATGGCCATATGGGCCCCTTTCTTGACTTGGCTGGCAAGATCCACTGCCTCCTGAATCTCTTCAGAAGAAAGACTCACAGCTTTGGCCTTCCGAAAATAGTGTTCGAAACAAGGAATGCAGTTGGCCGCCGTGGCAGCCCCCAAACAAATTAAAAGTTTTGTCCTCTCTTCCATGGTCATGTCCTCCATCTACTTTTTGCATATAAGACGGATTAGACCATCGAAAGGTTACATCTCTTTACAGGGTGTCGAAAAAGTCACTTTCTTGAGGCTGATCAAAAATGCCCAGATGCAAGTTGAGTTTTACGAAATCCCGTTTGCGGGGGCACCCGAAATCCTGAAGAGTGAGGCGTACTTGGAGTACGCCGCAACGACGAAGGGTGAGGGGAACGCCGCAGATGGGCATTTTTCAACAGCCTCTTTTTATGTAACCCGACCTCTTCAGGTCCTACTTTCATTTATCCTCTTTCTTGCGATCCTCTACACTGAGCTCCATTACGATATGGCCCCAGCCTCCGCATTGCACTCCAACGTCGAAACAACCAGCCCTTCTAAATCGCATCTCGTTCGGCTCAATCCCTGCATAGAACAGCTCATTTGACGCAAAAATGAGTTGGGCAATCGAATTCAAGGCATAGATGCAAATTCTTTTCGGACAAAGGTGGGTGAGAAGGTTCCCGGCTCCATCAAAAAAGAATTTATCTCCAACCTTATGCTGACTATTACACCCCTTGGATTCTACCACATTTATAACGATAGTTTTATTCATTAGGGCAGGTGCCTTGGTGAGGACATCCTCGTTTCTCAGATTTTCTCTGAATTTCTTCATCTCTTCATCATTGTAACCTAAGTGCTGTTGGACAGTTTCCCATGTTCTTTCACCAAGTTCCATTTTTTACCTCCTTAAAATCCCCCCACCCTCACCCTCAGGAGACTGTGTCGCAATCAACGAGAACCTACTTCTGCTTCAACACGGAACAGGCGGTCGGGCGATGAAGCTTTAGACCTGCCTGCGCGTAGCCGCTTCGGCGAAGGCAGGGCGGAAACCTTTCATCGCTCAGCTTTGGGGTGCCAAGCCCATGAAAAGAAACCCGTTTCCAACAAGGCCGATTACCCATAACTTTAAACGACCGCATTCGCCGGGATAGAAGTGAGGCGCGCGCAGACTTAGAAGGAGAGTTACCGACATGTGCTCTTT
>Ga0315279_10005872_pt1 | contig 15702 bp, 12 predicted proteins | sample YL17G06_20_MG_FD_203694 | JGI IMG/M metagenome (GOLD analysis project Ga0315279, IMG submission 203694) | Sediment microbial communities from Yellowstone Lake, YNP, Wyoming, USA - YL17G06_20 | ecosystem: Environmental > Aquatic > Freshwater > Lake > Sediment | place: USA: Wyoming | collected... | reverse complement strand
TCCGATTTGGATCAGGGTCCTGGGATCTCTCACCACAAAGGCAGCGCTTTCGACAGCCGCCCAGAACATCTCCCCGTACATGCCCTCCCCGCCCGCATGGTCCAGCACGGAATCCTTCCAGGCCATTGACGCTGCCAGTTGGGGGTCACCAGGGGCGATACACGCCCAGATCTCACTGCGGATGGGGGAACCCATATCGTCAACGAAGTAGTTCTCAAAGCATCCAGAGATCGGGGGCATCAAGCCACGCTCAAGATTCCTGTGACAGAAGCCATACTCGTTCCAGGGATAGGCAGACAGATAGCGCTTCCAGTAGTCCGCGAAGTCAGAAAGACTCGGGTCTACCCCCCTATCTTCAAGCATTTTCAACCAGACAAGCTGGAGATCCAGATCATCGTTGGGGGCCGGCCCATCGGGCACGGGATCGTAGAACTTAAGAGCGTTGACGTATTTCCTGATCTCAAAGGGCGCCCCTAAGGTCCCGCCGATGTTCTTGCCGAGCCAGCAGGCGAGCACCTTGTCGTAGTATTCCGTTTTGCTCAGTTGAATGCGTCGCACTCTTGTCTCCTTATGATTGCCTCAATTGGCCACGCAGTAGGTGCATACTACACCTGCGAGTAAGGAGAGGAAACCGGTTGGGCGTCAACTGTCGGTCGTCAGCCACTTCTGGAATGACGGCTTCGCTCGACAGCGCAGACGTCCAGGCGTGGTGGTACGCTAGCGCCCTCTGGTGACCCGACGACATCGCACAACAGCCTGACTCACGCTCCTCCTGCGCCACGTCCCCGTTCCATCGCTTCTCTCGCGCCGTGGAAGCCCGGCCCTCCGTCTGCTAGACTGATGTCCTCAAGAAGTCAGGCAGGAGAATAGCGAGTCGCGAGTGCTGACTAAGCCGGGGGAAGCATATGGAGTTTCGTAACCTCATAGATGACAGGCACTCCATCAGGACGTTTGAGGCGCGCCCCGTGGAGGGCGAGAAGATCGGACGCATACTGCACGCTACCAGCCGTGCCCCGTCGGCCGGAAACCTGCAGTCGTACAAGATCGCGCTCGTGACTAGCAAAAAGCTGATTCAGGAGCTTGCAGCGACGAAGCCGGAGCAGACATGGATCGCGACCGCCCCAGTGATCCTAGTGTTTCTCGGCGATTCAGAGCCGTCAGCGACGAAGTTCAACAGCGAGGGACAGAGTCTCTACACAGTGCAGGATGCCACCATCGCCTGCACCTACGCACAGTTGGCCGCAGCGGATGAAGGTCTTGGTGCCTGCTGGGTGGGAACGGCGTCGGTCGCAGATGAGGTTCGGAAGGTTCTGGGACTGCAGGATACCTTGCGGCCCATGGCGCTGCTTCCCATCGGCTATGCTGGCGGGCCGCCCCTGTGGATAACAACTCGCAGGCCGACGGAGGAAATGGTTATCGAGTTCGACGAGTAAGCTTCACTTGCACAGCGTTGCGGCGATCCCACAGCGCGAATCCTATGTCATCGTTCTCTGGAACTAGCCAGTTGAATGAAGAGGGTGCCCATGAAGTCACTCCCCATCCTGCTTGCCGTGGGTGTCCTTCTCACGCTGTCGGCGTTCTCTCACAGGCTTGCGCCGGCCGCCTTCGCGATGAGCACGCTGAACCGGCCGGCCGATCCCGTCGTGCTTACCGGCTCCGACGTTCCGTCGCTGGTAGGCATCGCGCCCGGCGACCTTGTGGCGTTCCGCTACGAAAGCGACTGGCAGCAGATACCGGTCCAGGTCGACGAGCGGGACACCAAGTACTTCGAGGACATCTACCAGAATCCTAAACCGTGGCCGGGAACTTCCATCGCCGGCGTCAGCGAGCTGGTCTACGTTGACAGCGGCACCTTCACCGGCCCCGACTCAGACCCTACGCTCGACGCCAACGACGAGATCGTCTTCATGGCAAAGGACGCGGGCGACGTGCCTCCATCATTCTCGGAGCCAGGGGAAGTGATCGCCAACACCGGCGTTGAGGTCGAGATCAGCGACCCCCTGAACGGGTCACAGACAGGCTACGTCTACCTCTTCCAGCAGGATGGCTCGCTCAGCCCGGGCGCTGGCCAGCAGTACGTAAGCTATACCTTCGACCTGCTGTCTGCCCTTACCTGACGACCTACAACACCCTGGATGGCCCCAACCCTGAAGACAGCGTAGTCATGACGCTGCTCTACTCGCACCACTTCTCTGATCGCTGGATCAGCGACGAGATACACATCATGGCGGGCGAGGCGACCGGCGTCGACATCCTCGACCGGCACAAGAATCTGTTCGCACCGGGCGTCTGCACCCGCAGCGAGAACACGTTTTCCGATGGCGAGGGCGCGTTCGTCGTCAACAAGAGCGGCCCGGTCCGCGCGATCCGCTCGTACGTCGGGGCCAACAGTGGGCCGCTAACCCAGCGCGACCACCTCTTCTATGAGGGCCGCCAGGACATACGCACCTTCCTGCGTGTTCACTCGATCCCCGGCATCATGGACTTCTTTGACTACAGTCTTGCTGCGGCTGGCATGATGTACTACGACGATCTCAACACGGCGGGTGTGACGGTGGATGGCAGCCCGGACAGCGTCGCGCTCGGCGCCATCCATTGGGAGATGGTGAGCGGTGCGCAGGGCTCGCTCTTCATGGCGAGCCTCCTGTCGACGAACATAGCTGGCTTCACCTATACCTCGTACTACCTGGACGACTCAACGCCGGATGTGACGCAGTGCACCGGCGACGCCTTCGCTTACGGCTCGAGCGGTGTGCGAGTGAACCAGACGATCCTCTGCACTGACCCGGCGCTTGATTGCACCAATTACCTTCACAGCACGCGGGTCATGTACTACGACGCTCCGGGCCTCACGCTCGCTGGCGCGCAGGCCCTCAACGATCAGGCAGACGCGCCGCTCGCCACGACGTCGAGGCCGTGGCTCGGAGGTTCTGGTGCCGTGGGTGGCATAGCGGAGTTGCCTGCTGTTGAGCCGGACGCGGCGGCCGCCGAGTCACGCTTCTCAGGACCCGGTCCCCTAGCCCTGGGCGGCCTGGCGTCTGTCGGGGCCCTCCTTCTCGTCGCTGGCGCCTGGCACGCCAGACGGGGGTGGCTGAAGTAGCCTGCAGCGGGCCGTCGCAGAGGCCGAGCGCACCATTTGGCCATAGTGTGTGGTTCGCCCCAGCTTGCTCGACCTTCCGGTTGACAGCCCCACAAGAGGGATGTAGCGTTGGGCCATCCTCGAGAAGGGTGGGCTAGCTTGTGCGAAATGTTGCACCCCCCATCGCGCTGGCCCTTGTGGTCGTCCTCCTCGCTTCCGCCTGTGGTCAGGGGCGACAGCAGGCTGCCGCGCCGACGCGGACTGCTAGCCCTAACCCCGGTGCTCCCGCTACGGGCAGGATCGCCTTCGAGTCCAACCGCGACGGCAACGCCGAGGTCTACGTGATGAAGGCTGACGGCTCCGGCCAGACGCGCCTCACCAATGACTCCGCCCAGGACGGCGCTTCTGCCTGGTCCCGCGACGGCAGCCGTATCGCCTTCACCTCCAACCGCGACGGCAACGCCGAGGTCTACGTGATGAAGGCCGACGGCTCCGGGCAGACCAACCTGACCAACAACGCGGCGAGCGACGCCGTCCCCACCTGGTCCCCCGACGGCACTCGTATCGCCTTCGCCTCCGACCGCGACGGCAACGCCGAGATCTACGTGATGAACGCCGACGGCTCCGGGGAGGTCAACCTGACTAACAACCCGGCTGGCGACGGCTCCCCCGCCTGGTCGCCGGTGCCGTAGGGGCGACGCCGACTGCCACGCGAAAGGATGGCGGAGAACCTGGAGGTCTAGCGGCTCTGGGCTGTCCGCACCACCCCTGAGCCACGATGTACTCTTAGTGTGCGGTCTCCCGAGTCTTCCTCGACGCCCAGGTAAGGACCAGGGGGAGACATATGCTACTGCCTGTTTGTGCTCGCAGCGCCGGCCAGCGGTGCTCAACTGACCGCCGACGTAGTGGACGCCGCCCGCACGCCGCTGCTGGCCGGGCGCGCGATGCCCTGTGCGCTATGGCCCGGGCGGCTCCTCCTCCAGGCACGGTACGTCCACGTCCGGCGGCTCTATGCGGATCGGAGCGTTAATGGCCTCTAGCTTCACGGTGTACCGGATGCCTTCCCCCCAACAGCCGCTCTCGTCACAGCCGCCCCCCTCGTATTCGTACTGGCGAAGCCAGAGGGTCTCGGCGTCTAGCCAGTAGGTGATTTCGCGCCCTGTAGTTCGGTCCAGGTTGTAGAACTTGTAGGCCGCATGCCCGTCAACCTCGTCAGGTCCCAAGAGGTCACCGAGCACATAGTCCTGGAGATTCCCCACCCGCACGCCCATCGCCAGCGCGAAGGGTGTGGCTTCGCCCGTCGCTATGGTACAGGTCCATCTGCCGTCGCGCTTCTCCCATTCGGTTGACGTCACGAATTGGGATTCGCCAGACCACTCGCTAACGAACCCTACACTCTCATCGGGCGCGTTGGTATACCAGAGTGGGTCTGATAGCCACCCCCACATTATGGCTCTCCCCTGGACGCGCGTGGCGGCGAGGGGCGGCACCGCCGGAGGATGCCGGTAGACCTCCTCCAGAACGGCCTCGCCCCCCCCCGCCCCTCATCCGACCCGGCTGCGATCTCTCTGGCTGTCACCGAGTAGCGGAGAGTATCGGGATAGGCCTCGAAGGCGACCTGGACCACGGCAAGCAGCAGTTGCCTATCCTCTGTAGATAACCCTTCCAGGCCCTGTTGACGGTACCTGGCAACAAGCTGTCGATACTCCGACTCGCTGGGTGCGGGGCCATCCTGAATCATTTCGATGTCCCCCGCATATTCCCCCAGGATGCCCAGGTACTCCTCCAATGCCGGTGGACCGCTGCTGGGAGTAGATGTCGGTGGGCCGCTGCTCGGGCCTAGCGCCTCTTTCCCAGACGATGTGCAAGACGCGAACGTTGCCCAGCCCAAGGTTACAAACAATAGGAGGGAAACGCGAAGCATATTCATCGTCCGTTCCACGGTGCCCGCGCCGTCCGTGACCACGGTCGAGCTGCCGAGGGGTCGGCCAGGACGTAATCTACCACACCCGCGCTGTCCCGCATGGCTATGCGCCGTCCGAAGGCGGAGTAGCACTTGACGTACGTCCCGTCGGAGCGCTTCTCGTAGATGCCGCCTATGTAGACGGTCCAGGCACCGTCGGCCGGGGTGCGCAGGAGCCGCTTGTGGAGGCTGAGGAGCCTATCGAGGGTGCTGGAGAGCGGCTTCTGAGACATCAGTATTCCCCCCAGGCCATTTGCTCGCCTGCCCGCCTACGCAACGCGCCTGGCCTCTTGTATCATGTGGGCGCCATCTATACAGGGAGGGGGTCGTCGCATGGATAGCACAGCAGGACCTGAGCAGACCACCGGGCCCGGACATCCTCCGAACCAGCAGCAAGGGACGCTCCTGGGGCGGTCGTGGGCATGGCTATGGGGCAGAGGTTATCGACCTGTCCTGGCGGTCATCGTCCTGGCGGCCGTCCTGGGCGCTGGAGCCGGCATCTACTTCGCGGTCACCGGTGGGGACGGCGCCCAGGACGTCGAGGCGCCCCCGCCCACGCCGACCACGGGCCCCGACTGGGAGAAGCTCCAGCTCCCGGAACCGGAGGACCGCTACTCCCTGACCGCCGCTCAAGCTGACGCCGGCGGCGTCGCCCCCGACACCTCCTTCGTCCTGGCGGCCCAGGAGGGGGCCCGGCTCGACGATCTCAAGAGCCGCCTGGTCGTGGAGCCGCCCGTGGACCTGACCTTCGAGGACGTTAGCTCCGAGAAGGCCACTATCTCTCCCGATGAGCCGCTCGCCGAGGGCAAGGTCTACCGCTTCAGTCTCCTCGAGGAGCCCGACGGCGCACCGGCCCGCGTCTGGGCCTTCCAAGTGCAGCGTCCCCTGCGCGTCGTCCAGACGCTGCCTCGGGACCAGGCCACCGACGTCCCCCTGGACACCGGCATCGAGCTCACCTTCAGCCACGAAGGCGTCATCGGTGTCGGCGCCCAGTTCCACATCGAGCCGCCGGTGGAGGGCCGCTTCGAGACCCACAAGCGGACGGTGGTCTTCGTCCCCCGCCAGCCCCTCAGCGCCTTCACCCTCTATACCGTCACCCTGGGCTCCGGCGTGGGCCTGGAGGGCAGCGACCAGACCCTGGGCGAAGACTTCGTCTTCCAGTTCGAGACCGGCTCAGAGAAGCGGGGCGAGCAGCCCGCCCCCTTCTCCTCTATCCAGCTCTCGCGGGCCGTCTCCGAGTCGGCCACGGGCGAGCCGCCTGTCCTGTCGCTGTACCGCTCGTACTACGACGAGGCGCCGGCCGTCGAGCCCCTTGCCTTCACCGTCTATCGCTTCCCGGACGTAAATGCCTTCATGGAGAGCCTGGCCCACTTCGATGCCATCCCGTCTTGGGCCGATCAGACGCGCTCCCGCTATCACGAGGACGCCGCCGGCCTAGAAGAGGCCGCCTCCTTCCAGGCCACGCCGGAGCTCGCCGGCGAGTACGGCGACTACTTCGTGCGCTTTCCGGCCGCGCTGCCGGCCGGCTTCTACCTCGTGCAGGCCACCGGCGCGACCAGCAGTCTCCAGGGCTGGCTCCAGGTCACCGACGTGGCGACCTACGCCTCCATCGGGCTCGGCAAGTCGCTGGTCTGGGCCAACGACGTGTCTGCTGGCAGCCCGATCGAAGGGGCGCGCGTGCGTAGCGTGGGCGGCACCCTGGACGTGACCACGGGCGACGACGGCGTCGCCTTCTTCGAGACCCCGGACGACCTGGTACAGCTCGATCCCAGCCAGTTCGGGTACAGCTCCGCGTCCGTCGTCGGCAACCTGCTGGTGGAGGCCCCCGACGGGCGCATGGCCGTGGTGCCCCTGGGCAGCATCTTCGCCGGCTACCGCTACTTCGGCTACCGCGCCTACGGCTACGTCGGCAACCCCAGCTTCTACTGGCGCTTCCTCTACACCGACCGCCACCTCTACCGCCTGACGGACACCATCCGCTTCTGGGGCCTGGTGCGCGCCCGCGAGAACCCGCCGTCTTCCCAGGAGGTGACGGTGCGGATCACGGGCAGCGGCTCGGAGTCCGAATATGAGCCGGTGGTCGTCGCCGAGGACACCTTCACCACGTCGCCCAGGGGCACGTTTACCGGCGAGCTCTCCTTCGCCGGCGTCTCCACCGGCTACTACAACCTGGAGACCCTCGTCGGCGATCAGGTGGTCACCTCCACGTTCCTGGAGGTACGAGACTTCGTGAAGCCGGCCTACAAGATCGACGTGGTACCCGACCGCAAGGCCGTCTTCGACGGCGAGACCGTCAACTTCGACGTCAGCGCCACCTTCTTCGAAGGGAGCCCCGTGCCCAACCTCGGCCTCAAGTACAGCGGCATGGCGGAAGGAGAGCTCATCACCGACGCCGACGGCGAGGCCACCATCTCAGCGACGGCCCACTCGACTGGGATGCCATACATGTCCTTCGATAGCCTGTCGCTGGACGTGGTGCCTCAGCTAGCCGAAGAGGGGGAGATCACGGGCAGCGCCTGGGTCCAGGTGTTCCCCGCTGCCGTCACCTTCCGTGACATCCAGACGGACTTCCGGGACGGCCAGGCTACCGTCGAAGGGCAGTTGACGGCCGTTGACCTGGATCGCATCAACAGCCAGGAGGCCGAGGATTTCAACGATTTCTTGGGCGACCCTCTGCCCGGTCGGCAGGTGGACGCGCAGGTGGAGGAAGTGACCTACGAGCAGATTCAGGAAGGCGAGTACTATGACTTCATCGCCAAGATCGTGCGGCCCCGCTACCGATATGAGGAGCGGCGCCGCTCCCTCCCGAGCCTGCAAGCCACCACCGACGCCCAAGGCCGCTTTGCCTTCACCTTCAGCGGCTCCGAGGACGTGACCTACGAGGTGACTCTCACCGCCGTGGATGACGTCGGCCGGACGGCTGTCCTCCAGACCGGCGTCTACGGCCGCTTCCGCGGCTACTACTCCGACCAGCCGTACTTGTCGGCTGGCCAGAAGGAGAACTACTCTGGCTTCGGGTCGACGAACACCTACGCCCTCGGCGAGGCGGTGAATCTCACCATGCGCCTCGGGCCGGACGACCTGCCCTCAGGCGGCCCCAACCGCTACCTGTTCTACTTCGCCGCGAACGGCTTGCGGGACTACCGGGTGCAGGAAGCCTCCCACCTTAGCTTCCCCTTCGGGGCGGAGTACGTCCCCAGCATCCACGTGGTGGGCGTGCGTTTCACCGGCTCCACCTACCAGGAGGTGGGCTATGGCTACACGGCCCAACTGGACCCGGAGGAGCGAGAGCTCACCGTGCGCGTCGAGCCCGACCGCGAACGCTACGAGCCAGGCGACGACGCCACCCTGAACGTGACGGTGACCGGCCCCGACGGTAACGGCGTTGGCGCCGAGGTGCTCCTCAGCGCCGTCGATGAGGCCATCTTCCGCCTGGAGCAGCCCGGCTACGACTCCGAGCGGAACATACTGGAGCAGCTCTACCAGCCGGTTGACCCCGGCATCCTGCACACCTACGCCTCGCACCAGTACCCAGAAGGTACCCCCGGCGCCGAACGGGGCGGCGACGGCGGCCCCCGCGAGGACTTCAAGGACGTGGCCTTCTTCGGCACCGTCACCACCGGCGGCGACGGCCGCGGCAGCGTCTCCTTCAAGCTGCCCGATAACCTCACCTCCTGGTGGGTGACTGCCCTGGCGGTGACGGACGATCTCTACGCCGGCAACAGCCTGAAGCTGGTGCCGGTGGGCCTGCCCTTCTTCGTGGACGTGGTCCTCAACCGCGACTACCTGACCAGCGACAAGCCTATGCTCCGGGTGCGCGGCTTCGGGCAGGAGCTCCAGTCCGGCGACACCGTCTCCTTCGAGGTGTCGGCCCCCAGCCTGGGACTGACGGAGCCCCTGACCGCCCAGGGCGCCGCCTTCCAGCCCGTGGACATCGCCCTGCCCGCCCTCAGCGAAGGCACGCACGAGCTCATCATCGAGGGCAGCCGCGGCTCCCTGAGCGATAGCCTCAAGCGCACCATCCAGGTGCTGCCGTCGAGGCTTGTGCAGACTCAGGCGAGCTTCGCAGAGCTGACGGAGGGCATCAGCCTGGAGGGCAGCCCTGACCGGTCGACCCGCGTGGTCTTCAGCGACCACAACCGCGGTCGCTACCTGCCCGTCCTCCAGTCGCTCTCCTGGACTTATGGCGACCGAGTGGACCAGATGCTGGCCCGCGCCCTCTCCCAGGAGCTGCTGGTCACCTACTTCGATGAGGAAGCCTTCGCGCCGCCCGCCGAGTTCGACAGCGCCCTCTATCAGACGCCCGACGGCGGCATCGCTCTCTTCCCCTACGCCGACGATGATCTCACCCTCAGCGCCCGCGTCGCCGCCGTAGCGCCGGACCGCTTCGGCCAGCAGTCGCTGGCTGCCTACCTCCGCTTGGTCTACGAGGACCAGAACGAGACCCACGAGCGGGCCATCATCGCCCTCTACGGGCTGGCCGCCCTGGGCGAGCCGGTGTTGCCGGCCGTCCAGGCGGCTGCAGCCGCCACGGACCTCGAGTGGCGGGAACGCCTCTATGTGGCCCTGGCCGCCCAGGAGCTGGGCGACGAGGATACGGCCCGCAGTCTGGAGCGGGGGCTGCTGGAGGAGTTCGGCGAGAGGCGTGGCCCGGCTGTCCGCCTGCGCGTCGGCGTCGATCAGGACGACATCCTGGAGGCCACGTCGCTGGCGGCCATCCTGGCGGCTGGTCTGGGCGATCCCCTAGCGCCCGACCTCTTCGAGTACACCCGCAGCAACTACACGAAGGACATCCTGGTGGAGCTGGAGCAGATCAGCTATCTGGTGAACGCCCTGCCGCGCCTTTCGCCTCAGCCGGTGCGCTTCGCCTACACCCTGGACGGCCAGCGGAAGGAGGCCGAGTTGAAGGGCGGCGAGTCCCTGGCGCTGCTGCTCTCGGCTGGAGAACTGGCCGCTCTCGACCCGGAGTCCCTGGAAGGACAGGTGGGCGTAGCCACCTTCTACCTGGTGCCCCTGGACCCGGCGACCATCGAGAAAGACCCGGATGTTGCCATCACACGTCTCTTCCAAGCCCCGTCTGGAGGCCCTCTCGTTCTCGGGGAGGGAGAGCTGGTGCGGGTAGAGCTGGACTACACCCTGGGGCCCCAGGCCCTGAACGGCTGCTACCAGGTCTCGGACCTGTTGCCGTCGGGCCTGAAGGCAGTGACCAGGCCGTATGCCTGGGGAATTACTGACCCCAACGCGTTCTACCCGTACTTGATCGAAGGGCAGAGGGTGAGCTTCTGTGTGTACAAGTCCGACCGGCAGCCGGTCATCATCTACTACGCGCGGGTGACCGGCCGCGGCGAGTTCGAGGCCGAGCCGGCCATCATCCAGTCGCAGAAGGCGCCGGAGAGCATCAATCTGTCGGTATCAGAGAAGGTGGTGATCCCGTGAGGGCGGTCTCCGTCCGCCGGCCCGCGCTCGGCCTGGGCGTGGCGGCCGTGGCCGCCGGCGGCCTGGCCCTGGGGCTGGCCGTCTGGCTGGTACCTCTGCCGGGAGTGGGGACGACGCCGTCAAGGGCGCTGGTCACCGCGTACTCTCCTGGCCATCCCCTCTTCTTCTTCGACGAGCGCTCATTCGCCGCTGCCGAGGCCGCCACCGCCGCCACGCCGGTTCAACTCATGCCGGGTGCGCGAGGCCTGCTCCTGCCTCACGACTGGGTGGGCGGCGCCTTCATCACCACCTCCCTGCGCGACCTGGCGGCCTCTCGAAAAGTGACGCGGGTCATCCTCATCGGCCCCAACCACACGAACGCTGGCGGCGGCGCCGTCCTGACCAGCGACTTGCCCTGGGAGACGCCCTTCGGCCGGGCCGAGGCGGACCAAGGGGCGGTGACCGCCCTGGCCGCCAGCGGCCTGGTGCGCCTGGAGCCGGACGTCCTCACCTACGAGCACTCGGTGGCTGGCATCGTGCCCGCCGTGCGCCGCTACCTGCCGGAGGCGAAGGTGATTCCTCTGGTCCTGCGAGGAGGCCTGACGGCCAGCGAAGTCAGCCGGTTGGCGGATGCCCTGGCACCGCTGATGGACGATGGGACAGTGCTGGTGGCAGCCGTGGACTTCTCCCATGGCCTGCCGGCCTCAGATGCTCGTCAGCGCGACAGCGAGACGCTGGCTCTGCTCCGTGCCTCCGACTGGACGCCCTTGCTGCGGTGGGGCAACGAGCACCTGGACTCGCCGGCCTCTGTGGCCGTCCTCATGGAGACTATGGGCCGCCTGGGGGCGACGCGTTTCGAGCTGAGGGGGAACAGCAACTCAGGCGAGGTAAGCGGCGACCTCACCTCGCCTGTGACTTCCTACGTCGTCGGGTACTTTCAGTGATCCTCTCGTGTAGGCTTCCTACTCTTCCACCCGCTGGTTGTACTCTTTGATGGCTTCGTCGGCCCCAGCGGCCGCGTCCGCCAGTGCCTGATCGGGGTCCTTGATGCCGGCGAGCATCTCCTCCACGCCTCGGAAGATGGCTTCGCGCACCTTCTGAAGAGGACCCAGAATGGTCCCCTCGGTAGCGGGGTTGGCCGGCGCACTAAGGTAAAGGTCGAAGGCCACTTGGAAGAGGGGGTACTGCGCCAGGACATTCTGCGCCACCGGCAGGTCGACAGCAGAACGGCTGACGGGGAGATAGCCGCTGCCGGCGAACCACTCGGCCTGCTGCTCGGGCTCCATGAGCCACTTGATGAACTTCCAGGCCGCCTCCTGTTCCTCCTTGGGGCGTACGTTAAGGATCCAGAGGCCGAAAGACGAAAAGCCGGTCTGCCCCGTGCCCCCGGGGACACCGGGCAGCCGGCTGACGCCGATCTCTATGCCCTGCGCACCCGGCTCGCCAGCCTCCAGGGCATCGATCACGGAACGCAACGCGCCTGAGTAGCTGAAGGTCATGGCGGCACGACCGGAGGCGATAGCCAGGAATCCCTCCACAACGGTGGGGTTCCGGCCTACATTGAACGCCAACCCGCTATCCACCATGTCGTGCCACCACTGGAAGAACCAGCGACCGGTATCGTTGTCGAAGAGGACTTTGGTGGCGCGGCCGTCGTGCCCGTTCTCCTTGTCTACCAAGAGGTCGCCGTGCTCGGCCAGCATGCGCTCCATCCAGATAGCAATGTCGAGGGCGAGGCCGCTCCGTGTCACGTTCCCGGAGCCGTCACGCTTCAGGAGCTTCTCCGAATACTGGCGGACCTCCTCCAGGTCCTGGGGCGGCTTCTCGGGGTCCAGTCCCACCTCTCGGAAGGCCACCTTGTTGTAGTAGAGGAGAGCGACCTCCATGGCAAACGGCATGGCCCACAGCTTGTCCTGGGAGGTGAAGGACTGGACGCCCTTCGGGTCGAGGTCTGAAAGGTCGTAGCCATCCCGGTCGACGAAGTCTTGGATGAGGGTAACGGCACCGCTGTCGATCGCCATCTGCGTGTAGATGTCCCCCAGGAAGGCGACGGCCGGGACGTTGCCTGTGGGAAGCGAGGCCACCAGTTTCGCCATGGCGTCGTCGTAGGTGCCCTGGTAGGACGGATGCACCCTCACCTCATTCTGGGAGGAGTTGAAGCGATCTACGAGGCGGCTTATGGTCTCCTGGTTAGCGGCTTGCTCCGAGTGCCACAAGTCGATATTGACAGGCCCGCCTGCTGGGCTGGCGCCAGGGGTCTCCGCGCTCGGGGTGCCCTTTTCACCACCGCCGCAGGCCCCCAGGGTCAGGGACAGGACCAGGACAGCGACTAGTGAGAGCAGTGATCTTCGCATCTCGTGTCTCCTTGCTGGTCATCTTGCCAGCCCAATTCGACGCACCTTTGGCTGTTGGAGCGGCCCGGCCAGACTCATTGCCCCCATCGGGCCGTCGAACGACTACATAGTCACGCCAGTTGGTGGTAGGAGCAACAGCGGAATTGGCCGAGCCAATTGTACATCGGGCGTCAAGCGAGAGCCTAAGAGGCGTTCCGGCTCCTGTCAGGAGGGAGTCAATACTGAGTTTCGGGGCGAAAGCGCCCTGTTCAGATTCGGTACGCGCCAGCGATGAGTGGCTGGCACTGCGCTGTGGTTGGCGGCCTTGCCCGGCGTACACAAACTTCGGGGGGTTCTGTCACTTAGGCAGAACCCCCCGGAATAGGACATGCCTACCGGCCTATTGTTGCGGGACAATCTGCGAATAGCCGGACTTCACCTCCAACGGCCACGCTATGTCGAGGTACTGGTCGCCAGTGGGATCCCAGACTGGCCAGTCGATCAGGCCTTCTATGCTCGGGTCTCCGGTCTTGGCGAACTGGGCCCACATGGACATCATTGCCTCGGATACCTGCTGATCGTCTTCGGTAAGGCCCGGGTCTTGGCTTTGCGCGCCTGAAGGATGGGCAAATGAGTCGTAGAATATGGAGTTCGGCAGTACGGCCAGCATGCCGAAGACATATGGCAACTCAAGGCCGTGAAACGCAAGGACTCCCTCTTGCTTCCATATGCTTGGCACCTGACTGAACAGGGCGGCGTAGGCGTTGTTGCCGCTCTCGGCAATGGCGGTCAACCTGGTGGTGTACGCGCCGATCAGATACGGTAGGTGTATGACAGTGTTTTCGGCCGTCAGTTCCCCCAGGTTTGTGCACGTTATCAGGGAGACGTCGTTTTGCTTGCCCGCTTTGAACACGTTTGTTGGCGTATCCAGCATGAACCAGCCGTCTACCGCCAGATTATCCAGGATGCCAACCCCCTCTGCCTCTGGCATCGCCTGCGTGAATTCTTCGCTCATCTCCGCACTCGCCTGCAGGATTTGCTCAAAGGGAGTGGCACGAAGAGCCGCGAGCACGTCTCCGTCCTCGGGAATGCCGAGCTTGGCTACCAGTTGCTCACCCAGCGCCTCCGCATCCTTCAGGGTGAGCACAGTCCGGACCCCGACGCCCTCACTGTTCGCTCCGCTTTCGAGGATCGCGCGCTGGAAAAGTCCCTTGGCCAGGGGCGAAGCCATCAGGGCGTCGACCTTGCCGCCGCCGCCAGACTCGCCGAAGATCGTGACGTTGTTCGGGCTCCGCCAAAGGCCGCGATGTTGGTCTGCACCCACTTCAAGGCAGCAATCAGGTCCAGGAACAGGTAGTTCCCTGAAACGCCGTTCGCTGATTCCGCGGTGAGCGCGGGGTGGGCCAGTAGGCCGATCGGCCCAAGTCGATGGTTTACACCCACCATGACCACACCGTGCTGAGGAAGAGCAGGCCAACTGTACGGTAGCTGGTTGGCTGAGCCGACGGCGAAGCCACCACCGTGGAACCAGACCATCACGGGCAACTGCTCGCTGGTCTTCTTGGCCGGAGTGAATACGTTCAGGTACAGGCAGTCTTCACTGATGGTCCCCGGGACCCAGCTCGCCTTCTGCTGGGGGCACATGCTGCTGAAAACAGTAGCCTCGCGTATGCCCGACCAGGGTTCGACCGGTTGTGGTGGCTTCCACCGCAGGTCCCCTACAGGTGAGGCAGCATACGGGACCCCCCGATACACTCGTACCTCTTTTCCGGGCTCGCCGACCATCGTCCCGGAAACGTACCCAGCGTCTGTCTTGATGGGGTCCAGGAGAAGGTCTGATTCCGTTGCCGTTGGCGTTCCTTTGGCGGATTCCTCTTCTTCCCCGCAGGACACGGTCATTGGCAGTGTCAGCGCCACTAGGAGAAACAGGACCACAAGAAGCCTAGGTCTGCTTGACCTGTGTTTCCTAAACATGCTGGGGTGTCCTCCCGAGAATAGACCACCTATGTGGGACGTTTGCCGGGGTCAGCTTGGGGGAAGAATGAACCCAGTCGGGGCGACTGGAATCAACCCGACAATATCCCCCCAACGACTCCGATTCTAAATGGTCTCCTGACCGCGTCGAGATCCTAGGCATCCAGACGTTTGCGCAGCGACTCCACGCGGGTGGCGCAGCATGAGCGCTCTTCGGGAGGCCGCCCTGGCCCGCGCCCACGAGGGCGCGTGTCTCCTGCCAGTTTGCTGGACGGACGGCAGAGGAACCTGCGCCTGCCCCAAGGGTAGCAGTTGTTCCTCCCCTGGTAAACACCCACTGACACCCAACGGCCTCGACGACGCCTCGAATGATCCGGCGATCATCACGCGCTGGTGGACGAGGTGACCCAAGGCCAACATCGGCCTCCGCACCGACAAAGAGCCTCGCATCGACATCGACCTCCTGGAGGTGGCCCAGGAGCTCGCCGCGGATACGGCCCTTCTCCTCGAAACCGAGGTCGTCTCCACCCCCAGAGGAGACCTCCACGTTGCCCTATCCACGGACACGTTCCTCCAATCTCGCACCATCTACCTGGACGACGGCCGCAAGCTGGGTCACTCCCCAAGGAGCACAGCCGGCGGCAATGAGGTCTCCCGTGCCCTGACCAAGACCCTCCGAGAGGGCATCCAGATGCGGTGGCGGGAGCTGCTAGAGGTGGAACAGGTCTCGGAGGAGATAGCGGCCGAGTTCGATGGGGAGGACCCTGCCCGCCCCAGGGAGCGGCAGGCGCTCTCCGAAGGCAAGGAGAAGCTCAAGGAGCTACACCAGCAGGTCAAGGAGTATGTTGGCCCCTTCGACCTTCTCGGGCCCGACGAGGAGGAGATGGAGCAGATGAGGGAGGCAATACGGCGGGTGGGGGAGCGCTAGGTGGGCCTCT
>Ga0315279_10005871_pt1 | contig 15707 bp, 13 predicted proteins | sample YL17G06_20_MG_FD_203694 | JGI IMG/M metagenome (GOLD analysis project Ga0315279, IMG submission 203694) | Sediment microbial communities from Yellowstone Lake, YNP, Wyoming, USA - YL17G06_20 | ecosystem: Environmental > Aquatic > Freshwater > Lake > Sediment | place: USA: Wyoming | collected... | reverse complement strand
TGATTTTGTTGTTTCTGGTGGGAGAAAACGAAGTCCTTGGGGAGGTAAGTCACTGAGTAACAATGAAAAGCCCCGGTTCTTTCAAAGTTGTGTCAGGACCTAGTCCTGACACGATCCGGGCGTCAGTCACCAGGATTCCGCCAGAGGCGGAAGAGAAGCTCCTGACGCAACCTTTAAAACCTGCACTCGCCACGGTCAGCTTGAACCTCTTGCTGGGCCGCTTTTTGGTGGGTAAGTATACTATGCGTCTCCAAACTTACCAAAAATAATATCGGTTCGATAATAATCAAATTCGCGGTCAGCAAAGTGAATTTGCTCTAATGTGCGTGATATTTCCAGTTCCTTCTCTATTAACTTCTTGGCAAACGGCTTTATCTCGGCCTCGCTGCTGTATTTTTTAGCGGCGATAAAAAAATCTAAATTCTCGTTGTGGATAAAAAAACGGCCAGGTATTGACGCCAATTCACTTGCTAACAAACCATACCGTAAACAAGGATAGATTTTCTTGTGCTTACCTGCTTTAGCCGAGTAGGTGAGAATATCGTGAGTGGTAATTTTAGGCTTGAATTCAATAACCACTCTCGGAAACTCTACTCCATTCAGTAGCTCAAAAATACAAATATCTGTTTGGAATGCAGATGACCCGCGTGCCGGAGACCTGGTATCCGAAACTACCAAATCCAAGCTTCGGTTTAAGTATAGTTGATAGAAAAGGTTCGCGCCTCGTTTTACGACAGCATTTTTCCCGATAACTTCAGAAGCGACGGCTTCAAACACTGAAATAAATGAAGATTCTTGCATCTTATTTTCTTGCCTCAAATTAGACCAAACACGTGGAGAAGTTTCAGCGGCCTAACGGCCAAAGTCAGCGGTGGTTGTAAGCCGTCCGCTGGAGCCTTCCATAGTTAGTTGGCATGGTAGTCTTTAATAAGAACTCTTTGAATGATCTTGAGATCATATGAGGAATCTTGAGACATCAAGTGCTGATACATCTGTGGTGTCTCTTTCTTACATTCTTCCAAGTACCTATTGGCATCTGCTGTGTTCCCGATAAATTGGAGCATCTTTGCTAGCAAATACAGATTGAATCCTCTGGATGCTGGCATCATATTCGTCTGAGACAAAAGACCTTTCATTGCTTCAATATACTTATCCTTGTTCTTCTGATCCACGAGGAAGGAATTCATGAGAAATATTCCTGTTTTCCAATTAGACAATTCATCGCCGGTAAATGCCAATTTGGGATATAAATGCCCGAGTCCGGCTATATTAAGTATTGAAAAAATGATTTGCCCTGTTTCTGGTTTGCCTTCTTCGTAATTCTTCCTAACTAACAGATCTAGCTCTTCCAGCTTTTTTACTTGTTCCTTCAATATGTTCGACACAGAATCCATGTAGCTCTCTGTATTACCCTTTATGCCAATAAGTGTAGTGCTTAATTTTGTTTGATTCAAAGAAGTCCAAAACACTGTAAGGGAGATTATTATAGTAAGGAGTGCTACGCCAATACTAAAGATACTTGATAATTCATGTGCTTTGTTCTTTTGAGCACGTACCGCTGTAACACCATACGCTCTAGCAATTACCTTGGGTATATCAGAGCCATTATGGCCAATGGTAGTAATTGTCAAACTGACTTCTTCATCTGGGTTTAACAATGATATATGCGACTTGATTTCCGTAGAGGTCTCAGACGTTACCTTTGCTATAGTAGGCTCAGAAAACTTGTATGAATCAATGACAGGATTAGCGAAAGTTATAGAATAATCTATATCACTAATAGGATGGTTCCCAGAATTCAATAACTTTATCACAAAATACTTACCAAGTTTCCCTTTCTGAGGAAAACATTCAGATTCAATAAGTTCATATTCAAGTACAAGACGCTTTTTCTTGAAAAACCATAATATTATCCCTCCAGTTATGGTGACAACTAAGCTTAGTAGAGCAGGAATAATGTACTGAGACATTCTCCATCTCCCTTAAGGGCAACTAACTACTGATTATATGGTTTCCACATAAACCCACTTTCTGGATTCGCTTCCAGACTTATATGAGTGCATACGCATAATACTCCAACGTAAATCTTATCTAATTTCTCTTTCTTCAATGGCTTACGGCCATCTTGGCGGCGTTCCGGCGTCTTAAATGGTTTCCGCATAATACCCTTTAATATGTGAATCAACAAATGAATTTATAGTTAACACTCTCCAATGTCAAGTTATTTTCCTGTCAGGAGTAGCTCCTGACAGAACAAGAAACTCACTGGTTACAGTCCTTTCGCAGACGATATGTCGTGGTTTGATCCGGCTGGAATTCGGGCCCACCGACAATGCAATAGCCATTCTTCTGCCAGAATTTCACTGCTTGAGGATTATTCACTTGAACCGCCGAAAGGATTGCTGTTACCTGTGCATTTTTCCTAATCTCGTTCTCAATCAGCTGGACAATCGCCTTCCCTATTCCCTGTTTTCGAAAAGATACAACAATCATGAGAAAAGAAAAGAAGGCAATATGAGGTTCCCCTTCAAAGTTGCTGGGAACATAATCGACGACCCCGATCATTTTTCCATCTGCTGAGAAAATACCACAGAAAACGCCACCTTCACGCTGCGAAACCTCGATATCTTTTAGTACCATCTCCATCGATGCGGTCGGGTCTGGTCCCAATGCCAAAAAGTCCTCACACTGCCGATACACATTGAGGACTGCGCTCAAATCACCTTGAGTAATGGTTCGCACTTCAAAGGAGTTATCTCGAATCACCATTCTCACCATCCGAAGAATAAATGCTTTGCCCACAGATGCGTCACCCAGCTACCGATTATATAGTTTCCGCATAATACCCTTTAATAAGTGAATCCACAAATGAGTTTATAGTTAACACTCTCCAATATCAAGTTATTTTAACGAGACCTCTGAAAAAATCATTTTTGCGGGGCTGGGAGCCCCGCCTACGCGCGACAGTTATTGTCATTCAATACCCCCACCCGCGTAAGGCGGACTCTTAGCCCGTCCTCCGATGTATTTTGCCAACCAAAGAGAAACTCAACGATTCTTTCTGATTTCATCCAGATTCGTCTTGGCGACAGGCGCCATTTTGAAAAACTCGGTTAGTTTTTCGCAGGCATATTCATCGCAATAGGCACAATTCTTGATCTTTTTTCCTTTGCCACATTTTCTGATTTCACAAACCTTACAGTAACCGAAGAGCTTATCCGTGTCAACGATGCAACCTAAGCAATTTATGTCTTCAGGTTTTAAATCTGCCTTATACTCTTTCGACCACGTTTCAGCTACTTTTTTTCTTTCATCATTATCATCTTTCTGGGTGGCAATAAATGCTGGGCAATCGCTGCAAACCTGTCCACAAACGGCGATCATTTTTTCCATGGTTTTTCCTCCTAAGTTTGACTAATACAAATGTGTTTATTTCTGATTCAAACTTGCCCCCTCACCCTAACCCTGCTACGCATTTCGCTTCGCTCAATCTCCCCTGTGGGGAGAGGGGAATCTGTAATGCATCGGCATTAAGGAGATTGAGACTGGAAAAAGCCAAAACTCAGTCTCCGTCTCAGTCTCAGTCTCAATCAGTCTCAATCTCAATCAGTCTCAGTCTTCCACGCCTAACTGCCAGTAAATGAAGCTCCAAATATCAGTATACCTATCAATAAGCTTTGATAGCGGTGTTCCCACGCCGTGACCGGCTTTGGTTTCAAAACGGAGCAGGATAGGATTATCGGCGGATGTTGCCGCCTGCAACCGGGCGGTCATTTTCAAAGCATGCATGGGATCCACCCGGGTGTCAGACTCCGCAGTGAAAAGAAGTGTAGCCGGGTAAGGTGTCTCATCTTTAACCCTATGATAAGGGGAGTATTGATACAAATACTTGAACTGTGCGGAGTCTTCTGCTGATCCATATTCGGGAATCCATAATTTAGCAATAAGAAAATTCTGATATCTCAACATGTCCAGAAGCGGGTTGCCACAAACAACAGCTTTGAACAGGTCCGGTCTTTGAGTCAATGCCGCACCCATCAAAAGTCCGCCATTGCTTCCTCCCATAATCGCTAAATGGGATAGGGAGGTATATTTTTCCGAAATAAGCCATTCGGCGGCGGAGATAAAATCATCGAATACATTTTGTTTATTCTCCAGCATCCCGGCTTTGTGCCACTCTTCCCCATATTCCCCACCTCCACGCAGATTGGGGACCGCGTATACACCACCGCTTTCCAGCCAGAGAAACAAAGAGCGCTGAAATGTGGGAGTCCTAGTGTCATTAAAACCACCATAGCCGGTCAATAAAGTGGGGTTGTCTTCATTAAATTTCAATCCTTTTTTGTGCACTAAAAACATCGAAATTTCGGTGCCGTCCTTGGAGGTATACCAAACCTGCTTCACCTCATAGAGGGAGGTATCAATGTCGGTTTTCACCCGGTCATAAAGGGAGAGTTTGTCCGTTTTGAGGTCATAATGATAAATCGTCGGAGGGATGAAAAATGATTGATAACCGAACAAAGCCTCTGAGCCATCCCACTCTCCGTTAAGCCCATAAACAGTCCCTAAAGCTGGCAGGTCTATGTCTTTTAAATATTTACCCTCAATAGAAAACATCTTCAACCGAGAAAAAGCGTTTTGCATGTATTGAGTCAAAATTTTTTCGCCTATCACCTTTGTCCCTTCCAGAACCGAACCTTGTTCAGGAATAAGCCCCTGCCAGTTTTCTATAGATGGCTTCTTCAGGTCGACTTTAAGCAGTCTATATTTGGGAGCTTTGTAATTGGTATAAAGATAAAGATGCTCACCCACGATCTCTCCACCAAACATTGCATCTATGCCTTCTACAATGGGAACAAACTTATCCGAATTTTGAAGATCACGAAAATACATCTCCGACCTAGACCAGCCCTGAGAAACCGTCACCAGCAAAAAACGGCTATCCGGAGAAAGTGCCACATCACACCACTCCTCCAGGTTCCGACCTTCTCCAAATACTTCTGCATCTTGATCGGGCTTATTCCCTAATTGATGATAGAAGGCGTGCCTGTGGTAATTTTCTTCTCCTTCTGGAACTTCTCCAGCTTTGGGATATCGGGTATAATAAAAGCCACTTTTATCTTTTTTCCAGGCTAAACTGCAGCCTCTGGTTCTTGGAATCTGATCCGAGAGCATTTCGCCGGTTTCAACATCCATGACATAAAGTGTGCTCTGCTCATTCCCCTCTATGGAAAGACCATAAGCCAAAAGCTTTCCATCATCCGAAGGATACCACCAATCCAGAACGATCAGCCCTTCTTTGCTAAACGAGTTTGGATCCAGAAGTATTTTTTCTTTGCCTTGTAGTCCCATGCGCATATAAAGAACAGGCTGATTCTGTTTGCCCTCTCGCTTGGTGTAAAAGTATCGACCTTTGCTCACCTGTGGCGTGCCAATATCGCCTATGGACAAAAATTCTTCCAGGCGGCTTTTGATTCCCTGCCGTCCGGGAAGCTGATCCAGTATAGAGCGCGTGTATGCATTTTGTTCATTCACCCACTTCCGAACCTCTTCGGATTCCCCATTTTCTAAAAAGCGATAGGGATCTTCAACTTTCTGTCCATGGATTACCTCCACAAAATTTTCTACACGATTTTTGGGTGGTTTCAACATTTTCATCTCCGTTTGGTTTGACTGAGCAGTGCAAAGGTCCTTCGCCAAAAACACTCCTGCTAATACCAGGATCAAAAGACCAAAAGAAACAAAGCCTCTTTTCATTTTTGCTCTACTCACTGAAATTTCTCCTTTAAAAATCTTTATATTGCTAAAGAACGCTCTGCTTCAATCTCCACGAATTAGCTTGAGTAAACGCCAAGTTGACTGCAACTATTGTAAAAAATACATTACACTTCATCGAAGAGCAATAAAAAATTTTCAAAAGATCATAAAATTGGGGCCTATGCTTACTCGCGCAACTTGACTTCTTTTGTCTTTTTGTTTATCATAGATACCGCTATGATCTGGTCAAGAAGTGCAAAACCGTGACATCACAAAGAGTGAGGAAGGCAGGTCATGTCAATCAAAGGATATGTAGATTATAAACGAAGAGAATTTTGTAAAGATGTGAAGTGTCCAGTCCAGGTGGAGCTGGATGCTCAAAAAGAAGGTTCTTTCGAATATGAGAAAATAAGGGAAACGTGTAAGACAAATTGTAAATATACCACTTATCAGTTTCATCACTGGTTGATAGAGAAAGGTTATTTAATCGTTAGACCTGAAAAATAACGTTAACAAGTAGAAAAAGGAGAAGTTTAAAATGGACTGGGGAATGAAAAACCGACTAAGTCAACTAATTCAAGCTGACGGTCATTGTTTCTTTTTGCCTATAGATCATGGCTATTTTCAAGGACCGACCAAGTGTTTGGAAAAACCAAAAGAGACCATAAAGCCGCTTCTTCCTTATTGTGATGCACTCTTTGTTACCAGAGGAGTATTGCGCTCATCGGTAGATCCCACCAACAGTAAACCCATTATACTCAGGGTATCCGGAGGCACCAGCATGGTCGGAAAAGACTTAGCCAATGAAGGAATCACCACCTCTATACAAGAGATCCTCCGCCTGAATGCAAGTGCGGTGGGTATCTCTATCTTTGTGGGGAGTGACTATGAACACCAGTCTCTGTTAAATTTGGCAAAGCTGGTTAATGAATGCGAAGATTATGGCATTCCGGTAATGGCAGTTACGGCTGTCGGCAAAGAAGTAGGTCAAAAAGATGCTCGCTACCTGGCTTTAAGCTGTCGTATTGCGGCAGAGTTGGGTGCACGGGTTGTGAAAACCTACTGGTGTGAAAAAGACTTTGACAAGGTTGTAAATGGGTGCCCGGTTCCAGTAGTCATGGCGGGTGGTCCAAAATGTGAAACGGAGTTAGAGGTATTCGAGTTCGTCTATGACGGCATGCAAAAAGGCGCCATCGGGATAAATCTGGGAAGAAACGTTTGGCAAAATCCTCATCCCGTAGCAATGGCCAAGGCTTTGCGTGCCATCGTTCATGAGAATGCTACGGCTAAAGGAGCTTATGAGTTATTCAATGATGTTAAGAATAGCCAATGACTATAGTTCAGAATTCATATGAGACCTTTAAAAAACTACTTGCTTGGAAGGGCAAGATTGGAGTGTTCACCTTTAGGTGAACCGAGAGAAATCTTTCGCTCTTTTTAGAAAAATTCAGGTCAAGCTGAAGCTTGACACTCCAGCAAAACCTCCCCAATTTAACTTTTCAAAGCTCTCAATAATTATATTAGAGGAGAAGATTCAATGCAGGTGGCAATGTATTATAATAACCGGGATGTGAGGTTGGAAGAGCTACCAACTCCGAAGATTGGTCCCGGTGAGATATTGGTAAAAGTGTTAACCAGTGGCATCTGTGGCAGTGATGTAATGGAATGGTATCGTATTAAAAAAGCTCCCCTGGTACTGGGACATGAGATCGCAGGAGAGATCGTCGAAACAGGTGAGGGGGTGGAATGTTACAAGATCGGTGACCGGGTCTTCGTGTCACATCATATTCCTTGCAACACGTGTCGGTATTGCCTTAAGGGCTATCACACTGTTTGTGACACTTTGCATACCACGAACTTTGATCCCGGCGGCTTCGCTGAATATATCCGCGCACCTCGACTCAATGTGGACCGGGGGGTATTTGTGTTACCTGACGAGCTCTCCTTTGAAGAGGGAACGTTTATTGAGCCTTTGGGCTGTGTGGTTCGCGGACAGAGAATAGCCCACCTTGAGCCGGGTCAAAGTGTGCTCATCTTAGGGAGTGGCATTTCGGGAATACTCCATCTCCTTTTGGCTCGCGCTCTGGGAGCCGGACGGGTGATTACCACTGATGTCTGTGAATATCGTCTGAAGGCGGCGCAAGAGTTTGGAGCAGACGCGGTGATACATGCCCGCGAAGATATTCCTGCCCGCCTGCGCAAACTCAACGATGGGAGGCTTGCCGACCTGGTGATCATTTGTACTGGTGCTTTATCCGCTTTCACTCAGGCTTTGCAATCTGTGGATCGTGCCGGCACCGTTCTCTTCTTTGCGCCGACAGATCCGGGCGTTAATCTCCCGGTTCCGGTCAATGAATTCTGGCGCAACGGAATCACACTTTTGCCCTCATACGGTGCCAGCCCCCTGGACTGCACCCAGGCGATAGAACTGATTCGAGCCGGCCGTGTGCCGGTGAGTCAAATGATTACTCATCGTTTGAGCCTGGCAGAGACAGCTCTGGGTTTCAAGCTTGTCGCTGAAGCTTCCGAATCCATCAAAGTAATCATTGAGCCACATAGACTCTGATAATTCAAAAAAAATTATCAAAAATTAGATTCGAAAATTTTTGATTACACAGAGAGCTCTGAAAAAGTCATTTTTGCGGGGCTGGGAGCCCTTCGGGGTGAATCCCTTCAGGATGAACCCCGCCTACGCGGGACTAAGTTATTGTTATTTCAATACCCGACCGCGTAGGGCGGGCTCTTAGCCCGCCGAATTCTGGCACTTTTTCAGAGAGCTCACACAGATTAAGAATCTGTTGCCCAAGAAGAAGCACCTCTGATTCCACATCTGCCTGTCCTGCCTACCATCAAGTTCACCTCTGAGCGGACAGACATACCTAGACTTCTGATATGAGTCCCAAATGAGAGGATATATAATGTATTTCGGATACGAACCAGTTATATGAAATTGCTTATATCTAGTGGAGGTAGAATATCATGCTAACGGGAATACATTTTCTTCTAACTTACATGTGCAATTTAAAATGTGACCATTGTTTTGTTTACAGTGGTCCCAATGCTAAGGGGACTTTTACTTTGAGCCAGATACGGAAGGTTCTGGATGAAGCAACTAAGATCGGCACCATAAAGTGGATATACTTTGAAGGTGGTGAGCCGTTTTTATTCTACCCCTTGATGCTTGAGGGAATCAAAATTGCTCGTTCTATGGGGTTTAACGTAGGTGTGGTAACTAATGCATATTACGCCACGTCTGAGGAAGACGCAGAGCTTTGGCTTGACCCTCTCTGCAAATTAGAAATATCTGGTCTTAGCATAAGTGACGATTCATTCCACTATGAAGAGGAAAAAAATAATCCGGCTAAACGAACTTTAGATGCCGCGAGAAAATTAGGCTTGACCGTCAATTCAATTTGCATTGAGAGGCCTGCGGTTGAAACAGATATAGATAAAAAGCAAGCTAAGGGAGTTCCAGTTATTGGCGGTGGCGCTATGTTTAGAGGGAGAGCGGTTGAGAAGCTGGTAGGAGGGCTTCCGCAAAGACGCTGGGAGGAATTCACAGAGTGTCCATACGAAGATTTAAAAGAGCCAGAAAGAGTTCATTTAGATTCATATGGTAATGTCCATCTCTGTCAGGGGTTAAGTATGGGCAATATGTGGGAAAACCCTCTATCAATCTTAGTGAGGAACTATAATGCTGATTCGCATCCGATCTGTGGACCTTTAGTTAAAGGAGGACCTGCCCGTTTAGCTAAGGAATATAAGGCTGAGCATGAGGACAAGTATGTTGATGCATGTCATTTCTGCTACCTTCTTCGTTTGGCTCTAATAGATAGATTTCCACAATACCTTGCGCCGAGGCAGGTTTATGGGTTGGAATAACTCTAAAGCAATTTCATCTAATACGGCGCATTTGGCTCGCACCATCGGTGCCCACGCAAATTTTTACCTTCGGCAAGAACTTCTGATATGCCGAGAGCGTTTCATTGCGGAGTTTCTTTTTTTCCCTCAAATAGGGAAGGAGGAATGAAAAGGTTTGCATATAATAAGAAATCGACTTACGTAGGCAAGAAGCAAATTTTTGTTAAACTTTTTTCTGGAGCAAAAATTATACAGGCGTTTTGTTGATTCGCCTTGGTGATAATTCGTTGTATCTAAGACTCTTATAATTTTCTCACCCATCCTGACTTTCTCTAAACTTCTCGAATACCCCCTCCTTTTAATTATCCTTTTCAACGGCATCTGGCTTGCTCTCAAGCATATGTGAAAAATTCTTTGATCTTATGGATCCAGAATTAGGAGAGCAAAACAGTGAGAAAAAAGTTAGATATTACTTTCATATCTTTTTTGTTGTTCTTTCTTTTTAAATCTCCTTTTTTGTTTGGGGGAAATATCAGCCCGGATTTAGAACTAAAGTTGAGCAAATTAAATAGGTATGAGTTTGAATCATGTCTTTTGATGATGAGAAAACAGGTCAACACTGCCCAACTAAATTATAAACTAAATCTGCAATCTGCCACTCGACAAGAAAGACATGAAACGATTTTGAAAACCCTTAAGAGTGAAGCAGTTTCTTCACAATCTGAGATTATAAATTATCTTCAGGAGAAGACTAAACAAGGAAGCGTGAAAAAATTCAGAACCTTCTGGATAACGAATTCGATTTTCCTTGTTGCGACCAAGGATGAAATAAAAAACATTGCCTCCCGGAATGATGTAGAAACGATTTATGAAAATTATCCCATCACCTTAGTCGAACCCGTTTTGATTAAAAAATCGTCCAATAATCAGGCAGAAAAAGAGAGGTGCTTTTCTGCCATTGGGGTTCGGGAAGCTTGGAGCATGGGATATAATGGTAAGGGGAGATTGGTGTGCAGTTTCGACACCGGGGTGGAAGGAGATCATCCTGCTTTATCCTCGAATTGGCGGGGAAATAACGGCGGATCGGTTTCGGCTTCTTGGTTTGATCCTTATGGATCTGTTTTTCCAAAGGATAAGAAAGGTCATGGAACTCATACCATGGGGATCATGGTGGGAATCTCCGAAAGCGATACTATTGGTGTGGCTTTTGGAGCACAATGGATCGCAGCCTCAGTGATTGATCAGGGAGCAGGACTTTCACAAACTATAAGTGACATTCTTTCCGCTTTCGAGTGGGCAACGGACCCGGATGGCAATCCAGAGACCATAAACGATGTTCCGGACGTCATCAGCAATTCCTGGGGAATTCCGCCCGGATTCAAACCGGCCTGTGATCAAACATTCTGGAACGCCATGGATAATGTGGAAGATGCCGGAACCGTGGTCATCTTTGCGGCTGGAAACGAAGGTCCCAATCCTTCGACCTTAAGAACGCCGGCTGATCGGATCACCTCCCCTTTGAACTGTTTTTCCGTGGGGGCAATAGATGCCAATAGCGAAGGTTATCCGGTTGCTTCTTTTAGCTCGCGGGGACCATCCGGATGCGATGGGCAAACCAAAAAACCTGAGGTCTGTGCTCCCGGGGTAAGTATTTTATCATGTTATCTGCATAACGAATACCGTCTGATGAGCGGAACCTCCATGTCCGCTCCATTTGTGGCCGGGGCGGTGGCAATTTTGAGGCAATACAATCCCGATGCCACGGTAGACGAAATCAAACAGGCACTTTTAGAATCTGCATCAGATTTAGGTCCACCCGGCGAAGACAATAGCTATGGCTGGGGTTTGATAAATATAAAGAGAGCTTTGGAGCTTTTACCCAAACCCAATTCCCCTAATCTCTATTTAAAGGATTTCCTCACCGAAGAGGGTGATCTTCTCCAACCGGGAGGTCATGCCAATATAATCGTTGGCTTAAAGAACACCGGAAGGGACGTGGAAGGTGTTTTTGTTATTCTTTCCACCTCCGATTCCTTGACCCAGATCACAAAAGATAGTGTCTATTTTGGAGAGATAGCCAAAGGAGAAGAGGTCTCCAACCTCACCTCCCCATTTCAAGTGAATTTTAATGAAAATATGCCTCAAGGAAGAAAGGTAAATTTCATATTAAAAGCGAAGGGGCATCCCCCAGAGTATGCTTGTGAGTTTGAATTTTCAATAACCGTAGGATCGCTTCCTTTTCGCTCTTTGGGAAATCACGACGTGGGAAATTTTGTATTCACCATCTCCAATTTCGGGCAATACGGTTTGGGCGATCACTCCTTTAACCCCTTAGGAGGAGAAGGATTTGTTTATCCTAAAAATGGATGTGACCTTTTGTATGAGGCTTCCTTTTTGATAGGCAAAAGTCCGGATCGGGTTTCGGATGGGGTAAGAGGCAATGATGGTAAATCGCCTGATCAGGATTTTGAAGTGCTTCCTGGGGGTGAGTTAACCTTAAATACACCGGGAGCCGTCTCGGATCAGGATGGATTTTGCATGTTTTCGGATCTGAAGGCAGAAGCTCCATTGGGACTTTCGATCATCCAAAAGAGCTTTTCCTATGCGGACCCGGAAAATGATGATTATCTCATATTAAAATATGTTATTCACAATCTCAATCCACAGCCGGTCGAAAATTTTTATGCGGGACTATTTTTCGATTGGGACATTCCCTTGAGCTCACCGGATGACGACAAAATTGGATTTGATTCCACATTCTCTCTTTATTATCAGTATGATTCCAAAACCGACCTTTATCTGAGTCTCGTTCCCCTGGGCGCAAACCCTGGGAGTGAATTCTTAAGCTCCTCTTTTCATTTTATGACGCCGGTGGACAACTCCCTATGGTTATATGATGGGTTCACAAAAGAGGAGAAATATCTTTTATTAAGTGGACAGATAGCCACAAATTCTTATTCAGACGCAAAGGATTGGTCGCAAATCACCTCCTATGGTCCCTTCAGCTTGGCTCCTCAAGAAAGCATGGTGGTTGCTTTTGCCGTTGTGGGAGGAGAGGGTTTAGGTCAATTCCAAGCCAATGTGGTCTCTGCCCTGGAAAAATATCAAAGCATAACTACGGATATTGAAAACGAAGATGATAATAACAACCTTCCTGAAAGTTTTTGCCTGAATCCAAATTATCCTAATCCTTTCAACCCTTCTACCACCATTGCTTTTGAGTTAAGAGCGGAGAGCAAAGAGTTAAAAACTCCCCACCCCAGCAAAAGAATCGGTAGATTTCTTACACCGCCCAAATCGGAGGTCTTGGCTGTAAATACTTCTCTAAAAATATATAATATCAGAGGGCAACGGGTAAAGACACTGTTCGAAGGTAAACTACCAGAAGGAAGATATGAGGTGACGTGGGACGGAAAGGATGAAAGCGGAGTCCCAGTTGCTTCCGGGGTTTATTTGTATAGGCTGAAGACAGCACAAGGGACAATCACTCGAAAGATGATCCTCTTGAAATGAAGTTTTACCCCACTGAAAAGTCTCTTTTCGATTGTGGTGGGAATAGCAGATTGTCCGGTTCAAAACAGAAATTTCAAACTTTCTTTGGTTTTCGACCTGACAAAAATCCCAATGCTCCCCGAAATCGCTTGTTTTGGCTAAAGATTATTCGTATAGTTTTTGTGGCAAAAGTCGGGTATTCCTCTCTTTGGCAGGAAACCCGATATCGAAAAACAATAGGAGTAAAAATTGAATATAGCTAAAGTCATTCTTCTAATTTTCTTTTTGTTTCTGACCTTAGACTCTGATTTATATGCAGTATCCCTATCACCGGAGGTAGTTGAAAAGCTCAGGAAAGAGGGGAGGCTTGAAGAAGTGGTAAAGCAAGCAAATCTTGCCCGGGAGAAAGGGGTGTGGCAACCTAGTGCGAATCCACCCCTCCGATTGGGAAAGGGAGGTTCTTCTGCAGTTGACACTTTGAAGCCCATAGTCATCTGCGTCGATTTCAACGATAACGAGCATACTTATGAAACCGGTAAATTCGACACTCTCCTTTTCAGCAAAGGTTTTGTCTTTCCCACAGGAAGCATGAGAGATTATTATCTGGAGAACTCTTATGGGAAACTGGAGGTAGTGGGAGGCGTTACCGGCTGGTATAGGATGCCGGAGGACTATTCCTATTACGTAAATCACTCCTACGGGTTAGGTTCTTATCCCCACAATTCCCAGAAGCTGGCAGAAGATGCGGTGGATTCGGCTGATGCTCATGTGAACTTCGCTAACTACGATTACAATCACGATGGGTGGGTGGACGCTCTGATTATAGTGCATGCTGGACTGGGAGCGGAGGAGACTGGGGATCTAGACGATATCTGGTCGCATAAGTGGAACCTTCACACCACGTCATACTGGACCAGGGACGGGGTGAAGCTATATGACTATGACATGGATCCGGAAACAAGGTATGCCGGTTTGGTTGACATGGGGGTCTTCGGTCATGAATTTGGTCATATCCTGGGTTTGCCAGATCTTTACGATGTAGATTATAGCTCTGAGGGATTAGGGAAATGGAGCATGATGGCGTCTGGTTCCTGGAACAATAATGGAAACACTCCCGCTCATTTGGATGCCTGGTGTAAATACAAACTTGGCTGGATTGATATTGATACCCTAACAGTCAATTTGACCAACGTGGCGATCCCTCAGGTCGAGACCTCACCCAAAGCCTATCGGCTGTGGACCTCAGGTGGAGATGGACTGCAATATTTCTTGGTGGAAAACAGGCAAAAAACCGGTTTTGACAATTACTTGCCTGGAGCTGGAGAAGGCTTGCTAATATATCATGTGGATGAAAACAAGTCCACCAATGCCCAAGAATGGTGTCCGGGAGATCCCAACCCTTCACTACACTATAAGGTGGCTTTGGAGCAGGCAGATGGACGATTCCAGTTGGAACATTGTTATGGTTCCCCAAATAAAGGAGATGCAGGGGATCCTTTTCCGGGATCTTACAATAAGCGAGCTTTTGACGATACCACCACACCTAATAGTCGAAATTATTATGATAACTCCACCCAGGTGGCGGTATGGAGCATCTCCAATTCAGATTCAGTCATGCATGCTAACCTGGATGTTACCTGGTCCAGACCCTGCCTGTATTTAGATGAGTTTACTTTGGATGATTCAGCCCCGGGAGGAAATGGAAATGGCAAACCTGAAGGAGGAGAGACAGTGAAGATTTACTTTACCATCTCCAATATCTGGCTCCCTATAAATAGCACAATTGTAACCGGGTCTGTGGATACCGCCGCCGGAATAACTTTTACGGATGACTCCTCTTATTTGGGGACCATTGGAACAGGTGGATCTGCCAACAACTATTCAGACCCCATGGAGTTTGTGGTGGATTCGCTCTTTCCTGAAAGACTAACTATCTTCACCCTGCATGTGCAAGGAAATACCACCTCCGGCACCTACTCGCTTGATTTCAATGAGGAGGTTTGGGCAGGGAATACGGATGTTTCTGATTTCGACGAAGAGGATACAAATATTCCTAAATCTATAGAGCTTTTCCAAAATTATCCTAACCCCTTCAACCCGACAACCAGCATACAGTTCACAGTGAAGGGTGGTCCCTCCCCCCTCCACACCACCTTAAAAATTTACAACCTTCGTGGACAATTGGTGAGAACTTTGGTGGATGAAGACAAGCCAGGCGGTAATTATACTCTCCTCTGGGATGGCAGAGATGAGGGTGGCAAAGCGGTTTCAAGCGGGATATATTTCTACAAACTTACCGCCGGATCATTTTCTGAGATCAAGAAGATGGTACTGCTGAAATAGGGCAACGGTCAACGGATTAAACCGATTGAGCGGATGATTGAGAAGTGAAATATCATTTCTTTGAAAAATCCTTCACAAATGATTTTACATATTGACCGCCTAAAGGGCGGTTTTTTGTTACCTCTCCCCCTCTCCACAAAGAGGGTGTGTCACAATCATGTTTTGACTTTGTAGCCGCAATCTTTAGATTGCGTAAGCTGTTGGAATTCAACAAACGGTTTTCGCAGACTAAAGTCTGCGGCTACAAAAAACCG
>Ga0315279_10005869_pt1 | contig 15708 bp, 19 predicted proteins | sample YL17G06_20_MG_FD_203694 | JGI IMG/M metagenome (GOLD analysis project Ga0315279, IMG submission 203694) | Sediment microbial communities from Yellowstone Lake, YNP, Wyoming, USA - YL17G06_20 | ecosystem: Environmental > Aquatic > Freshwater > Lake > Sediment | place: USA: Wyoming | collected... | reverse complement strand
TCCGCTGCGCCAGCCATGCTGAACGGCTACAAGGTCGCGGACGTCCCATCCATCATGGGGTCCGTGGACATGTGCCTCGGGGAAACGGACAGGTGAGCACATGAACGGTCTCTATGAATTTGTACAGGGCATCTCCGTTTGGCTCATGAACATGGTCGGCTGGATATTCGACTGGATCACGCTGCACGACGTGGCCAACTGGTTCCGCAGCGCCGGGGTGGTGCAGCTCCTCACCAACCTCTTGGCGGCACTGGTGGTCTTCATCGTTGGCTTCCTGATCTCGATAACCTTGATCTGGCAGGAGAGGAAGGTCCTCGGCCGCCTGATGGACCGCCGGGGTACCCAAGTGGGCGTCCTTGGTCTCTTCCAGAACTTCGCCGACGGTCTGAAGACCTTCATCAAGGAGATCATCATCCCCACTGAGGTGGACGAGTGGGTGTACAACGCCGCCCCCGTCATTCTGATCGGGGGGTCCGCGCTGATGATCGGCCTCATCCCTCTTTCCGATGCGTTCGCACTGACCAACCTCTCCACCGGCCTCTTGCTCATCTTCGCCATCTTCTCCATCGCTCCCTTCGCCATCCTCATCGGCGGCTGGGCCTCCAACAACAAGTACACCGTGATGGGGGGCATGAGGGCCGCGGCGCAATTGATCTCCTATGAGGTGCCGCTACTGCTCTCCGTGGTCTCGGTGATCATACTGGTCGGCAGTTTCAGCATTGGCGACATCGTTCATTTCCAAGAGAACAACGGCATCTGGCTCGGGATCCCGCTATTCCTCGGGCTGCTGGTGTTCCTCATCTCCGCAATCGCGGAGGTGGAGAGGATACCGTTCGACCTGCCTGAGGCGGAGGCCGAGCTGGTCGAGGGCTGGATGACCGAGTACGGTGGCATGCGTTTCGGTCTCATCCTGCTCTCCGAGTACATCCGCGGCTATGTGGCCTGCAGCCTTCTGGTGCTGCTGTTCCTCGGCGGATGGTCCGGTCCCTCTTTCATCTGGCCTGAGATCTGGTTCATCATCAAGGTAATGCTCGTCTTCCTGATCTGGATCTTCATCCGGGGCGCCCTGGTAAGGGTCACCACCAAGCAGATTCTGAGCATCGGGTGGACCAAGCTGCTGCCCTTGGCCCTGGTGAACATCGGGATCGCCGTGGCGCTGAAGATGTCGGGGGTGTTCCACTAATGGGCGCAAAGCAAGCCAGGAAGGAAAGGAACCTCAAACCGAAGGGCGTGCTGCTGCGCCCGTTATCGGTGGTCATTCGGGAGACGGTGAAGCACACCATCCATTCCCCCAACACCGTCCTCTATCCATGGGAGAGACTGGTGATCGCGGACGGCTACCGTGGCCGTCCGGGCCTGGTCATGGACCGCTGCATCCAGTGTTACATCTGCGTCAAGATCTGCCCCACCCGCTGCATCGAGCTGGTGGAGATCGAGCTGGAAGGCAAGAAGCTCAAGCGCCCCCAGATCAACCTGGGCCGCTGCATGATGTGCGGCTACTGCGCCGAGTACTGCCCCAAGAACGCCCTGATCATGGCGCCGGAGTACGAACTGGCTGGATACACCAGGCAGGACCTCATCTACGATCCCTTCAAGCTGGTCTATGAGGCGAGGGAGGGTTGCGAGGTGAACGTCATCGAGGTGAAGCCCTCCGAGCTGCACTCCGGCATTGTGGGCACGAACGTCAAGACCGGCAAGGGCATCCGCGACACGCCCGAGGTCGAGGACAAGAAGTGCATCGGTTGCTCCAAGTGCGAGAAGGTCTGCCCCACCAACGCCGTGGAGATGATCCAGACCGGCGTGAACGAGAAGGGCAGGCCGATCAAGAGGCCGAAGTTCGACGAGGAGAAGTGCGTCTCGTGCGAACAGTGCCTGGACAATTGTCCCAAGGATGCTATCAAGATGAAGGAGGTGAAGTGATGCCCCTCGATTGGGAATTGATACTGTTCATCATCTTCGCGGCCCTGACCGTGTTCTGTGCCCTGATGGTGCTGGCCTCGAAGGAGATCGTGAGGAACGTCGTGTGGCTGGCCATCACTTTCATCGGAGTAGCGATGACCTTCATCTTCCTTTCCGCCGAGTACATCGCGGTCATCCAGATCCTGGTCTACGTCGGAGCGGTTTCGGTGCTGATCCTGTTCGGGGTCATGCTCACCAAGCGCCGGCTCTCGGGAGGTGGCACCTGTGAACCGTGAGGACAACCGCAGCTTAGCTTTGGCCGTGCTGGCCGCCGCGGGTCTGCTGCTCATCGTGGTGGGCAGCATCCTCAGCGTCACCTGGGACGGAAGCCAGGTGCAGTTCGACAACAAGGACCTGGGCTTCGCCATCTTCACAAGCTGGGGGCCGACCCTGATCATCGTGGGCGTGCTGATGTTCGCTTCGATGCTGGGTGGGGTGTTCATCGCCCAGGAGGAGAAAGAATGATCCCGCAAGAGTACTTCCTGGTCCTGGCGGCCATACTGTTCATCATCGGCGCCTTCGGGGTGCTGACCCGCAAGAACGCCATCGTGGTGCTGATGTCGATCGAGATCATGCTCAATGCCGCCAACATCAACTTCGTGACCTTCGCGGCCTACCGGCATGACATCGCCGGACAGGTGTTCGCGCTGTTCTCCATCGCCATCGCGGCGGCAGAGGTCGCGGTCGGTCTGGCGATTCTGCTGAACCTGCAAAAGCAAAGCGATACCATAGAGCTCAATGAGCTCAAGATACTGAGGTGGTAAGATGGCCTTCGCAGACCTGACCTGGCTCATACCGGTCCTGCCCATCGTGGGACTGTTGCTCGCGGCCGCGCTCGGAAAGAAGACGCCCGAGGGCGGCGGCTATTTCGTCGTGGGTGGCATCGCCGTTTCCTGCCTGATCTCGCTGCTGGTGGCGTTCGAGTTCCTCACCGGCAACGGCCAAGTCATCTCCGTATCGCAGACCTGGATACAGCTGAACGACTCGCTCAAGTTCGAGATCGGCTACTACATCGACGGCCTCACCGCCCTGATGCTGATCGTGGTGTCCATCCTGTGCACCGTGATCGTCATCTATTCCCTCGGCTACATGCGCGAGGAGGGCGACCGCAAGCGCCGCTACTACATCGAGATCGCCCTGTTCGTCACGGGCATGCTCGGACTGGTGGTGGCCTCGAACTACCTGGAGATGTTCATCTTCTGGGAGATCGTGGGCCTATGTTCGTACCTGCTCATCGGCTTCTGGTACCACAAGCCGTCAGCGGCCAAGGCGGCCAAGAAGGCCTTCCTGGTCACGCGCATCGGCGACATCATGTTCATGATCGGTATCATCACCCTGTTCGCGTCCTTCGGGTCGCTCAACTTCAGGGACCTTTTCGATCCGACCTTCTTCGAGCAGGCGCACGTCGACTCAGGCATGCTGGCCTTCGGCCTCTTCTGCCTGTTCGGCGGCTCGATGGGCAAGTCCGCGCAGTTCCCGCTGCACGATTGGTTGCCCGATGCCATGGAAGGCCCGACCACCGTCTCCGCGTTGATCCATGCGGCCACCATGGTCAAGGCCGGTGTGTTCCTGGTGGCCAGGTCCTTCCCGCTCATGGTGCACTCTCCGGACGTGCTGCTGGTGGTGGCGGCCATCGGAGGCTTCACCGCCCTGTACGCGGCCACCATGGCGCTCAACAACCCGAACATCAAGCGGGTGCTGGCGTATTCGACCATCTCGCAGCTCGGCTACATGTTCTTGGCGCTGGGCGCGGGAGGATACATGATCGCCACGGCCGGCAATAACGAGGGCATCGCCGAGCTGGGCAACGCTGGCTACATGGCCGGCATGTTCCACCTGATGAACCACGCGTTCTTCAAGGCCCTGCTCTTCCTGGGCGCGGGCGCTGTCATTCATGCCGTGCACACGGAGGACATGCGGCTCATGGGCGGGCTGTCCAAGAAGATGAAGATCACTTCGATCGTGATGCTCATCGGCGCCCTGTCGATAGCGGGAGTGCCGCCGCTCAGCGGCTTCTGGTCCAAGGACGAGGTGCTCGCCTCCGCTTGGAACGCCGGAGCGGTCAACTCAGGCTTCTACCTGCTGTACTTGTTCGGGGTGGTGACGGCCTTCCTGACCGCGTTCTACATGTTCCGCCTGTGGTTCATGACCTTCAGCGGGGAGCAGAAGGAGGCGGCGCATCACGCTCACGAGGCCTCCAAGGTCATGGTCGTGCCCCTGATGTTCCTGGCCGTCTTCGCCTTCGCCTCAGGGTTCGTTCTGCTGGTTCCCGACGGAGGGCTGCCAGCGGTCATAAACGCCGTGAACGTGGAGGGCCACCTGATCCCCGGCGAGACATTAGGACTGGGCTGGGTGGAGAAGCTCTTCACCGAATGGCAGACCTGGCTTTCCATTGCCGTCGCCCTGCTCGGCATCAGCATCGCCTACCTCGCCTACTACAGAAAAAGCATCAGCATGGACCGCTTCGCCAACGGATGGGCGTCCAAGCCGGTGTACAACCTGTTGCTCAACCGCTACTACTTCCCGCAGGGATACGACGCGTTCGGCAGCAAGGTGGTCTACGGCTTCTCCCTGTTCATCGACTGGATCGATACCAAGGTCATCGATGGGACGGTCAACGGCATAAGCTTCGTGACCGTCCGATGGGGAGCGCTGTTGAGGCGAGCGCAGAACGGCCTGGTGCAATCCTATGCCACCGTCATCGTGGCGGCGCTTTCGGCCTTAATCGTCCTACTGTACATCATCGGGGGGCTGAGGTGAGACCATGAGCTACCTTAACGACATCCACATACTGACACTCCTGATCCTGGTGCCGCTGATGGGTGCCCTGGTCACCTTCCTCTCCGGGAAGAGCGCCAAGCTGCCCAAGTACCTGGCCCTCGCTTTCTCTGGCGTCACATTGGTCTTCGCCACCCTGCTGCTGCTCGGGTTCGACCTGAACCAATTCGGCCTGGGACAGTACCAATACAAGGAGACCTACGAATGGATAAAATCGCTGGGCATCACCTACACCGTGGGCGTGGACGGCATCAGCATCCTGATGGTCTGGATCACGGCGCTGCTGTGCTTCCTGGCCATCCTGTTCTCCTGGGACGTGGAGAAGCGCCCCGGGGAATACATGGGCCTGATGCTGGTACTGGAGGTCGGAGTTATGGGCGTCTTCATGGCCCTGGACTTCTTCCTCTTCTACGTCTCCTGGGAAGTAGTGCTGATCCCCATGTTCTTCCTCATAGCCATATGGGGAGGGCCGAGGCGTGAGTACGCGGCCATCAAGTTCTTCATCTACACCCACATCGCCTCGCTGGTCATGCTGCTGGCCATATTCGCCCTCTACTTCCAGGCGGGGCTGCACAGCTTCAGCATGATCGACATCGCCTCCCAGGCAGGGGCCTTCCCGCAGGACTTCCAGATCCTGGTGTTCCTGGCATTGTTCTTTGGCTTCGGTGTGAAGATGCCGGTCGTGCCCTTCCACACCTGGCTGCCCGATGCCCACGTGGAGGCGCCGACCGCAGGCTCGGTGCTGCTGGCCGGGCTGCTGCTGAAGATGGGGGCCTACGGTATCATCAGAGTGGCGTTGCCCACCGTTCCACAAGGGGCGCAGCAGCTGCAATGGCTGATCGTGCTGATCGCCATCCTGTCCATCCTCTATGGGGCGTTCGCCTCGCTGGCGCAACGCGACCTGAAGAAGATGGTGGCCTTCTCGTCCATCAGCCACATGGGACTGGTGCTGCTGGGAATAGCCACCTTCAGTACCATGGGCATCGCCGCCGGAGTGTTCCAGATGTTCTCTCACGGCCTCATCACCGCGGTCCTCTTCATGGTCTGCGGGGTGGTGCAGCACAAGGCGGGCACCAGGGAGATCGACAAGCTGGGCGGACTGGCAGCGAAGCTGCCGTGGTTCGCCACCTTCATGATGATCGGCTTCCTGGCCTCACTCGGTCTGCCCGGGATGGTCGGCTTCGCCGCGGAGTTCACCATATTCTTCGCCGCCTGGAGCTACCTGACCTGGTACGTGCTGTTCTTCGCCATCGCCTCGGTGGCCATCACCGCGGCGTACTACATCTGGGCCATGCAGCGCAGCCTGTTCGGCCCGCTCACGGACAGGATCGATACCTCGCACCTGCACGACGTGAACTGGTACGAGGCCGCTCCCTTGGCAGTGCTGTGCGCGCTCATCATTCTGTTCGGGCTGTTCCCCGGTCCGCTGTTCGACTTCATAAGGCCGGCCGCTGGCGGCATCGCGCACCTCTTCGGGGTGATCTGATATGGTTGACTACACGGCAATCTACCCCATGGTGGTGCTGGCGATCTTCGCCCTGCTGGCCCCGGCCGTCCGCATCATAGGGAGATCGGACAAGGCCACCGCGGCCTGGACCCTGATCGGCATCGCCGCCTCGCTATACTTCGTGCTCAGCTTCCTGTGGAATGGCACGGCGGCCGCCTCCTACGCGGACCTGATCCGTCTGGACGCGTTCTCGGCCCTGTTCATGCTGGTGTTCCTGGCCGTGGCAGCGTACGTGGTCATCGCCTCCATCAAGTTCGTGGACAAGGAGAAGCACACGGGCGAGTACTACTCGCTCATCCTCCTGGCCACGACCGGCATGCTGGTGGTGGCTTCGTCACTGGACCTCATCACGGTCTTCGTGGGGATAGAACTGACCAGCCTGGCGTCGTATGCTTTGGTAGCGTTCCGCAAGAAGGACAAGAAGGGCGCGGAGGCGGCCACCAAGTACTTCATCATCGGGGGTCTGTCTTCCGCCATCGCCCTGTTCGGCATTTCCCTGCTTTACGGGGTCACGGGCACCACCAACTTCTTCGCCATGAAGGATGCCATCGGCCTCCTGGGTGACAGCATGGAGCCCATGCTCCTGCTGGCCATCGTGATGATCGTGGCCGGCTTCGGCTTCAAGGTCGCCATCGTGCCGTTCCACATGTGGGCCCCCGATGTGTACGAGGGAGCGCCGACCACCATCACGGCGATGCTGGCGGCAGGCTCCAAGAAGATGGGTTTCGTGGCCCTGTTCAAGGTCTTCATCATCGCCCTGTTCGCCATCCGGGCGGACTGGCAGGTGATGATCGGATTGCTGGCCATCCTCACCATGACGGTCGGCAACCTGATCGCGGTGCAGCAGACCAACATCAAGCGCATGCTGGCATATTCATCGATCGCGCAGGCGGGCTACATCCTGATAGTCCTCCCGATCGCGGTGGTGAGCAGCGGCACGGTCTCGACCTACGGGCTGGAGGGCGGCATCTTCCACATCGTGACGCACGCGTTCATGAAGGGCGGGGCCTTCATCATCGTGGCCGCTCTGAGCGTGGCGGCCTTGGGCGAGACCCTGGCAGACTACAAGGGATTGGCCAAGAGGGCGCCGCTCATGGCATTTGCCATGGCCATCATGCTCTTCTCCTTGGCCGGAATCCCGCCGTTGGCCGGGTTCGCGTCCAAGTTCGTGTTGTTCTCGGCGGCCATCGACGCCTCGCAGTTGGCAGGCAACCAATGGATGGTGTGGCTGGCGATCGCCGGTATCCTGAACTCGGCTCTGTCCCTGTACTATTACGCCCGGTTGGTCAAGTACATGTATGTGGACAATGGCCCGGAGACCCGGATCAAGGTGCCGATCTCCATGGCCGTGGCGGTAGCGATATGCTTCCTGGCCGTGGTCATGATCGGTCTCTACCCGGAGCCGGTCATCCAGGCGTGCGCCAATGCGGCCAGCGCCTTCTTCCACCCGTAAACCTTTGAAGGGCCGGGGCCACTGGCCCCGCACCAACTCTTTCCTGCATTTTTTCGCTCAAATGATATGCTGGCCAGATATTGGCCGCTGCGCGGTCTAATTAAGGTTAAGTACACTTGCGCGATTATGATGGCGATAAATTGAGCTGGGAGACCCCAATTAAGCATGAGATGAAGCAGGTGGAAGGGGAGATCCTCAAGAGCGTCTCCTCGGAGCAAGACCTGCTCACCGACATCTGCATGCATGTCATCGGCGCCGGAGGCAAGCGGATACGACCAGGCTTAGCGTTGCTTACCTACAAAGCGGTCGGAGGCAAGGACGCCCCGAACGTCATCGGCATAGCCGCCTCCTTCGAGCTTATTCACTCCGCCACCCTGATCCACGACGACATCAACGATGACGGAGAGATCAGGCGCAGCCGAGTGGCCGCTTACAAGAAGTACGGGGTGCAGAAGGCCCTCATCGCGGGGGACTTCCTGTTCGTGCGCTCGTTCCGCTTGGGAGGCTATTGGATCCCGCGCGTGGTCGAGATTGTCTCGGATGCGGCCACCGCCATGGCGGAGGCCGAGATCATCCAAGGCCATTACGAGCGCCAGCCTGACACACCCTATGACGTCTACATGAAGATAATCGAGGGCAAGACCGCCAAGATCATGGAGGCGGCCGCATTGGTCGGCGCCTTCCTGGGCGGGGCGGACGAGGAGCAGATAAGGTCCCTGGGCGGTTATGGCCTGAAGGTCGGGATGGCCTTCCAGATCATTGACGACACCTTGGACATCAATGGCACCGAGAAGGAGCTCGGAAAGCCCAAGGGCATCGACTTCTTGGACGGCAAGCCGACCTTGCCTATCATGCTGGCGGCCAAGGACGGTAGCGTAGGGGCAAGGATCGCAGAGCTGTTCAGGCAGGAGGAGAAGTCTGCCATCGAGGTAGAGGAGGCGCTCTCGCTCATCATGAAGACGAGCGCCCTGGAAGAGTCGAGGAAGGTGGCCCAGGAGTTCATTGTTCAGGCGCTTCGGGATCTGGATCACCTCAAGCCGTCCATCTACAAGGATTCGTTGCGCTCCCTGGCGGAGTTCGTGGTCAGGCGCAAGACCTGAAGGCGGGAGCATGAGCCCTATCGAGAACGCGGACATCGTGGTGGTGGGAGCCGGACCGGCCGGCAGTCTGGCCGCGGAGCACGCCGCGCTCGCTGGCGCCCAAGTGCTGCTGCTGGAGAGGCGGCCGAAGGTAGGCGTACCGGTGCGCTGCGGTGAGTTCTTGCCTCATCTCGAAGAGATCAAGGCCATTTTCCCCGATGCGAAGGACGTCGAAGACATCTACCAATTCCCTTCTGACCTGAAGCAGGTGGAGACCGAGCGCCTGCACATCTACTCGCCGAAGCTGCGCATGAGCGAAGTGCCGTTCCATGGGTTCACCACGGAACGCGACCTTTTCGACCAGCATCTGACCGCTCGCGCCATGAAGGCGGGGGCGGAGCTGCGGACCGGGGTGCGAGTGCTGGGTTTCAAAGGGGGAGTTTTGCTCACGGACCACGGCGACCTGCGACCTAAGGTGGTGGTGGGCGCGGACGGACCTTTGTCCGTGATCGCGAAATCGCTTGGCCTCGAGCGCTCCAAGGACCTGTGCCCGGCGGTAGCGGGCACGGTCTCGGGGGACTTCGAGCCGATTCCAGAGATGTACTTTGGCAACATCGCGCCCGGAGGATATGCCTGGGTCATACCCAAGAAGAACCGGGCCAATGTCGGCCTGGGATACTCCACCAGGTACATGGAAGGCCCGCTCAAACGCAACTTCGATGCCTTCCTCGAGTTCCGCGGCCTGACCGTGAAAGATAGGTCTGGCAAGATGGTGCCTATGTCCGGGCCGATATCCAGGACCGTTGCCGGCAATGCGCTGGTGGTTGGGGACGCAGCGAGCCAAGTGATGGCGGTGAACGGGGGCGGCATCCCGATAGCCATTATCTGTGGGCGGATCGCGGGGGAGTACGCCGCCCGTTCAGTCAGGTCCGGAGCTTCCCTGGAGGAGTATGAGACGCAATGGAGAAGGGAGGTGGGCGGACCTTTGCGCACCGCCGCCAGGACCAAGAGCCTGGCCTCCCTGTCATTCGGCAGCCAATGGCGCCTGGAGTGGGCGATGCGCCTCCTGGGAGTAAAAGGCATGGGCAGGGCCATCCGTTGCCAATCAGTCCCCTTTTGAACGGAACGACCGCAGCTCGCTGCCGCAGACCGGGCACTCTTTGACTTCCTTGTCAAACACGCGCCGGCATCCGGCGCAGCGCCACTTCCACTTGATGATCCTGGTAATGCCCTTGAAGCTCGCGGGGCGATAGGGGACCCCCATGTAACCTGCGAGGTTCTGGATCGAATAGTCGTCCGTGATGATGATCGCCTCGAGATCGAGGGCGAGGGCGATGACCTCTATGTCCGTGGGCGAAACGCGCGTGCTATCGCCGCTCATGGAGGCGGCCTCCTTCACCTTCTTGAGGGAGGCAGCGGAAGGGTCCCAGACCTTGAGCAGTTCGCCCCAAAGGTCCGCGCGCTTGTCCCCATGCCTTTCTAGCTCCCTGATCACGCCCGGGGTCGCGTACGCCTCCTCTTGAGGCAGGTCTTGCATCGCGAACAAGGCAGAGGTGTCGAGGACCCACGGCGGTTGCTTGCTGTTCATGTCCGAGCCACCAGCGGTCTCGAGGTATTTCTTATTGGTGTAAGTAAGAGACGGTATTGCGGAAAAAGCGCGGACTTAGCGGGTTAGAATTAAATATGACCAGCCTAATCCGTCAGGCCACATGGTGCAGATCGCGGTGGACCCAGAGGTGATAGACCTCATTCGACGAGAAGGAAAGGACTTCAGGGTCTCCACCGATTGCTCTGGACCGGTCCTCATGCCCGTCGAGATGAAGCCGCAGAAGGACTCGGACCTGAAGATAAGGATCGGCGACCACACCTTGTTCATTTCCAGGGTGCAGGCGCGCTACATAGACCGGATCACGCTCGACATGCTCTATCATCCGGACCGGCGGCTCAGCTGCGGGCTCTATGACGAGCTGTGATCTCGGCGATATGGTCAGCTGAAAAAATGACCATTTCCTCCAGATCGAGCTTGGCCTGTTCCTCCAGCAACTTATCCAAGCGCGCCATGGTGACCGGTCTTCTCGGTACGATGAGGCAGGCCGATGGGCTGCTGATGGAGATGCCCAAGGTGCCCGCGACCTTGGCGATCGATTCGATCTCCAGCTTGTCCAGGCCGATGAGCGGACGCAGGACCGGGAAATCCAGCCCGTGCGACTCCGCCTTCAGGTTCTGCAGGGTCTGGGACGCCACCTGCCCGAGCGATTCGCCTGTGATGATGGCCTCCGCCCCGAGCCTCATCGCCACCTGCCTTGCCACTCGGAGCATGGTCCGCTTGCAAATGACGCACTGGAACCCGGCCCTGCACTTCTCCGCCGTCAAGGCCTGATTGCGTCCGTGCGGCGCGACATAAAGGGGTATGCGCCGACCCGTGACCAGCTCCAATTGGTCCCTGATGTCCTGCACCTTCGCTAGCCCGGTATCGTCCGCGTAGGGCCGGTTGTCCATGTGCAGGAGGATGATCTCCGCCCCTGCCTTGGCCATGAGATAGGCGGCCACGGGCGAATCGATGCCGCCAGAGATCAGGACGACCGCTTTCATTTCGTTGACTCCTATCGCCTCGCCTTGCTATCCGATATCCTGATGGAATGCCGGTCTTGGGACGATGATCAGTTGTTCATCCTCAAGTTGTCGTTGGCTGTGACTCCCGGATAGGGGATGTACTCCTCATCTTCCTCCTCATCGGATTCGATGATGAGGGTGAAGAGCATGTTGACTATCTCCTTCATTTGTTTGAGCTCGGTCTTGAGCTCGGTTATCTCGCGGGCGATGTCCTCGTTCGATTTTGCCATTTTTTCTTACCTCCGCATGATGAGATTGCCCCTCACTTTCCAGCGATCGATGGCATCAAGCCAGATATGACCCGATTCGATTAGGAAAGCGCCTTCAGAACTTCACTTCGCCATAATCGTCCGCGATCTTGCGGTACTCAGTGCGATCGCAATTCTTGCAGTAGAGCGCCTTTTCCTTTCTTTCCAAAGGTGCGCGGCAACGGCGGCACAAGCTCCTGACGGAGCCCAAGTGCGCCGCGGCCGTGGTCAGTTGCACCGAGGGCTTGGATTGCAGGACCTTGGCCCTGATGATGTCGCTCGGCCTCAGCTCCTTGCCGACGTCTTGAGTGTAGTCGGAGGACAGCTTCGAGATGTGGATGGTCCCGTTCGTGTCGCCAGTGATGTTCCGTGGCTTACCTTCCACCGCCACCACCTCGCAGATCGCCATTATGCTCCTCACGTCCGTGACCTCGCAGAACACGAAGTCACCTGGAGTGAGCTCGACCATCGGCTTGAAGGCTGTCACTCGGACCACCTTTTCATCATGGTCGAGCTCCAACTCTCCGAGTAGTGCAGCGTAGACCTTTCCGTTCTCTTCGTAAGTGCCCTCGGCTGGAATGAACTCCTCAACCTCAGCCACTTCCTCTCCTGGTAAAACAGGTCTCTTTTCTTTCATTATGGTTCACCTATGTCTGGATGCGGAGCAGGACGACCTCCACTTCCCTCTTCACTCTCTTATGGAACGCGAACATATGAGGAATCTCGAATTTATACCTTTTCTGAACCGCCGCTTCGCCGCCTAACGAACGAACCAGCATCATCAGGAACTCTTGCGTGGAGGCCATGTGCAAGGAATAGACCACCCCGGCCGACCCCATGGCCTTCTCCAGGAAAGGGCGATCGGCGTTGCGATTCTGCGCCCCGAAGGGCGGGTTCATTATCACGGTGTCCACCTTCCCTTCGAACGATTCCACGCTGCCATGGACCAGCTCCAATTCCACTCCGATGGCGATGGCGTTCTCCCTCGCCTGCTGCAGGACCGCAGCATCGGCATCCAGGCCGATCACCTCGCGCGCTCCTAGCAAGCCCGCGCCGATGGCCAGGATCCCGCTGCCGCACCCCAGGTCCAGCACCACTTTGTCCGCCACATCGCCCAGCGAGAAGGCGGTGAACAGCACATCGGCGGCGATCACGGCGGGGGTGGAATATTGCTCCAGGTCTGCCTTGGGACTCGATATCGGCCTGACCCGTTGCAGGGTCATCTCCAGCTCTTTGAGCTTCATTTCCCCTCCCTCAAAGCTCGAAATCCACCACGGCCCTTTCTTGCCGGAGCCCGGCCACGAGTTCGGCCACCTTCAAATGCTCTGGATGCTGCCGATAGGTCCTCAGGTCATCACAGGTCTCGAAATCGACTATCAGAACGATGTCCCATGACGAATCGGACCTCAGGCCGTCGATGCCGACCTCCAGATGTCGGATCGCCTCGATCTTGCCGGGCAGGGCCTCCAAGGCCTTCCTCATGCGGACGAGGTTCTCGGCTTTGGTGGCGCCCATCGCCTGAGCCTGCAACTTCCACGAAACGACGTGCCGGATCATGGATCACTACTGGTTCAAGCCCAGGTTGAGGAAATCCGCGCTCGTCAGGATCCCCACGATCTGGCCTTTTCGGGAAACGAGGACCGCCTCCTCGCGTTGCAGGTGCACGCTGGCCAGTTCGATGGGGGTGTCCTCGCTCAGTATGGGGAATGGGTCGCTCATGACCTCCTCGATCTTGGTCTGCATGACCGCGTCGTAGCTCTTGCGGTTGTTCTTCGTTTCCTCAATGGTGTAATCACGGATGCGGTCGTCGGTCACCCCGCCGACCACCCTATCCCCCACCAGGACTGGAAGCTGCGTGAAGCGTCCTTTCATCATCCTCTCCACGCCCTCGGCGATGGTCTGGTCCGGCGCCACGAATATGACTCCCCTGGTGGCCAGATCACCCACGGAGAGCTGCGCGCCGACCTTCATGCCCTCCACCTTCCTTCGCCTAAGGACCTCCTCGAAGGCCGCCAATATCTTACGGACGTTGCTGTAGGAAGGGTCGATGCTGCCCCTTTCGATTTTGGCGATGAGCGACTGGCTAACCCCTGCCAGGGAAGCTAGCTCCCTTTGCGAAAGGCTCAGCCTCTTCCTCATCTGCCTGATCTTGTCCAGATCTGGAAGCTGGGGTATCAGCCCCATCCTCTGTGTGGTCATTGTCATTCCTCCTCTTGTCCGCGCACTCCCCATTTCCGTTCTCCGATAAATAATATTCCGATTGTACTACATGTTCGTGATTTTGATGCGAATCGGATTCGGTCGAGCTAAAGTGATAGTCTCAACATGCGATAATCGTAGAACTTGTTACGAGATTAGCTCGAAATGTTCAAATATGATAAGAAAAATCACAGGAAATGCCCAACAAATGATGTATTCCAATTCGATTCGAATGTACAATAAGAACTCTTAATAAGAGGGTGTGGTGTCAAAGTTGATGCGAATGACCTGGACCTTTGCATATGACCTGAGGCTCAGTGCATTATCCCAGCACGCATGTGACCCATCAGGAGGGGAAGGATATGAAAGATTGCCGGCGAAATGACGACTGGGCGAACGAGCATCGCAATAGCAGCAGGCGATCCGATCTTCCCATCCCCCAGAGATATGGCGCGAACCGTCCTCCCGGCCTGAAGTATCAACCAGGCGGTTGCGGCATCGCTGGGTGCATGAACCTGGAAGGCGGGAGGGTCTCCGGCGAGAAGATCGCCCGCATGCTCGAGACCATGGGCGAACGGGAGAACGGCCTGGGCGCCGGCTATGCCTGCTACGGCCTTTTCCCCGAGCATCGGGACGAGTACTGCCTTCAGTTCCTCTTTGACTCCGAAGAGGTGAAATGCCGCGTCGAGACCATACTCAACTCCATTGGCAGCATTTCCAAGGACGAGAAGGTCTACACCAAGAAGGTGGACCCGATCAGGCCTCCGCTCCCCCTGGTATGGAGGTATTTCTACAGGCCCAACCCGGACGCGGAATGGAGGGGGCGCACGGACCTCAGCGACGACGACCTGATGGTGCAATTGGCGATGCATTTCAACTCCGACATCGAGGGCGCTATTTGCGTTTCCTCGGGCAAGGACATGGCGGTCTTCAAGGGGAACGGCTTCTCCTACGAGATCGCGGAGTTCTACGACCTCTCACGTTACTCTGGCAGCATGTGGATATCCCATTCCCGTTTCCCGACCAACTCGCCGGCCTGGTGGGGCGGCGCTCATCCACTGAGCATCCTGGACTGGGGGGTCTGCCATAACGGGGAGATCACCTCGTACGGTGTGAACCGGAAACTGGTGGAGATGAACGGATACCGCTGCTCGGTGCTCACCGACACAGAGGTGGTCGCTTATCTATGGGACCTCCTGGTCAGGAAGCAGCGGCTCCCGATCCCGGTCGCCGCCTTCGCCATGGCACCGTGGTACCATGAAGATATACGGCGCCTGGACCCAGAGAGCGCACGTCTAGCCACCTGGCTCCGCGTCACTTACAAAGAGGCCTTCCTGAACGGCCCGTTCAGCATCATCGTTGGTCGCCGCGAGCCGGAGATCACCATGATCGCCTTGGCGGACAGAAAGAAATTGAGACCGCTGTTGGTCGGAAAATCCTCGGATAACAAGATGCTCTACACGGCCAGTGAGGAATGCGCGGTACGCTGTGTGGATGCCAACGCGGAGACCTGGGCGCCCAACGCCGGCAGTCCCATGATCGCGGAAGTGGGCAAGGGCATCCTCAGGATGGGGACCGAGCACCCCTTCGCGGGGGTGCACCTATGACCGCTCCGGCCACCGTCAGGAAGAGAATGGAACTGGAGACTCCAGACCGTTTCAAGCCGGTCATCGATCACGATCTTTGCAAGAAATGCAAGAGGTGCGTCAAGGAATGCTCCTTCCGAGCCCTCGAGTTCGCGGACGGCATGGTGAAATCGGTCGGCGGCTGTGTGGCCTGCGGAAGATGCATCAACATCTGTCCCGCACAATCGATCGAGATCAGACAGGTGCCCTCCCAGTTCCCAACCCACGCCAACTTCAACGAAAGGGT
>Ga0315279_10005868_pt1 | contig 15711 bp, 5 predicted proteins | sample YL17G06_20_MG_FD_203694 | JGI IMG/M metagenome (GOLD analysis project Ga0315279, IMG submission 203694) | Sediment microbial communities from Yellowstone Lake, YNP, Wyoming, USA - YL17G06_20 | ecosystem: Environmental > Aquatic > Freshwater > Lake > Sediment | place: USA: Wyoming | collected... | reverse complement strand
GCATTCCGCCGCCGACCGAATCGGGCGTCCCCAGCAGCGCGATCACTCGCTCGATCCGGTCGCCCGCGCGCACGACTCGCGGCCAATCTCGCGACCGCAGGCACTCGAACTCGCGCGTTGGCCGCCGCCGGCCCTCTTGCCGGGCCTGCTGGGCGACTGCCGCCGCGTGCGCCTTGAGACGTTGCAGTATTATAAGCGAACCAGGGCGCTGGTCTTGGACGCGGGATCCATCGCCCCGCCGCGGCTTAGCGCGTTGATCGTTCTCAATGGCTGCGACGGCGCCTTCCGCGTCGATGGCTGCCATCCAGCGAACCTTCTCCGCCGGCACGAAACCCACCGAGCCGACGCTGACAAGCCCCGACGCCAGGACCGGCAGCGCATCCTTGGCAGCCGGCCCCATGGCTGCCAGCGCCTGGCCCGCCAGGCGCTGCCGGGTGTCGACTTGTTGATCTCTTAGCAGGGAGACGACGCGCGCGGCGTGGGCTGAGGAGTCGGACTCCATCGCGAACAGCGCGCTAATCGCCGCGTCGGCGATTCCCCAATTCTTGCTTGCCGCCAGGGCGACGACCCGCGCGGCCGCGGCCCCGGCCGGCTTTCCGCCGATCGCCTCCAGCGCCCGCAGGGCGGCGACCGTCTGTGTTTCGTCACCGTCCAGGCAGGCGATCACCTCCGGGGCCAGGTCGGCCGCCGCCGGGCCGAATCGCTCCACGGCCGAAAGCGCCGCGCCGCGCGTTTCGCCAGAGGACTCGCCCCGGGTCTTCAGGAAAGGTTTCAGCCTGGGCACGACGATCTCCGGCCGACTGCCAAGCGCGCCCAGGCCGTAGAGTGCGCAAGTCTGACTTCTTTCATCCGCTTCGCTCAGCATGCGCAGCAGTGCCGCAACGGCTTGCCCCTTCAAGGCCGGCTCGCAAAGAGAGGCTTTTCCCGCTGCCGCCTGGCGGACGCCGGCCGCCGGATCGGCCAGGAGGCGAACCACGAGGTCACGGGTCTCGCGGTCAGAGTCGTCAGGCAGTTCCGCGACGGCCGCGGCGCGGACATCGGCATTCGGATCGCCGAGCGCGGCGAGCAGGGCCTTCCTGCCCGCTGGATCGCCACGCGCCAGACCGCGCGCAGCGGCGCGCCGCGCGATCTCGTCCGACTCCTGCCGCAACAGGCGCTCCAGGGTGGCAACCGCCGGCGCACCCACGCGGCCCAGCGCCAAAGCGTACCAGGACTTGTCCAGATCCTCCGCCGTGCGGAACTTTTCGGCCAGTGTGGGGACCGCTTCGGCCGCGTGAGGCCCAAGCACTCCGAGGCCGTGAACGACCGTGAGGACTTCGCCATACGACTTGCCCGCCTTGATGTGCGGCAGCAGCATGGGCACGATGTTCCTGGCCCTGCCGCCGAGCCGGTACAGCTCGGGGAGCGACGCCTCGGCGGCGCGCGGGTCGTTGCCCGCCAGACGCGCCGCCAGGTCCTTCAACTCCTGCTGCGCCACGAACGTGATGGGCCGCACGCGCACCTCGGCCAGGTCGCTCAGGGGCACCGGGGCCGCGCGATTTGTGTAGCAGGCCCCGAAGGCGATTCGATTGGGGTCGGCGCCCTCTTTGGGTTGCGCCGCCAATTCCGTGCGGCAGTTGTCCTCCAATTTCGCCGCATCCCAGTGCATTGCCGCCAGCGCCGCCATGCGGGGCAACAAGACCGCTTCACGCTGAAAATCCAGTGGAATGACGATTTTATCGCCATGCGCAGGCGTTGCCGCCAATGGTGCCTGCGCTGTCTGCGTGGCGCCCACCGGCCGCGTGGTCGCCCCGCTGGAGGCTTGCCCTGAGCGTGTCGAAGGGGCGGCGGGCGCGGCGCCGGCCGGCCTGGACTTCGCCCATTGACGCATGGCGGCGTTGTATGCATCCGTCTCGGCCACGAACTCGGGCATCACGTCACAGCCTGCCACGAGTTCGACCGGCAGGCGGGATGCCTCATCGACCAGGGGTTTTCCCAACGACCAGGGTTTACCGTAGTAGAGGATTCGCGGCGTGCCGGCCTTGATGTCCGCGGCCGCACGCTCCCGCCCCTTTTGCTCAGGGGATTCTGTCTGCCCCGGCTGGGTGGCTTGCCCTGAGCTTGTTGAAGGGGCGGGCCGTGTCGCCGGCCGCTTGGGCGCGGCTTGCTGTAGCTTCTTCAAGGCATTCGATGCCGCGGCGCGAACCGAATCATTATTATCCGAAAGGAGGGGCTTCAACGCTTCGACGGCGCGCGGCTCGCCGAGTTGACCAAGCGACTCGGCGGCGTATCGGCGGATTGTTGAATCGGCGTCCTTGAGGGCGGCAAGCAGCGGCTCGACCGCGCGCCGGTCGTTCAGTTTCCCCAACGCCCGGATGGCGGCAGCACGCATGTTGACGTCCTGGTCTTTCATCGCCGCGATCAGGGGTTCGACGGCCCGCTTGTCGCCCAGTTGGCCCAGCGCCCACGGGGCCCATCCACGCAGACCGTCAACATCCGTCTTCAGCGCCGTCAACAGGCGGTCCAGGACCATCGGATCGCCCAAGCGGGCAAGGGCCAGAACGGCGAAACGCCGGACCAGTTCCGACTTATCCTTCATCGCGGCAGCGAGCCGCGGCCTGGCACGCCGGTCGCCGAGTTCCCCAAGGCCCTCGGCCACAAAACGCCTCGTGAGGTCGTTGGGGTCCTCCAGTAATTTCAGCAGCACGTCCAGCGATCGATTGTCGCGCAGCACGCCCATCGCCACCATCGCCGTATGGCGGACGTTCCCGTCGGCATCCTTGAGTGCCGCCTCGATCACGCCGAACGCCTCCGGGCCGCCCCTTCGCCCCAGGCAGGCGACGGCATACGAACGAACCTGGGCGTCGCTGTCCTTGGCTGCCTCGAGCATGATCGGGATGACCTTGCGGTCATCCATCCGGGCAAGGATGATCAGCGTGGACCTGCGCAGGTGGGCGTCCACATTCTTGTTCCTGAAGTCCGCGACCATTTCCGGGATTATGCGGTCATCCGTCCACTGGTCCAGTTCCCGGATCGAATCGTTCCAGTATCGTTCATCCTTGCTCTTGTACCTCGCCATCAGAGCCGCCCACTGCTTGCGGACATCGTCCACCGTGCGAGTTTCCTGCAACGCCTTGGCGGCGTAGGTTTCCCCACTTTCAAAGGCCCCGCGCCCTTGCCACGGCGGCAACTCCCTTGCCGGAGAAGTCGAGGCTGCTCTCGCAGGCACATCGGGCTGCGCGCCCGCAACGTAGTCCCTATCCATGATCCAGAGGCGACCCTCCACCGAGATGCCGCGCTTCATGTCCTCCGGCTTATAACCGTTGCGAAGCGTGCGGATTTCCCAGCCCTGCCCGGCGGGCCGGTGAGTCGGCTTGACCTCGCCATGCCGCACCTGAACAACAGACCAATCAGCCGGCAGGTCCCTCTTGATCGCCCGAACAAGCGCGTCGATAAGCTCGCGCTCGGCCTGATCCTGAATCTGCTTTACAAGCAGCTTGGCACGCTCCGCCCGCTCGGTGTTGGCGTCGCCGGAGGCCGTCCCCAGCGCCGCCAGCGCGGGCAGGCCGATCTTCAGCAGCACTTCCTGCGCCGCCAGGCGCTGGGCGAACTTGTCCCCGCCAAGCTCCCCAACCAGCCGCTCGATCTCCGCCTGCTGAGCGGCTGTGGGCTGCGTGGCGGGGGCCGTCGTCGGCGTGGTGGCCGTGCCCGCCGGCCTCGCGGACGCCGGCTGGGTGGCGGAGGAGGCCGCGGCGGCCGCCCTCAGACGCTCGGCGAGCATCAGTGCGGCCTTGCGGTTGTTCTGCGTGTCCGGCACCGTCCCGTAGCCTCCGAGCCGCCCATCAACCTTCCGCACAACCCAGATGACCTTCTCGTCCGGGCTGATGTCCCGGCCCGACCACCCGAACCCCATGTCGGGCGCGAGATAGCTGTAGCGCAGGTCGAGGACCTGGCCCGCCTTGGCGTCGCCGTGAAAGACCTCCACGAGCTTGAACTTCTGGCGCGCGTGCCGGACGCCGCTGTAACCGAGTTGCGACTCGGCCGGGCCGGCAGCCTGGCAGGCGGCGACCAGGGCGATCTCCCCGTCGTCCGGGCGGGGAAGCAGTTGAAGGTTCATCGGACAGGTCGAATCCCAGTCCTTGTCGTCGGGGCCCAGCTCGCGGACCCAGCCGATCACAAGCTTCGGGCGGTTGCCCGCGAACGGATCCGGCGTGATCTTCCCCTTCACCAGCAGGGGCGTCCGGTTGAACTGCGTGGGCTCTCTCTGGCCGCGGAGCCTGTCCAGTACGTCATGGGTTTCCTGGACTTGCTGTGAATCCCCCGCGATCCACGGGTGGTCGACCGTGACACTGTAACGCCAACTCGTTTTCTCGGGTCGCCCGGCTGGATAGGTTCCACCGGCTCCGACGAGCCCGAGGATTTCCATCTCCGGCCCGGCCAGCTTCTGGTAGTCGCGACTCTCACCGCCAACCGCTGCCCAGGTTGCCTGACGCACCGGCTGCGTGGCGGGCTGGGTGGCTTGCCCTGAGCTTGTCGAAGCGGAGGGCGCGGTGGTAGGGGCCGGGGCAATTCCCGCGGCCTTGCCGGCCGAGACTACCAGCGCACGATTGGCAGGCGTGTCCAACATTGCCTTGATGCCCTTCCACTGGTCCGGCTTGTCGCCCGGCTGGGCAAACCATAGAACCGTGTCGCCCTTCTCGATGCGCCGCTCACAAAAGCCGCTCGTGGGAATGTGGAACAGCGTGAACAGGATTGTCACGTCGTTTGCGGGGCCGCGGCCATCGAGGAGTTGGACGACCTGGAACCTCTGAAAGCAATTCTCCACGCCAGCTTCATCTGTCACGCCAAACCCAGTTTCCAGGGCGCGGCAGACGGCAATCAGGCGGGGGTGCATGCCAAGGGCGTGGCTCAGCGGCACGCGGCTGCCGGCCAGGAGCACCGGCTTCTCTTGCGGCCAGGGCGCCGACCCGTCTCGGGCCTTGGCCCGGATAAGATCGCTCAGCGCGGTCCGGTTGTCCTTGCTGTCGGCCATTGCCTTCCGGCCCCAATACACGGTCCGACTCGGCCGAATGCCCGTGTCGAACGAGTGGCCGAAAAGCCATATCACGCACTGTCCCTTGGCGATCGGGGCTTCGTCGGGCGTGCGGTACTGGTATGTCAAACGGCAGGTCGCGCCATCAGGTTTGGAGTCTCCAAGCACCTCCAAGACCGCGAACTCCTGCGCCGAGATGGCGCGGAGGCCGTTTTCCAACTCTTCGGTGCGAGGTTCCTCCAATGCCTCCATCACCGCGATCAGCTCCAACTCACGAACAACAGGTCGAAGGTCGGAGTATTTGCTGCCGGGAAGCTTCTTGTCCTCTGCCGGCTGAGTGGCTTGCCCTGAGCTTGCCGAAAGGGCGGACGCCGTGCTCGGCGCCGATCGTGAGGCCGGTCGATTCTGTTGCCGCTGATCCAGGGCTTGTTGCCAAATGTCCAGGGCTTTGACGAATCCTTCATGATCGGCGACCCATTTCGTCTGCTCGCCGACGACCTTGATCTTTACAGATGTCCCCAGCATCGCGTCCAGAGCCGTGGCCAGGGCGTACTGCATCCGCTCGGGGCGATTGTCAAGCTCGCTGCTCCACCGATTCCTTTCACTTGGAATGGCGCCGTACGCGCGGGCGACCTGGATCACGAAGGCGGCCGGCCTGGCATCCTTCAGTTCGGCAAGCGCAAACGCGGCCTGGCAGGCGACCTCCACGTCCTCGCTGCACAGCGCGCTGGCCAGGCACCAGACAGCCTTTGCTTTCGTCAATTCGCCAATCGCCTTCAGCGAAGCTGGTTGTCCCTTGGCCAACTGCTGGTATGCCTGCTCAAGCGACGGGTTGATGCGGAACTCCTCTGCCACTCCACTGTATACCTGGGCCGTAGGTGGAGGACGCATGTACCAGGTTATCTGCGGGAAGCGGTCCCGCGCCACCGCGTCCACGGCCGCGCGGACCTCCTTCGGCAGGGCGGCAATGGCGTCGTGCTCCTTTTGCCAGTGCGTCGGCAGGTCGGCGAATCCTGCGAGGAACTTGTCCATACGCTCCCCGGCTTCACCGTCGAGCGCGCCGCGAAGTCTCTTGAGGGCCGCCCACGCATCGGAATCCCAGCCCATCCTGGATTGCCAGTCGCACCTGGTCACGGAATGCTCATTTCTGGAGTCCACGTTTATCACAACCTGGGGAACGTTAGGGGCGGGGACACCGTATGACCCGGAGTAACAATTGCTGAAGAAGCCCTCCTCGTACAATCGCTCGATCATGTCCAGTGCCTGCTGCCGGGCCACCTTGGTTGCAGAACTGTACGTCATCGAGCTCAGCACAAGAGTCTCGGATTTGCCGTCGTTGCCGTACCTGCTGAGCACCAGCCAGATGGAATCGATCCTATCCTTCACGTCCTGCGCCCTGGCCGCGGCGATCACATTTTCCGTCACCGGCGCAAGATCGAGCGCCTGGGCAATTGCCGCGCATGCCTCCTGGCCTCGCGTGCTCGCGGAATAGGCATCGCCCAGCAGCGTATACTGCCGGCCCGCCGCCAGCACTTGCTCGGGGCCTGTCGTCGCGTGGGTGATTATGGTTTTTCTTCCCGCGGCATCCAGTGGGAAGGGAAAGACGCTGAACCCCCACCGGCCTTGCGGCTCCGTCACCTCCAGGTACGGGCCGGTGCCGCGATTGTACAGGTTCAAGCCGCACGGCAGGCCTTTGCCGGCCAGCAGTTTCTCCGCGCGATCCACGCGCTGGCGGCGCAGCTTGCCTTCGGGCGTGGAAGTCCCAAGGGCGTAGACTATGTCAGATTCCCATGACGGCCAATCGCTGCCGCCGCCGCCCCGGAAGAACGCCCTGTCCAGCGGCCAGACCGTGCATTCGCTGGCCGTCGTCAGGGGAGTCAACTGTTTCTTGCCCAGGTCCACGGGTCCAACCTGCGCGAACGAATCTTCCATCAGCCACACGTCCAGGCGACCGTCCAGAGTCTTGTCGGAAATCGCCAGCCCGGTTCGCTTCGTGCGCACGTGCCACCCTTTGCCCTTGGGCCACCCAAAAGGCTGCACCTGCCCGGTCTCGACAATCGCCGGCCGGTCCCATCCCGCCGGGCAGCGGGCAGTCAACTCGGCGACCATGGCCTTGACTGCCTGCTCCCGGCTGACTGCGGCAGGCTGACCCGCCGGCTGCGTGCCTGCCCCGTTGGGGGCTTGCCCTGAGCCTGTCGAAGGGGTAGCCGCATTGGCGGCGGCCAAGCCTTGGCTTTTCTCGCCCAGCGGCAGGGCCAGGGGCACGGCGACGGAAATCATCGCGGCCAGGCCCGCAATGGCGGCGATCCAGCGGGATGATGGGCTGGGCTTCGCTTCCTTGAGAACGTCGGAGATGGACGCCTGGCCGTGGGGGCAGTAGGTAATCTCCATTATCCGGCGCTCCCGTTGGCTGAACTGCGATTGAAGGTCCATAGCCCACCGCTTTCTTTCCAGATTTGACGCCTGAAAGCAGCGCAGGTTTCACGGCAGCATAGGTTTATTATGCACCGTAATCCAAGCCCGCCAGCGGAACCGCCGACGGGAAAGTCATTGGGGTGGCCCTGAACTCATGGCTGACATCCCCGGCCACTCGCGCAAATGACGGCCCTTACACCCACATTCACATCGCCCGGCTCAGTCCTGATAGACGGTCACATCCATCCAGCGTGCGCCCCAGCTTTGGGCCCGCTGGTGGGATAGGAAGAACACGTCAATGCGATGGCCTTTTATCTTGCCGCCGCGGTCGAGCACGGAGATGGGCGCTCCGCCGTAATAGCCGGGAATGGAAATCCTCGTCCCGAAGCCCAGCAGGCGGGTATCGGCGGCGACGAACCGCGACTGGTTCGTATAAATGCTTTTGCCGCAGGCCGTTATGCCGTCGCTGCACCCGCGGCAGCAGTTTTCGCACGGGCAGTACGCCGTCACGAGCATACGCATTGTCCGCGTTTGCGGCCTGGGCCTGGCCGATGCGGCAAGCGGGTGGGGTAACACGCCCCGCGGCGGGCTTGGGGGCCTGGGCGTGTAAAGCGGGCGGGCGGCGATGGCAGGCGGGTTCCCGGCGGCGATGGGCTCCGCGTCGGGCACGGTGGCCGCAAGGTACAGCGTCTGCGGGAGTTCGGAGATTGTGCCGGCCCGGTCCGGCAGGTTCATGGCCTGTCGGTGGGCATTGGCCCCGGTGGCCTCGGCCTGGCCGTCAGAGCCCCATCCGCCCAGCCAAAACGGGGCGCAGGCCGCCAAAGGAAGGAAAACCGCCAATCGCTTGAGTCTGACTCTTGCGGCTCGTCGCTTCGCTCGCTTGGACACTGGATACAGGTCTCTTCCGCGGCGCCCCTTGCCGCCGCGAACCAACCTTCGGCCGGACATCCTTCAGGCGCGAAAGCTCGAAGTCACCACGGCAACATCCGTGTCGCCGAACCGGGCGAATCGCGGAATTATACCACCTGGCCGGCGGATTCTTCCAAAAAAAATAGGCGATGCCTAGGCGGAGGGAGACCTTGGCATCGCCCTAATAGCCGCAACCCTTCGATGTAGGTGGAGGGAGACCTACACCATATACGGGTGCAGCGGACAACTGTTGTTAACGTAACGGAAATCAGCGAGCAGCGCGGAACGCCCTGCGACGCTCCTGTCACGTACAATCAGAATAACACTTCGGAAAACACAATCAATCTTCTTTAATCGTTTTGGAAGAAATTTACGCGGGCCCCGCCGTGCCGCCTCACGGTCGAAGCGTGCGAGGCGGCGGGAGTCGCCCGTGCCGCCGCCTCGCTTGAGCCAATCCCATGATCCATCCCTGGACCCACCCAGGTTCCCGCAACCGGGACCCGTCGGACGACTCCGGGTGAGTCCCACCTCTCCGGGGCCGCCCAGCCGTCCCGGCCGAAACCCGGCCGAACTGGCGGGCAATGCCCCAGCGCTTCGGCGAGAGCTCTTCCGTGAGCGCCCGCATTGGGTGGGCGGCGGCGTCTGGAAGCCCAGCCGTGGCGTTTCACCGCCGCCCGTTCTGCGCGGCTCCTCAACTACAACCCAGGGAGGAACCGCAGTTGTAACATTTGTAGCAGTTGCCATTTCGCACCGTTATGGACCCGCAGACGTCGCATGCGGGCGCGTCTTCCTGGTAGTGCGAGAACTGCTGGTCGATGCGTTCGACCTGCGGCGCCATTCGCCGCGACAACAACTCCCCGGCGCCCGGGATCGACACGGCCCGGCTGCTGGCGCCGGCGAGGACCCGCTCTTCCGCCGAAGTCGCAACGTACAGGCCGGAAGATGCGCCTCCAGACCTCTTAACTTCCTTGTCAGAGGTCTGTATGGCGCTGCCGGCATCCGAGGCGGTGTCCTCCCTGACTGCCTCGGATGTTGATGTGATCGGGCGTGCCGGCGGAGCGGAGGCCGGCGCGTCGGATTGCCCGCGGTTGGGCAGATTCCTCTTGCGGTACTCCTCAAGGAACGTCAAGCCGAGCCATCGGAAAACATAATCCACCACACTTTGGGCGAAGGGGATGTCGCGGTTGCTTGTCATGCCGCTGGGCTCGAACCGCTGGTGCGTGAACTTCTTGACCAGGTCCTCAAGCGGCACGCCGAACTGGAGGCAAAGGCTTATCGCCGTGGCGAAGGCGTCCATCATCCCGCCGACCGTCGAGCCTTCCTTTGCCATCGTGACGAACAGTTCGCCTGGCCGGCCGCCCTCGTACTGCCCGACCGTCAGGTAACCCTCGTGCCCGCCGACGCTGAACTTGTGCGTTATCGACGGGCGGGTCGCGGGCAGGCGCTCGCGGTGAGGCTGGCGCCGGGCCTCCTCCAGCATCGCCTCGTCTATCAGCAGCATTTTCCCGCCGCCCGCTTTGGCGAGCTTGATAGGGGCCTTCTCGTCCCGGCTGGTATTGACGGGCTGCGTGCGCTTCGATCCGTCGCGGTAGATCGCCACCGCCTTGAGCCCGAGCTTCCAGCCCTCGACGTACACCTTGCGGATTTCCTCGGCGGTCGATTCCTTGGGCATGTTGACCGTCTTGGAGATCGCGCCCGAGAGGAACGGCTGGACCGCGCCCATCATGCGGATGTGGCCCATGTAGTGGATGAACCGGCTGCCGTTGGCGGGCTTGAACGCGCAGTCGAAGACCGGCAGGTGCTCGTCCGCCAGTTCCGGCGAGCCCTCGATCGTGTCGTGGTTGTCGATGTGCTCGACGATCGCCGCGATCTGCCCCTTCGTGTAGCCCAGACGCTCCAACGCCATCGGGACCGTCTGGTTGACGATCTTGAACATCCCGCCGCCGGCAAGCGACTTGTACTTGACCAGCGCGATGTCCGGCTCGATGCCCGTCGTGTCGCAGTCCATCATGAAGCCGATGGTCCCCGTCGGGGCGAGCACCGTCACCTGCGCGTTGCGGCAGCCCATGGCCTCGGCCGAGGCGACCGCCTTGGCCCAGCAGGCGATCGCGCTGTCGCGAAGGGCCGCCGGGCAATCCTTCGGGCTTATTCCCTCGGCCGCCTCGCGGTGCATCCGCAAGACCTGGAGCATGTCCTTGCGGTTGCGGGTGTACTGCGGGAACGGGCCGAGCCTGCTGGCCAGTTCGCTGCTGGCGGTGTAGGCCGTCGCGGTCATGACGGCGGTTACCGCCGCCGCCATGGCCCGGCCGGCGCCGCTGTCGTAGGGCAGGCCCAGCGACATTATCAGGCTGCCGAGGTTCGCGTAGCCCAGGCCCAGCGGGCGATAGTCGTGGCTGTTGCGGCAGATCTTCGCGACGGGATAGCTGCTGCGGTCGACGAGTATCTCCTGGGCGATGATGAATGTCCTGACGGCCGCGCGGAACCGCTCGATGTCGAAGCCGCCGTCGCCGCGGCGGAACTTGATGAGGTTGAGGCTTGCCAGGTTGCAGGCCGAGTCGTCCAGGAACATGTACTCGCTGCACGGGTTGGAGGCGTTGATCGGCCCGGACGCCTTGCAGGTGTGCCAGCGGTTGACGGTGCTGTGGTACTGGACTCCGGGGTCGCCGCAGACCCGCGTGCCCTCGGCGATGAGGTCCAGCAGTTCGCCCGCGGGGTACTTGCCCATCGGCTGGCCGGTGGTCACCGCGCGGGTCTGCCAGCCGTTGCCGTCGATGCAGGCCTGCATGAACTCGTCGGTAAGGCGGACGGACAGGTTGGAGTTCTGGTACATGACCGAGGCGTAGGCGCTGCCGTCAATCGACCCGTCGTAGCCGGCGTCGATCAGGGCCCAGGCCTTCTTCTCCTCGACCATCTTGCACTCGATGAACTCCTTGATGTCCGGGTGGTCGCAGCGCAGCGACTGCATCTTGGCGGCCCGGCGGGTCTTTCCGCCGCTGCGGATCACGCCGGCCACCTGGTCGAATATCCGCATGAAGCTAAGCGGGCCCGACGGCGTGCCGCCGCCCGAGAGCTTCTCCCGGCTGCTGCGAAGCGTCGAGAGGTCCGAACCGGTCCCCGAGCCGTACTTGAAGAGCATCGCCTCGGACGCCGCAAGGCGCATGATGTCCTCCATCGTGTCGTCCACCGACTGGATGAAGCACGCCGACGCCTGCGGGTACTCGTAGCTGCGCATCGTGCGAACGCTCTGGCCGAGCTCGGCGTCCCAGTGGAAGTTGCCCTCCGAGCCGGGCACCCCGTTGACGTGCAGCAGCCCGACGTTGAACCACACCGGCGAGTTGAACGCGCCGTACTGGTTGACGCAGAGGTACGTCAGTTCCTGGTAGAACCGCTCGCCGTCCTCGGCCGAGGCGAAAACGCCGTCGGCCAGGCCCCAGTCCGCAATGGTCCGGCAAACCCGATGGACCAACTGCTTGACCGAACTCTCGCGCTCGGCAGTGCCCTTCTCGCCGTAAAAATACTTGCTGACCACCACGTTGGCGGCAAGCTGAGACCACGTGGAGGGGACCTCAGCGTCCTCCTGCTCGAAGACCATCTTGCCGCCGCCGTCGCTGATCCGCGCCGGACGCCTTTCCCACTGGATCTGCTCAAAGGGATGCACGCCGGGCGTCGAGAACACCTGCTCCACGGCCAGGCCGTCACCGGCCGGCGCCACGGCCGAAATCGCAGGTTTGCCGTCAGCCACGTCCTGCCGATCTAAAGGATCGCGGGAAACCATCAGCTACTCCCGTCTATATGAATAAGGATTCCAGCTTGGAATCGCTTGCTTGTCGTCAATAATAAACAAATACTGCCGGCCAGATAATCACGACGCGGAAGGCCCAACCCGCAAACGGTTGCCTTCATGCTTGTCTGCGTCCCGGTCTCCCTTGCCTGGCTCCTAACGAAATGCCGCCCGGAGACAACGACAGGGAAGATACCCCTACATATGGGGCTCGTCAATATGTAAATCGCAAGTATTAGTGGTTGTCTCGCAAGTCCTTGACTTATAAAAACTTGGGTTCCAAGAAAAAATGAACCTCACAATAATCAACACCGAACAACATACTAACATAGGCTTGTTTTTTTGTCAATAGGCCCTATATATCGTATTTAAATTTTTTTTGCCCCCTACCTATGGATTACCAGTGCAGAAGCTGTTGGCACTCCCGTCAGGCTGTTGAGAACCTGTGGGCAGGGGCCGAAAGAAGGGCAAAACAAGGTCCTTCTTCTCTTGCCCCCGCCGCCCGGGGGCCTATAATGGGCTTTCAAGGGTTCCAGCCCCCGTTAGCGTTAGGATAATCAAGGTTACGTCAGGAGTCGAAATGAGCGAAGAAGCAACCAACAGCGGCACTATGACCGAACAGGTCCGGGAAGTCATCGATGCCATACGTCCAATGCTCCAGGCCGACGGGGGAGACATAGACCTCGTCGGCGTCGATGAGTCCGCCGGCGTGGTCAAGGTGCGCCTCCAGGGCGCCTGCAAGGGCTGCCCGGGCGCCGCGATGACCCTCAGGATGGGCGTCGAAAGGCACCTCAGGCACAAGGTGCCCGCCGTCAAGGAAGTCGTCGCCGTGCAGTAATCCACAGGTGATCTCGATCCTCATATGATCCTTCTGCTAGACAACTACGACAGCTTCACCTACAACCTCGTCCAGCGGATCGGCGAGCTTGGCAGGGGCTTGGACATCCGCGTCGTGCGCAACGACGTCATGCCGCCCGCCCAGGCCGAGGACGAGTTCAAGCCCACGCACCTGATAATCTCCCCGGGCCCGTGCAGCCCCAACGAGGCGGGGCTAAGCTGCGATTACATCCGCCACTTCCACGGCAAGATCCCCGTGCTCGGCGTGTGTCTGGGCCATCAGGCCATCGGCCAGGTCTTCGGCGGAAAGGTCGTCCGCGCGCCGAGGCTCATGCACGGAAAGACCAGCGAGATCAAGCACGACGGCAAGGGCGTGTACCGCGAGTTGCCGATGCCCTTCACGGCCACGCGATATCACAGCCTTATCGTCGAAACCGACGGGCTGGACGGGGACTTCATCCAGACCGCATGGAGCGTCGACCGGCACGAACTGATGGGAATCCGCTCCAAGACATACCCCACCGAAGGCGTGCAATACCACCCCGAGAGCTTCCTGACCGCGGTCGGCCATCAACTCCTGGCCAACTTCCTGGATATGTGAAACCAACCATGCTGACGGACGCCGAGAGCGACATTCTCGCGGCCGCGTTCGGCCAGGCGCTGCCCGCCGGCGCCGGGAGCATCACCGGCGCGGAGGCCGGGGAAATCGCGGCGCGGACGCACCTGCCGCTGCGTGCGGCGGAGTACTTCGCCCTTACCCGCGGCATCGTGCCGCTGCGTTACGACCGCAACATCCCCGCGATCTCATGTTCGCAGCAGGCCCGGCTTTTGGCCGGCTCGGCCGCGGTCGTGGGCCTCGGCGGACTCGGCGGGCACGTCGTCGAGTGCCTGGCCCGGCTGGGCGTCGGGCGGATTCTCGGCATTGACGGCGACCGCTTCGTCGAGAGCAACCTCAATCGCCAGGTCCTGGCCACAAGCGAGACGCTCGGTGCGAGCAAGGCCGAGCAGGCCCGCGTTCGCGTCGCGGCGGTGAACCCCGCCGTCGAGTTCGTCGCACACGCTGTGGCGTTTCAGGACCTCGCGCCCGGCGCGCTTGCCGGCGTGGGCGTCGTGCTGGACTGCCTCGACAGCATTTCCGCCCGGCGCGACCTGGCCGGGTTGTGCGCCGCGGCGGGCCTGCCGCTGGTTCACGGCGCGATCGGCGGGTGGTCCGGTCAGGTCGGCCTGTGCCCGCCCGGCGGCGACCTCATCGACAAGCTCTACGCCGGCGACAAGACCGGCGTCGAGAAGCGCCTCGGCAACCTTCCGTTCACCGCCGCCGTGGCCGCCCACGTCATGGCCGCCCGCGCCGCCCGACTGCTGATAAGCCCCGACCAGCCCCAAAGCCAACGCCTCCTCCTGTTCGACCTGCTCGGGGACGACTGGCAAACCATCGATCTGTGAACGCGGGAGCAAAGGATACGTAGTCAGCAGGTAGCAGCAGGTAGCAGGTAGGAATATCCTCCTGCCCGTGATATGCTTTCATGTACGGGATCGGAGCCGCCTGAATGCAGACCCGGCAAGCGCCGGTTGGCTTTGCCCCGGCGGGGTTGACCATCGGTCAAGAGCCCCGCGGCGCTGACAACAGAAAGGGGAACCCTCATGGCAGGCCTTGTCTATTCGCCAGTAGCTTGCCTCGTTCTGATGCCGCTCTGCCTGACGCTTCCGCTGGCCGCGGGCGATCCCGACTTGCCGCGCATCGACCAGTGCAGGGTGGTGTACGTCTGCGAGCCGGGCACGAAGTTCGTCCAGCTCTCCGACGGCACGGTCTGCATCGAGAACGAGGAGGATATCTTCCGCGATTCGGCGCGGGAGTATTACCGCGGTCTGCCCAGGCCCTTCGAGTACCGGCGTCTTCGCGATTTCCCCAAGGACCTCAACGGGCGTAATCCGGACCGGTTCCAGGGCGTGGACGCCAAAGGCCGCGCGTGGTTCGCCAACTATCACGATCCCAAGCGGGGCCAGCGGGCAGCCTGTATCGAAGACCGAACGTGTAAATGGCTGTCCTTCGGCAGAAGCTATCACTACGGCCCCGACCCATCGTCCCCGGCGATCGGCTGGCCCTGGAAGGGACAGGACATCCTCTGCGACCGGCAGGGGCGGGTATGGATGGTGACCATCAAGAGCCTTTGTCAGTTGGGCGGCCGGCTGGAGGACAAGCCGACGGAGATCCCCTTCCCGACCCCGAAGGACCCGCAGGACGTGGCCGACTGCATCCCCGACCGAGAAGGCATGCCCTGCCTCGGCCACCAGATCTACAGCCTCGGCGACTCGGTCTGGGTCGTGCGTTCGACGAACTCCAATTGCCGCAAGTCCGGCACGTTCATCGTGCGGTTCGTCGGCGGCCAGGCGACGATCATGGCCCGCCTGCTGGGCCGGTACGTCAACGCAATGGTGTCGCACCGCGGCGACGTGTACGCCTTCATCGAGGCTTCGGCCAAGCACGACCAATTCGCGCCGTCTCACATCCTGCGGTTCCACGTCGCCGGGGCCGCGGCCCGGCCGGCCGAGTTGATCGGCAGGAAGATCAAGGAACTCGACGAGGACAGTTGGAAGGTTCGAGATGCGGCCACGCGATGGCTCAGCGAGCTGCCCCCCGGGCAGATGGGCCTGCTGACCGAGGCGCTCAAGAAGCCCGCGAGCAAAGAGCAGGAAGTGCGGCTGGAAACGGTAATCGAGGCGATCCGTTCGCGCTCGACCGAAGGCACAACCGACACGC
>Ga0315279_10005866_pt1 | contig 15715 bp, 14 predicted proteins | sample YL17G06_20_MG_FD_203694 | JGI IMG/M metagenome (GOLD analysis project Ga0315279, IMG submission 203694) | Sediment microbial communities from Yellowstone Lake, YNP, Wyoming, USA - YL17G06_20 | ecosystem: Environmental > Aquatic > Freshwater > Lake > Sediment | place: USA: Wyoming | collected... | reverse complement strand
TAAATACTTCAGAAACTAATCCTAAGTCTTTATACACTAAAATTTTTTCACCATCGGATATAGCTATTCCTGCGCTCTCCTGTCCTCGGTGTTGAAGGGCATAAAGTCCAAAATAAGTTATTTTAGCGGCCTCTAAAGAATTGTCTTCTTGATTATAAATACCAAAAATTCCACATTCCTCATGCATTGTTTTTTATCCAATCTCCTTCCCAGGCCTTTTCTAATTCTACTACTTTTAAATCAATTAAACCTTTAACCTGCAGCCTATCCCCTTCTATTTTGCCTAATACCTGAAAGGAAACTTTATTTTTATTTACCATTTCCTGTAACCAAGATAGATTTTTAGGAGAGATAGAAACAATTATTCGGGATTGGGTCTCTCCAAATAATAAGGCATCATTTCGAATCTTTTCTTGAAGAGCTACTTTGGCCCCCTTTCCCCCGGTAATACAACACTCCGCCAGAGTTACAGCCAAGCCCCCATCTGAACAATCATGCGCAGAAGAAAGTAAATTCTCATTTATCGCTTCTCGGCAAACCTGTTGTACTGCCTTTTCTTTGATTAAATCTATTTGGGGAGGCACTCCTCTTTCTAAATTATGAAAAACCTTTAAATATTCACTCCCCCCTAATTCCTCTTTATTTTCCCCTAAAAGTATAATGAGGTCACCTTCATTTTTAAATTCCAAGGAACAAATATTACGGCAGTCTTCAATAATACCAATCATTCCAATTATCGGCGTGGGGAAAATAGCCTCTCCCTTATTTTCATTGTATAAACTTACATTTCCACTTATTACGGGGGTTTCTAATACCCGGCAAGCCTCACTCACCCCTTTAATTGCTTCTTCTAATTGCCAATATATCTCCTCTTTTTCGGGATTTCCAAAATTCAGACAATCGGTCACTGCTCGAGGTAAAGCCCCCTTACAAGAAAGGTTGCGAGCAGCCTCTGCTACTGCAATCTTCCCCCCCAGAAAAGGATCAAGATAACAATACCTTCCATTGCCGTCAGTAGTTAAGGCCATAGCCTTTTTAGTTCCCCTTATTCTTAATATAGCAGCATCATCGCCAGGAAAAATTAAGGTATTAGTTTGGATCATATGATCATACTGTTCGTAAATATTCTCTTTGCTAGCTATATTCGGAGAGCTTAATAGTTGCAATAAAGCCTGGTTAAAATCTTTGGGCTCAGCCAGTTTTTTCAAGTTTAAAATATTAATCTTTTCCAAATAAACCGGTTTTTTCCCTTTTCTAAAGCAAATGGGGACTCCCTCAGTTAATGACTTAGCTGGTATTTCAGCTACCACCTTACCTCGATCCTTGATTCTTAAATTCTGATCAGAAGTAACCTCCCCTATAATTGCAGAATTTAACCTCCATTTATCAAAAATCTTTTTAATTTCTTTCTCTTCTCCTTTTTTGATAACTACTACCATTCTCTCTTGGGATTCAGAAAGCATAACTTCGTAAGAATTCATACCTTCTTCTCGCTGAGGAACTTCTGATAACTCTACTTCTATTCCACTATCCCCCCGACTGGCCATTTCACAAAGTGAACTGGTAAGGCCTGCTGCTCCACAATCCTGAAGACCCACTACATAATCTGTTTTGATTAACTCTAAACAAGCCTCAATTAATAATTTCTTAGTAAAAGGATCTCCTATTTGAACCGCTGGACGATCTTTATCTGAGTCTTCACCTAATTCCTCTGAAGCAAAGCTTGCCCCTCCAATACCATCTCTACCGGTCCTTGCTCCTACTAATATTACTGGGTTCCCTTCCCCTTGAGCTTTTGCCCGAAAAATTTTATCCTTTCTGGCTATACCTACGCACATTACATTTACCAGAATATTGTTCTGGTAACTCTGTGAAAAATAGGTTTCACCTGCCACGGTTGGTACTCCAATGCAATTACCATAAAAAGAGATACCATCTACCACTCCTTTTAGAAGGTAATGAGTATGAGAATTATCAAGGGTTCCAAACCTTAAAGAATCTAATAAAGCAATTGGACGAGCTCCCATAGCAAATATATCTCTGACTATTCCTCCAATACCGGTTGCCGCTCCCTGAAAAGGTTCAACCGCTGAGGGATGATTATGACTCTCCATTTTCATTACTATAACTTGATCTTCCCCTATATCAATAATTCCAGCATTTTCACCGGGACCCTGGATAACCCATTCCGCAGAAATAGGAAATAATTTAAGAAGTGGTTTGGAATTCTTATAACTACAATGTTCAGACCACATTACTGAATACATTCCTAATTCTACTTCATTCGGTTCTCTCTTTAAATCTTCTTTTATCTTTTTATATTCAGCCGGGGTAAGCCCCCATTTTTTCCACACTTTTTCTTGGTTATAACTCTTCAATATTAATCTCCCTATTCGTATTGCGTATAGCGTATATAATATAGCGTATAGCGGGTAGCGTTTAGCGTATAGTAGGAAAGTGCAAAACAAAAAGCGAAAAGCCTAAAACTATAACTAAAAGCTAAAAACGACGAGAAAATTTTTAAGTAATCTACGATTCATGAGATACATTTTTTAATGTCCGCATATACCTACTTTAAATATTTAATTTTTTCTTTATGAAATCCAGGATAGAGTTAAAAATATATTTCCCATCAGCAGACCCCAAACAGTCTTCAACGCATCGTTCTGGATGTGGCATCATCCCCAAAACATTACCTCTTTTATTACACACCGCGGCAATGTTATAAATAGACCCATTAGGATTGGCCTCAGGAGTTATCTCCCCTTTGGCATCACAATATCTAAGAACAATTTGATTATTCTTAATAAGTTCTCTTAAGGTATTTTTATCTACGTAATAATTCCCTTCGCCATGAGCAATAGGTATCTTTAAAACCTGCTCCTTTTCACAAAGGTGAGTATAAGGATTACTATTATTTTCCACCTTAAGGTATAAATAACGACATAAGAAATGTAAACAGTTATTTTTAATTAATACACCCGGTAGCAAATCTGCCTCTACTAGAATTTGAAATCCATTACAAATTCCCAATACTAACCCACCGTCATCGGAATACTTTTTTACTGCTTTCATAATCGGTGAAAATCTAGCTATTGCTCCGACTCTTAAATAATCACCATAAGAAAAACCACCGGGAAGAATGATACCATTATAACTCTCTAAATTAGTCTCCCTATGCCAGACAAAGTCTACCTGCACTTTTAAAACATCTCTCAGGGCATAAAAACAATCATAATCACATGTTGAACCAGGAAATTGGATTACCCCAAACTTCACCTATAACACCTCAATTTTATAACTAAAATCTTCTATCACTGGATTGGCCAATAATTTTTTACACATCTCTTCAACTCTTTGACGGACTATTTTTTGAGTTTTAGCTTCTATCTTAATATTGATACATTTTCCTATCCTAACTTCTTTTACTTCTCCAAATCCTAATGATTCTAAAGCATTTTGCGTAGCTGCTCCTTGAGCATCTAAAACTCCTTTTTTTAAATTAATAAATATATTTACCGACCACATTTTATCCTCCTTTATGCAAATTAACCAATTCGCCGATTCTCCAATTTACCAATTTACACTTCGTAGGACAGGCTTTCCCCGTTTTCACGAGGACAGGCTCGCCTGTCTATTATTACACTATCCCCGCTAAACTCTATTTATTATTCGACTTGTTTCTTCTAATACTTTTCGCATAGAAGGAATGTTCTTAAACCATTTCCTCCCGGTAATCTCATTTGTAAAAGCACAATAGGCCATGGTAATTAACTCTCTTAAATCAGGGGATAAAGGAGGTGGAGCAAGGTCTACTTTATTTTTCCAGTTCAATTTATCTTTCTTTTTTACCTCACTAATCTCTTGGTACCAAGAAGTCTTTCGATAAAATATCCGAGTAATCTCTTTACTTACTGGAATTCCATCAAAAGTGAAGCGACACTCATCTAAAGTACCCAGAACATCTACTAATAAAAGATTTCTCTTCTCGTCAAACCCAAACTCTATCTTACCATCTTCATATTTTAAACCAATTTTTTCTACTTCTTTAGTTATTAATTTATTAACCAATAAGGTTATCCTTTTTATCTCTTTAATATCATCATCTTTAAAATTAACTATCTCCTTAGCTTCTTTCCAATTCAGATATCGGTCACTGGATTCAAGCTTGGTAGAAACATCTAAAAAAGGTTGGTTTAAAGTTTGACCAGAGAGGGGAATATCTTTCAAACCTAACTCTTTTAATTTTAAATTCCCTTCTTTTAATCTTTTAAATACACTGGAGCCTTCCGGAAGAGATTTGCGGTAAATAATCTCCAGAGGAATTAAAAAATTATTGTTTTCATGCTTATAAATGGAATAATTATAAAAATTACCTTCTGGTTGGGGTGGTAGTACTCTAATCAATTTTACTTCCATAACCTCAACTGGTTCTTTAATATCAACTAACCTATTTAACTTACCCTCTTCTACTAAACCCTGATAATGTGTTTTTATTCCCATAGTCTCCAGTTTTTCAAAAAAATAAGCAGCTGAAAGGCACAAAGATTTGCCTTTGTTTTCTATCTGGTCAGGCATCTCCCCCCAATCAAAGACTGAGTAACGATCGGAAAAAACAAATCTTCCTCTACCACTTTTGTTTTTTAATGGCTTTTCTAATACTATTAAATCTTTTACACTCCCCATTAATAGTGCTCCTTTATATAAATTAACCAATTCACCAATTAACCAATTCACCAATTGTATTAGTTAGTGGCCAGTTACCCTGTTAATCAGTTTGCCAGTTAATTTAGTATATAGTCGATAGTATATAGTATTTAGCAAGAAATCAAAGAAAAACAATTTCGAAATTTTAATTATTTAAACAAGTAACTAACAAATTTACCAATTTAAATTAGTCGTTAGTGAATAGTCGTTAGTTTTAAATACAGTTTTCAGTTATCAGCATTCAACTGAAAAGTTAAAGCTAAAAACGAAAAGCCATAATTCAAAACTTAAAACTTTTCTATAAATTTTAAATTTTAAGTTATAGTTTTGCGCTTTACGTTTTTCATTTTTCGCTATAAACAAATATTCACTATCTACTAAATATTATATACGATATACAAGTCCTATACGCTAAACGCTATACGCTCTATGATTATCTATATCTTTATATCTTTTATCTTCTGAACCATAGCTTTTTTATAATTTTCAAGTTTTTTTCTTAACTCAATATTATTAATTGCTAAAATCCTGGCTGCCATAAGTCCGGCATTTTTTGCATTTCCTATCCCCATGGTTGCCACTGGAACCCCACCGGGCATCTGAACCATAGAAAGTAAAGAATCAAGACCTCCTAAAACTTTAGTCTCTATAGGAACACCTATTACCGGTAAAAGTGTTTGGGAGGCTATCACTCCAGGTAAATGAGCTGCTCCACCGGCCCCGGCAATTATTACCTTAAATCCTTTTTCTTCTAACTGTGCAACATATTCAAACAGTAAATCAGGTGTTCGATGAGCAGAAAGCACTTTCATTTCATAAGAGATACCTAATTCGTCTAATATCCCTGCTGCTTTTTCCATAGTTTCTCTATCTGATATACTCCCCATTATCACCGCTACTCTATCCATATCCTACCTACCTCCATCTTTGACCATAAAATTAATGACTGTAAGACAAATAAAAAAGCCCAGACCAAAGAAATTCCATCAACTGGAGTGGAACCTCTCCGCCTGGGCTTTTAACCCTCCGGTGTAGTATAAAATAAATATACTTTGCACCACTCGGTTCTAATCTTATTCTAATTTTATTATTAGAATCTTGCTCAGAATAAGCGAATCCCTAAGGTGCACTTCCACCCGTAGCCTATTGTGATTTACGGTCACATGGTAGAAACACTCTTGCCATATCCAAGAGTTTATACGAGCATCTATAATTTAATTTTTAAAATTTTCTTTAAGTAAAATATAACATTAATAACTTTTAATGTCAAACATTTATGGTAGATTTCAAAGATCATATCTTCTATGCTATCAAAAGTTAAATCTTTTATCTCTGTATTTACCTTGACCTTAGGGAAAGTTATTGCTATAGTATCCATGGGTGTAGCTTACCTCCTTTGTTAAAAAAGGTTATTTATTTCTTAGGTAAGTCTACACCTTTTTATTATATTTTTACAATCCTTCTCTTGTTATTTGTCTTATTACTAACAAAAGAAGGTATTATTAATATATAATATTTTTTCTTTTAACTACCCCACTAAAGTTTACACTAACACATATATTCTCTTAAGAATAGATATTGTGAATCAAAGGACCTTCTCCTGATTCACAATATTTTTTCTTTTAATATTTTTCTGCTTTCTTAAGGCAGGGTTCGGAATTTTATATAACGTTTCCAGTATAAAAGAAGTTTTTGCGAAGCAAAAATTGGATGAGCGCCGCAAGGCATGAACCTTTTATGCTGTGTTATATGAAGTGGCGGCATTAAAACCCTCTTTCTTCTAATGCTTTTTGTGCAAATTCTTTGTTTAAAATGGAGACTGTTTTCGCTAATCCTTCATCCAGTACTTGACCGCATCTTACTATAATATCTCCCGGCATTCCATTTGTGTTTTCAAATATGAAATCTACAAAATCATCTGTGAAAGGAATCAAGGGTTTATCCACATATTTTCCCCCTATTCTATTGTATCTTAATCTTTTTTCTACAAGTTCTCGGGTTTGCTTTTTATCAAATACACTCAATGTCGTTTCAGCATCTATACGTCTGAGCAGAGGCTGTATGGGTCCTCCACTTGATGCTTCTCTTTTTTCCATTTCTTTTAAATTACGCCATCCATCTTCAGCCATTGCGATAAACAAAACTATGTTTGCGATGTTATTTACTTCTTCACTCATTCCAATCGGAAAATCATATAGCCCTCTTAATAAAGCAAGATAAATACCGTGTTGAGTTCTTGGTACTATACTAAATAGGTACTCAAATTCATCTATCGCCAAGAGTAACGTAGTGTACCCCAATCTTTTTATAAACCCTAAAATTCCCAGAAGATACTCTTTAGCAATATCAATACTCTCTATTTTTCGCAGTACCTCTAATTTTTTCAATTGAGATTGAGCAGGTTTGATTTCTCCACTAAGGAAATATAAGGCTAATCTTTGCTTTTCTTCATCTCCGAAATAAATTTTATTTAAAACAGTTTTAACTTCTGCAAGATCATTGGGTAAACTTTCAATCGCATTATTTAAATCATTTTTTTCTTTAACTTCCGCAATCTTATAAAAATCTATACTTTTAAAAATCCTGAACAAAAAGTCCAACCCTGGTTTAGACTTTTCTTCCGCTTTGAAATTTAAATATACCGGGAGAATTTCTTTGTATTTTTTTGATTCTTCAATTATTTTTAACAACGACAGAGTTTTTCCTCGGCCATAGTCCCCAATTACAATTGCTATGTAGTTTTTATTTGAAGAGATCGCATTGGATATAATTTTTTTCCAATCTTCCAATTGTTTTTCCCTATTAACCCATGTTTCCAACCATATATTACGGGCTATGTTATCCAAAAATGGATTTTCTTTCAATCCATATTTTTCCTCTAAAAATCGTTCATCTTTCATTTTGCACCTCTTTCCTAAAGAAATGTATAGACAGTGTCCTAAAGTAATTACCCTTGTATTCAAATAATTTTTCCTCAGCACCCATAGGTCTCCCAAATGATATTATATAACCATCAGTTACGAAATGAATCTCTCTTAACATTTTATCAAATTGACCTTCGGTTAGTGTCATTTTATCATTTTTTAGCATTTCTACTGCAACTTTTTCTCTGAGATCTGCAATATCAACGATGCCCGCTGTTTTTTTGTATAGCTCAGAATATGCATCAAAAAGCTGTTTTCTAAACTCTTCTACATTTTTGTAATCCATGTCCGATAATGTCTGGTTATATATCTGTTTATTGAGAACTATATTTTCAGCATTATAATTTATTAGCCCCACTTCTTTAAGAACGGAGAGCCAATGAGATATTCTCTCTCTTTTTTGTTTATCGGATGGGGCATTGACATCCATAAGTTGAATAAAGTTTTGAACGGAGATTAAATCATTATTTCTAATGATGCCAATGAATTGAAACATGTTTTGGTCAATTTCATACATCACAGCTCTTAGAACCCGTTGATACAAATTTTGGCTCAGCGATTCACTTTCAATTATGAGTTTCCCGTTAGCACTCAACCTCAAAAAATCCCCATAGCCTACTATCAAGCCAAGATGCCTTAAAGATGGGATAACCATGCCTCTGAACACACTCTTTTCACTTTTCCCGGGATATAAATTCAATATACATTCTTTTTGTTTGTCTCTGTTGAAAGCATAATTACCAATACATTTCAAGCAACTCCTTAATTTATCCATACGATATTCCTTTATTAAGGGTATTTTCTTATTCCTGTACATCATTTTTCAGCTCCAAGCCTTGACTTTTGCAATAATCTTTAAACCTGCAATAATAACAATGGTTTCTTTTGTCCTCAGGTGGTAATTCTGGAGGTTCTGAGCCAGAAATTTTATTATATGCGTCGTCTCTGAAGTTTATAAACCATCTTCTTAAGTTGTCATCGATAGGAAAAATATATATTTGTGCAAAAGTTATTGGTCTTACATATGCGGTTGGATTGCGAGTAGGGAAGAAATAAATAATTCCCCAGTTAATATCTTTTTTATGTTGATTTTCATACGCGAGTGCATAACCTGCACAGGTAAGCTGGTGAAACGGTTTGAATTCGGTTCCAGTCTTTATATCACCTACTATACCAGTCTTTATATCATCTCTTCTATCAAGTATTATGAAATCCGGAGTTGCTGGAGAATTTATCCCTATTTGGTTGGGTTTCGGTTTAATCTTAGTTTTTATTTCTATGTGGTTAAAATCAATGGAATCATCTTCTTTGATTAATGAATGTAAAAGTTTTAAACCTAATTCGGCTCTTCCGGTATTGCTTAATAGAGATAGAAGCCATTCCGTATCGCCTACTGTTGATCTATAAGTTTTTTCTTCTAATGCTTTCAATTTTTCTATATTTTTATTCTGGGAAGAATTAAAATAGTCATATACTCTCTTTTCTTCACTTCTCAACTTTGAATATGTCCTTTTATTTCGCTTATTTTGTTCCTTAACGATTGCTTCAATATAATCCTCAGCAATATGTCCAGCTCTTTGCCCCCACGTAGTAATTTGTCTTCTTTTCCCATTCAAATGATCAAATCCTTTCATGAAATACAAATCCCTCCGAGTATGACAATATTTATCTGCAATATTACTTACAGATAATGGCTTAATTTCATTTGTACTCAATTTAACAGCAAATTGCCCAGTTAAAAAAGTTTCAGGACAGTATCCCCTAAGCTTTAGATCCTGAACATTATCTTCCATCTCTTCGTCAGGTCTTGATAAATTCCACATTGTAACTACCTGAAACATTCTTAAACCTCCTTCTTAAGGATAATCACATATTCATCCTTTATTATCCCACCGCTGCCGTTTCGCTTTGTCATCATACTTCTACTCTTTATAGTATCTTTTAATGTAACAATTTCGTTAAATCCAACATCAATGGCAGCATCTGTCAAAAGTCGGTACGTATCCACTTTTTTACCTAAAACTTTATTATTTCCCATAACCAAAATAGCATATCCTTCTTTTCTCAATAGACGATACATTTCTTTTAATGCTTCTGTTATATCTTTAAAGTAATTATAAATCATCAATGCCCTATCGGAGGACTTAGGGAGAGCATAATCCACTAACAAATCTATAGAGTCTATACCTAAGGAAGAAATCTCCAAATCTTTTTGAATTCTTTCTGTTCCAATTGATATTTTTTCTAAGTTTCCCACTTCTTTTTCGCTATATCCCAACCAATAAAGTTCAAGCTTATTTGTTCTAATATATTTCTGTGCCGTTAAGTAAGGTGGGGAGGTAAATATGAGATCAATACTATAAGAGTGTAAATCTTCTACTGATTTTTTATCAAGCATTCCGCGGTCTAACAAACAACCCTTTTTGATTTTTCTTGCATCATCCCAAACGATCTCCGCCTTTATTGTTCCATATTTCAACTCCTCAAATTTATTCAGCACTTCTAATTTATTCCTGTTGTTATTGACGGCACTTTCAAAAAGGCTCCATACATCGGGGTCTTCCGCATGTTTCAAAAAATTTTTAAGATGCTCATACTTATGAGAATTATTGATATATTTTTCAGGTTTAAGAACAACTGGTGGTGGAATATATGGATCTGCTTTAGCAATTTTACGAATTATAGTTGAAAAACATATCCAAAAGAAATCTTTATAATCTAAACTCGTATCCAGATTTTCAATAGCATATTTTAGTTTGGCTAACTTTTTAATGGCATTATATGAAAACCACAATTCTCGATTTTTAAACTCAGGAATGTAGTCTTTGCCGTTTATTGTATGTTTATATAAAGATTGAATCGCCTGCATGAATTGTTCAATTTTACTGAAATCAAGAGGTGTAGTTTTAACTTTAGATATAAGACGGCCCAATGGATTTATCTCTACTCCCATAGAATTTCTTTTGACAATAGGATTTATAATGGATTCCAACAAAATAGTACCACTACCCGCAAATGGATCTAATAAATATCCATCAAGGTGCGCGAAGTCATTGGATGATAAAAGATATAATGGAATATAAGGGAAGATCCTGCCCGGATAATAATGAATATATTGAATATTTCGGTTATCTTTATTATCATTAAACAAGCGGTTAGACGCCTCTCTAAAGTCAAAGATGATAGGCGTCCTATTTTTTAGGATATATTCTTTATTTAGGTGTTCTAATCCATATTCTGCTATTTTCCTCATCATAATATACACCTTAATGCTACCATTTCATATAACGGGTGAGCATTTACGAACTTGCGAAGCAAGTTAGGCGAAGTGAAACGAAGCCGTAAATGCTTTGTTAAACGATGGAACCAAATACACATCACTTTTTTAGCAAATCCACCTTTGCATACTCTCTGATTTTTGTAATACACTCTTTTACTGAACCGTAGCACCTGTCGATGTCGCCAACCCAGTTTCCCCTTGGATCTTCTTTCTCTAATTCACGTAATAGTTTTACTAGGGCAGTAGCCGTATCATCTGAGACTATATATGCACCTATAGCAGCAGCTTTTGCTATGGATTCCCTTGCTTTCCGGTAGCCTTCTGAAAGACTTTCCGTATCTTTTTCCTCCAACTTTTTTATGCCTACGCCTTCATTAAACCAATCTCCGAAATAATATTGTAAGTATGATAGATGCTCTATAATGTGTGAGTACGCTTCTGCTTTTTTCTCCCACCATCTTTGGGAGTAAAACTGCTTAATTGAGAGTTTGACTGTTACATAAGCTGTAATAATAGAAACGATGAGAGCTGGAATTAGAGCTGTGAATATACCTTGGGTGAATTCACTCATATGTTTATTTGGTCCTTTCGCTTAACCTAAAATAACCGAACTACTTCGTTTATGCTCCCAAAATCCAAAGGACTTTTAATCCACCCGATATCTCGCTGGCTAACGTGAGTGTGGTATATCTTTATAGATTCTTATGCTTATCATAAACTAATTTTATTAATTCCGCAAATAATAATTATAGAAATATGGAAAAAGAGAAACAAGATTAAGTTCTTCCAAAAGTTGTAAAATGTATGTTATTTTAGGATAAGACACTCTTTAATTCTTGGAATAATTTAATATTTTCTTTAAGAATACGAACTGCTACCCGAATAAATTTTCCTTTCTCTAAACCCTAGGGCTCATCTTCTCGGGAATAGGGTAAGGTTGGATAATTTATTGATATTGAAACCATAAAACTCTTGTTTTATTTTTGGTCAGTTCTTTCTAATCATACTCCAGCTCAAACCAGCTCGTAAAACGCATAGACACAAAATCTAAAAATATCTTTGATTAGATTTTGGTTTATTTCCGGGTTTACCTTTGCTTTTATCTTCTTTTGCGTAAGTGCATTCCCATGGTGATTTGTGTTCTTTTTTTGTCATAAGTTGATTCACTTTTCGTGTTTATTCATAAATTCTTTAAATTCTTTTAAATTTGCTGGAACAAGAACAGGCCTCTTCAAAAATTCGCACGGCCATTGCTTACATTCATCACAATATTTAATCCCTCTCCTCTCAGCACATTCCTCCCGTTCTTTTAACCAATTTGTTTTCTTCCTCAGGAAATTTGTTAGACCTACTTCCTTAATTTGCTTCATGTTGCTTAAGACATCTAAAAACCAAGAACTCTCCTCTAATTTTTCAGTCCTAAAGAAATCAAATAATTTACAGGGAAACTCCTTACACTCTAAACAAATCTTTAAGTTTTTATTATGTAAGCAATCATAAATTTTACAATATTTTCTATACCTCTTGCTTAAACCCTTATTAGCTCTACAACCCCCACATTTTTTATTAAGAAAGGCTGTGCATTCTCCGCAATAAAGCCCACAAGGAGCAACTAAATTCCATTTATCTTCGTTTGGTATTTTATCTTTCATAATCCCACAATTTATTTTATAATATTATAATAAATTTCATTTAATAAAATTTCCTTTTCAAGCGGCGAAAGGGTGGAATGTCAACTAACGTTCCCGGGTTTTGCGAAGTGCAAAGCATTTGGGCGAATGAAGTGAGCCGCAAAGCCCGTGTTGAGACTGTCGGAAAAATCATTTTGATAAAGCTCTATTCTCCCTAAATAGTCCTTTTTTAACATCTAATCCTAAATTTCTATGTTGTGGTACTCACATAAAGTTCATATCCACATATACTTCCTGCTCTCTTACCCATATCCCATCCCATAACCTCCAATTTTCCCAATATTATGCACTATACAGTATAGCAACCACTGAATATTCACCTTTACTTTCCCTCGCAAGGTAAGGTGATCCATCCTTTTTTGTATCCACCCGTTCATGTTTTTCTAATAGTATCAATAAATACCTTCTCTTAGTCTCCTTCTTCCTAAGGCAGTTCTCTCTTAGCTTACAATCCTCACAATCTCTCTGTCTTAAAGTATATTTCCTTAAAAAAACATTATCTCTTCTTGCCTTGATGAGATAAATTCAGCAATAGTGGAATGATCAGGGGTGCTTCATCCGGTAATGGCTATAAAGGTTACGTTCTCTATCAGGCTCGTTCTATCTTCCTTGACCCCATAATCCCCCTGGAGTAGGCTAATAAGACTGCTTTTAGTATAACTTTAGGATTATATGCTGGTCGACCAGTTTCATCATTTCTTACCTTAGCCTCAAAGGGGGGCATATCAATTCTGGTCTCTATTAAATGATGAATGGCAAATTCTAAGGTCCCTGGAACCAACTGCTTTTCTAATATAATGGGAACTATTAATGTTTGAGCAGAGGATACTGGCTTAAATCGAGCCATAAAACTACCTCCTCATAGTTACTGTTTTTTTTATCAAAAATCAATCTTTGCTATATTTATGAAAAATATGAGACTTTTCCGACAGTCTCGTTAGGCGACTCCGTTAGGGGCGAGCCACGATAATTGCGATGCGTTTTGCGAGGCTACCTTTACTCTGATTATGCCCCACTTCCTCCCAGAATCCAGTTTATCGTTAATTCTCTCTGTTTGAAAAATTCTCGAACATGAGTTTCATTATTGACTCTCAAATTATTATCTACTTCTGGAGAGGGATCTGTCCAAATTTTATGCTCAAATAATCGTTTAATTCTCCCTCTAACAATATCCCACTTATCTTCATGAATCTCTCTAAGCAAGATTTTTCTTCTTTCTTGTTCGTCATAAAGCCCTATTATTTGAGCAACAACATCTCTTAGCATGCCTGTCCATGCTTTTAATGAGCCAGCAGAATAAATTCGTTCTGCTACATGATACCAATTATCTTTCGTGTCTGGATTCCATTTGTTTTCTAGAGTCTCTTGAGTTAAAATATTTATTAGCATAACTACATTCTTCCTTTCAAATTCCCTAAGTTCATCCAATTTTTCAATGTTTATATCTAAGGGGGGAGAAGTTATGAAGTGTTTAAAGATTGTTTGTTTCAGTCTATGAACAGTTAATGGATTTTTTCTAGTACGGTTCCGTTCTGCTATATACTCCGATATTGAGTTCTCTTTATCGTCTAATATGCTATCGTAAATATTGCTTCTAATCATATTTAGTGCTTCTGCTTTACTTTTACCTTTTTCCACCAAAAAGGTAACAAAACCAGCCTCCGATTTTTTACCTGTAGTATCCAGATATTCCTGCCATTCCTCCCTGAATAAATCAGCCCATTTGTTTATCAATACCGATGTAAAGAACGGCATTTGACGCAATTTATCATGCGCCGTTAGGTTTGTTTCTTTTAAAACCTTTACATCTGGATCAATATAAACTTTACATTCAATTTCTTTTCTCCCTGCCCATATCTGAGCAGCTGATTTATGTTGCCCATCAAATAGGAGGATCCTATCGTTCACTAACCTACATATTGCTGGTGATAACTGAGTATGCACTATCAAGTGTCTATATAATTCCCACAGTCTTTTCATTTCCAGAGGACGGGGTTGCAATTCAAAATCGTTTTTCACATATTTAATGGGCAGAATGACATAGAAATATCTGTAACCCGTAGAATGGCATATCGACAAGAGTAATTCCAGAGGGTCTACCTTTTCATCAAAAAAAATCTTTATTCGACCTTCCGTACTTGATATTTCAGTTTTAAGAGCTTTTCCATATTTATCCGACCCTAATTTTTCCTCAAGTATATCATCCAACCTTCTTGGCTCGGGATTGTTAAAGAAATTTTCCAATTCCAATCTTGCCCTGAATTCAAGAATTGAAAGAGTGCCAATTCTTTTGTGATGCTCACGACATACTGGTGCTAAATTTGACGTTTCTGTCGGTCCGCTCAGAGAAAACGGCTTAATATGGTGGTAATCTATCTCAGATTCATTGTCTATTGGGTGATCATTTACGTAACACCTTACTTTTCTTTCTCGCGTGTGTTGCTCTTTTATAATTCTTTTTTCGTCTTCGTTAGGTTCACGATGTATAGCCATTTTTTAACCTCCTTCTGATTTCAATCTTTCAGCCGAGCAAAATGTCACCTAACTTAAAAAACCCGAATTACTTCGTTTATACATTACTTTAGGTGAAGCTTCAAAAAGTAACCACTATTTTTCTTTGCGGTATATCTTTATAGATTCTTATGCTTATCATAAATTAATTTTATTAATTCCGCAAATAATAATTGTGCGTTGTCCAGGACATATTATACAATTTTTAAATTATGGATATTCTCAGTATATCAAAAAGGTAATATCTCCGATCTGAGTTCGTGTAATAGCAGCCAATTTGTTCGGCCATCATATAGAATCTAGAGGCCTTAAAAAAGGTCTGAGAGCTTCCAGGCTTCGATCTCTTCGTGAGGAGGAGGTAGGTATTCATTCTTCTTGTTGAAATACCATCCATGCTTATTTCTCAAATCCACCAGGAATTCAGCGTAATTTAAGGCAGCCAAAGCCACATCTATAACTGGTACCCCTAAAGCATTCTGCAACTCTTGATAGAACCCAAATTGGTGAGTACAGCCAAGGATGATAACTTCCGCTCCATCCTGTTCAATCGCTTTTTCCGCAGCCTGAACTATCCTCCTTTTAGTCTCTTCAGGGTCCATCTG
>Ga0315279_10005865_pt1 | contig 15719 bp, 16 predicted proteins | sample YL17G06_20_MG_FD_203694 | JGI IMG/M metagenome (GOLD analysis project Ga0315279, IMG submission 203694) | Sediment microbial communities from Yellowstone Lake, YNP, Wyoming, USA - YL17G06_20 | ecosystem: Environmental > Aquatic > Freshwater > Lake > Sediment | place: USA: Wyoming | collected... | reverse complement strand
GTTGGCTGCAGAAAGAACCGAGTGCTGAGGAAAAACAGGCGTTAGAAGAAGAGCAACTTGCGAAAATGCTTGAGAAAAGGATGAAGTCAGCAGAAGGAAAATAATGCTCAATCCATACAAGATCAGAGAAGACTTCCCGATTCTGAAGCGCAAAGTGAACGGTCATCCGCTAATTTACTTTGACAACGCAGCAACCTCTCAGAAGCCTTGGCAGGTGATCGAAGCAATAGACGATTTTTATGAAAAGCACAACGCAAACGTGCACCGTGCGGTGCACACACTGTCGCAGGAGGCTTCGGAACTCTACGAAACCGCTCACGAAGAGGTAGCCAAATTCGTAAATGCCCGAAGCATTGAAGAAACCATCTTTGTCAGAGGAACGACTGAAGCCATAAACTTGGTGGCTTACTCGTGGGGGCTGCGAAGTCTCGGAAAGAATGACGAAATAGTCATTTCGCTAATGGAACATCACAGTAACATAGTACCGTGGGAGATAATCTCGAAGATTACTGGTTTCAAGATAAGATACATTGACATTAACGCTGATGGAACGTTGAACTATGATTCTTTTGAGAGCCTCATCTCGAAAAGAACCAAGCTGGTCTGCATATCGCACGTCTCAAACGTCACCGGTATAGTGAACGACGTAAAAAGAATCACCAAAATCGCGCATGAAAACGATGCGATGATATTAGTTGATGGGGCTCAGTCAGTTCCGCACATGCCCGTGAATGTTAAGGAATTGGACATGGATTTTCTGGCGTTCTCAGGTCACAAAATGCTCGGACCAACAGGAATTGGAGTCCTTTACGGCAAACGCGACCTTCTGGAAAAAATGGAACCTTTCCACGGTGGAGGCGAGATGATACGCGAAGTCTCATTTAACCGGAAGACAGGAAGCTGCTCAACAACATGGAATGCGCTTCCGTGGAAGTTCGAAGCTGGAACACCAAACACGGAAGGAGCTGTCGGGCTAATGGCAGCTGTGAAATACCTCAAGCACCTAGGCATGGAAAACGTGAAAAAACACGAGCAAAGTCTCACCGAGTATGCTTTACCTCGAATGCTGAACTGCAGCGCGCGCGTAGAAGTATACGGAACAAAAAACATTTCTGCAAAGTCCGGAATAATACCATTCGGCGTCAAAGATTTGAGTTCCCACGACGTCGCCCTGTTCCTTGACAACTACGGAATAATGGTGCGAAGCGGCTTTCATTGTGCACAACCACTTCATGAACTGTTCAAACTGAGTTCATCAGCAAGGGCAAGCTTCTATGTTTACAACACACAGAAAGAGATAGACCGGTTCATAGAGGTCCTGAAAGAGATCGGCGGACTCCAATGACCAGCATTGAGGACTACGTCGCGAGAATCGACGGGACATGTGGCAAAGAAAAGGACGTAATAGTGACCTTCAAATATGAGAAGAAGGACGAAGCAATTAGAAGAATATTAGAAAAAGCCACCATGAAGAGATCAATAGCTGGAATAATATCAGAGTTGTCATATAAGAATTATTCCTTCAGAATGTACGGAAGCGGAAAAGTCATCCTCAGAGGAATAGAAAACAAAGAGGAGCTGAACAATCTGCTAAGACAACTGCTCTTCTAGCTTTCGGTTGCCGTTTGTTTGTGTCTGAACTCACCAATGATATCTCTGGGAAGTCTTCTAGCTTCTTTGTCTATAGCCATCAGGAGACCCAGATAGATCAGGCCACCTGCTGCGGTTTCAATTAGAGTCGTGAACTTTCTCGTCGGATGCGGTATCAGAAAAAGGACAGTGCCCATAACTGCCGCGGCAAGAACGTACTTGGAAATACTCCTCCATGGAATATGGACTCTGACCATGCCACGAACGACAACGTAAAGGATTATGAACATTGAAAAGCGAGCGATTGCGTTAATTGCGCTCACGTAAAGTGCAGCCTGAAAAGGCTGGTTCTGAGCATAGTTCGTCAGTATGTAAAAAGCTGTTGGAAGCGTGATCGCAGAATGCAGATAAGGCAGAGAGAACGCTATGAACAGTCTACTCTTGGCGAGATGTCGCAGAGAAAGTCTTGACCCTTCGTCAACGTTCTCCATACCGTAGAGCACCGAACTGTAGAATCCCGATATCACCATCACAAAAGAATCTACTGCTAAGACCATCAGAACTGGCCCGCTGCCCGCATTTTCCGTCCTCAAAAGTGTTACGTATGAGTCTGGAATTGCAAGGGCGCCCACCGTCAACGGTATGGCAAACATCAACACCATCTTCATTGCACTGGCCACATCATCCATTTTCTTTTCTGCGAGAAGCTTTGGATACAGCGCGAATGACAAGAACGATGAATAGGTTATCACGTTCACGATAATGGCCCCCGCCCCCAATATGCCTCTGGCACCATCGCCACCGTACGCGAAGAGCATTATGAAAATGTAAGCGGCTATTTGGTTGCCGATGACATTGTATACATTGAACAGGGAGCCTTTAAGCCACTCTCTAACATATGCGACGCACAACCTCTTTCTCAGTTCGTGGAAGAGAGTTCTAACGTAGTAGAACGTTTGAAGCGCAAACGCTGCTATCGTGGCAACCACTGCACCGAGAAGCAACTGATTGAAAAGAACGATCAACACATAACCCAAGACCACTTTGCAGAATTGCTGCACAAGGAGTCCGTAACCCACTCTCTGCGGGATTCTTGCTTGAAGACAAGACTCCATTATCGCAATGGAGTGGACTTCCACTATCTGAATCGCTACCAGCAAGTATGTTGGAAGATAGAAGAGGCCGACGTGAAGTGCCGACATCACGGTAGGTATGAGAAGTATGTAGACCGCCGAGGCTACTGCAGAAATTGTAAGGTTCGCGAACAGTCCAGTCTTAACTGACCCTTCTTTGTCTCTCGTTACATAACGCATCGCCCAGAATGGAAGGACCCCTGACAGAAGCACAAAGTAGTTTGCTATGTCGTTGATGTTGAACCAAAGATCATATTCACCACGGTTCAGAGCACGTGCCACTATGAACTGGAAGACCAGTCCTGTTAACACGCTGACTATCTTGGCTGAAAAAATCACGAAACCAGAATATTGCAGTCGAATATCCTTCGTGGCCACGTGGTTACCCTACTTTAGCTCAAAGCATATTGACGTGATATTATTTAATCTTACTTCGGCGGTCGATCAATAACACTTCTGCGTCCAGGCTGCGAAGAAATGCTTTCAAGGAGTGATTGTCAGAAAACCATCTACGGTATACTCGCTATCCGTGTTTGAGCCACGGTGCCAGCTTCCAATCATAAGGAATTCTGTCTGTGTCAGGTGGTAACCTGTGCTCGTCGGGTTTCTTGTAGTCATAAAGTTCTGTTGGCACATTTAGGATCAACGCGTGATCTTCACTTATGGTTTTGAACCCGTGCCAGATTTCTGTCGGTATGTGCACGAGGAGAAGGTTTCTTTCGCCTATTGCGAACTCGTTTATCTCGCCTTTGGTTTTTGATTTAGTTCTTCCGTCATAGAGGACGAGTTTTATCATGCCTTTGATGCAGGTTATGTTGTCTGTCTGTTTTTTATGCATGTGCCAGGCTTTTACTACTTGTGGATAAGCCGCGGTGACGTACACTTGTCCGAATTTCTTGAAGTGTTCCCAATCATTTCTGAGAATTTCGGTGAGCCATCCTCTCTCATCGGCCGTCTGTTTCAATGGTTTGGCAATTACTCCTTCTATCATTTTTTCATCTCACAGAACAATTCTCGAGTTTTCGCCTAGTATCAGTCTGTGTCCTTTCGGACCTTTGTGATCGGTTATTATGTCCGAGTTTGATCCTATCATGCTGTCGATTATACGTGAGCTGACGCAGATTGTGCAATTGTCCATTATGATCGAGTTCTCTATCTCGCCGCTCTTGATTTGAACGTTGTTGCCGATTGATGTGTAGGGTCCTACGTAAACTCCACTTTCAATCGTCGTGTTTTCTCCTATAATAGCTGGGCCTCGAATCAGAGCTCCCTTCTTGATAGTTGAGTTCTGTCCTAGGGAGATCCGACCTTGTATACATGACATGTCTTCAACGGTTCCTTTGATGGACGTTTTGATCTCATCAAGTATGAGGATGTTGGCATCGATCATGTCTTCGATCGTCCCCGTATCCTTCCACCACCCATCAACTATCCGATGCCCAACCCTGTATCCGGCGTCCAGCAACATTTGAAGTGCTTCCGTGATCTCAAGTTCTCCTCGCCAAGAGGGTTTGAGTTTCTTAATCATTTGGAAGATCACCGGTCTGAGGAAGTATATGCCTGTCAACGCGTAGTCGCTTGGTGGTTTCTTTGGTTTTTCAACCAGCCTAACAATGTCACCTTTCTTGTCAAACTGTGCTACACCAAACTGTCTCGGGTCTTTCACTCTGCTCAACAATATCATGGCATCGTACTTCTTCTTCTGGAATTCTTCAACATATTGAGCAATACCGCCTTTCAAAAGATTGTCGCCGAGATAAACAACGAACATGTCGTTCTTCACAAAATCCGCGGCTAGACCGACTGCTTGAGCTATCCCGCCTGGCTTTTCTTGCTCAATGTAAGTGACTTTCACGCCATACTTTTTCCCGTCACCATAATGGCTTCTCACTTTTTCAGGCATCACATCGCCCAATACTATGGCTATGTCCTTGATTCCAGATTCGCGCAAATCCTCCAGAACATATTGTGATATGGGTTTGTTTGCCACCGGGATCAGTTGCTTTGGTCCGGTATGAGTGAGAGGTCTCAATCTCGTACCATGTCCGCCATGCAAGATTATGCCCTTCATTTTCCTTACCTCTTGCTTGATTCTCTACTAGTTTGTGGTATTCTTGTTTTAGTCTTTTGCACCAACTGTCGAATCTGTGAACCTTCTGCCCAATCGAAATTGGGTTTTGATGTGATCTAGTGACCTAGCCAATTCTAGGTCGTGGGGACATTGCTTCAACGGTCAAGAGAAAGAGATTAGTCCCGTTTATGTTTGGCCTGCATCTCCTTCTCAAGGATCTCCGTCATCTTCTTGACTTTGTCGACCTCTTCCTTTACTCTCTTATCTTTGACCTCTTCTTTGCGTTTCTCGTTCGACTCTAGAACGAGGTGAAGGAACTTCGAGTCATAAACCGAGAGCAGCAGTTTGGTATTCGGTATGAGACAGTGTCCTCCTATGACATCTGGGAAGTGTAAAGGTTTGTTCAGATCTACGCGATGCGTGTCGGCCAAGAAGTCGACTACTTCATCAAAGTTGGCATTGAAGTGTCTGGCGATACGGTGCATCTCTTGGAAGAATACAATCATCCAAGCCCGGTACGTTGTCTCAAAAACTTTGGCCAGTTCTGTCTCCACAGGCCCCTTCAAAACCTTGACCTTCAGCCCTAGTTTTTCAAAATGCTTTCTCGCCAGAGTAGCTGCTTCTTCCGTTGTACCGCCCACGTATTTTGTCCAGAAGAGTATGTCCCTCTTCATAGTGTCCAGACTCTTATGCATCCCACGGATTGGCGAATATGCTACGAGCGAGTTTTTGCGCTGGACGATTTTTTCGGTGGTTCCAGGGGGAACCGTGCTGTTGATAATCGTAAGTTTGGGTTTGACTTTATTGATGTAGTCAAGCGTTGTTTGCACGAACCATTCTTGATTTGGACAGGGGTAGCAAGCATGCATTGCATCAACCTCCTTCACGAGTTGCGTTTTTCCAGTCAGCGTGTTGGCTTTTTGTTCATCAACATCGTACCCATAGACATCAAACTTGCCGTTTTCTCTGAACAAATCGTAAAGTGAATGTCCCACTTCACCCAGCCCGATGATCAAGACTTTTTCTTTTGGCATGCTTTTTCACCGGAGAAATTGAAAGATGGTTGTTGTCACATATAAGCTTACCAATTCTATACAAGTACGTTTCATGTAATTTGCGATGAGGTCTCTCTCAGTTATTTGTTGTACATCTGCAGCGTTCGGGGCAACAAAATGGGACACACCACATTATATTTCCTTTCTGAAAACTTGGCGAACTTGCGGACTTTCTCTGTGGGTAGTACATGTTCTTTATGCGGGGATTGACCTTAGTGAGTGACCATCAGACCATTTTTCTGATTTGCGTTGTAAGTGAATGCTGCCAGTCAAGGGCTTTGTATCACCCTAGTTTGCCGTCTTAACAATAGTCTTACACGCATCCTGGTCCGACTGGTCAAATTGTAGATTGGGATAAGAGGTGTTTTGATTGATCGTGGAAGCGAATCCTTGATTTCCCTTTGAAGTCCCAACCTGATCACAATTCTGCCTTTTGACGTCAGCGGCACGAAATACCTTGCCAAAACGAGCCTATGGAACCCATTGCTCTGTTTGAAATCGTCAAGAGAAGGATGGTTTCCGATTCTGCCATACATGATCCATTTGGAGTTGTTCGTTGCACAGAACTCTATGACTTTGGCAATTAAGGCGTTGTTTACGGCCTTGTCTCTGTGTTTTTGGAGTGAAAGAATTTGAGATATGATCGTAATGTTCTCGCCGTGAACAAGTTGAACAAACCCTGCGAACTCGTCCTGAAGGTACGCAGCGATATAGGTGCAGTTTGGTTGAAAGACAATCTTCCTAACGGTTTCTAAAGGCATTCCATAGTGTGGAAAGCCTCTTTCCTGTCGGATCGGTGTTTCATTGTAGGTTTTCCAGATGCCGTCTGCCAACTTTTCGCTGGGTGAGGCTATTTCTGTTCTAATTCCACTTTTCTCTGCTTTGCGAATCATGTTCCGGGTTTTCTTGCCTATGACTTTCAACCATTCCTGATAGCTCGATGATGTTTGAATAATGGCAACGTTGTCTTCCGCTTTCGCCCAGTCTTCTTTTGGATTGGGAATTTTGAAGCACCATTTTCTTTCTAAGAACGTAAAAATGTCAACTCCCATCCTGCGAAGCTTCTGAAAAAGCTCTTCTGAGGGAGAAACGTCCTTCAGATATTCGGCGTTATCTTTTGCCATACTGAAGAAGAGTTTTTTCTGAATAGCCAGTGTCTCAGGTTCTTTCGCCGACATCTAAAATCCACTTTAGCACTTCATAGAATGGTCCTCTATGGTTCATTTTTCCACGTTGAAACAGCCATATTGGATGAAAGTAGACAACATCTCCCTTTCTGATGTTTTCCTCAACAATTTCTTTGACTTTTCCATTGGGGTAAAGATAGCACAGACTGTCTATTCCAGTCGTCGAAAACTGGTGAAAAGATAGTAAAGGAAAATCACTTGGTATCTCTGGGGCTTTTGACTTGACCCGTTTCCACATGATTCTCGCGAGCACTCGGGCTGTTCCGTGAATGGTGTAGAAGTTTGCTTTTTTCCCAGTTTTCTGCTCCAAGTTTCTGAGTTCAACACAAGGATTTTCCACGATGTGCAGTGCCACTTCATGCTTGGGGTTGTCGACAAGTTTCAGAAGCTCTTGGTCCGGTATTGTCTTGGGCGTGAAGAACCAGTATGCTTTCACTTCTTTTTCCGACTCATTGATCATTCTGGCGATTATTTTCGAGTTCTTCAAATACTCCTTGCTGGTTCTGATGCCGAAAGCCGTGTACATAAAGCTTCTAATCCTAGACGCGTAGGGATAATCGACGTCAATCCTTATCCTTATCATTCTATCTCATTTTCCGTGTGGGTGGTGGCCGCTGCGCTTCTTGGTTTATGACTAGGATTACTACAAGCTATTTTAACTTTGGCTGATGCATATTCGCCGATAACCACTCAATAGCCTTGGCTAATCCCATGCCGTTCTAACATTCGAATTGAGTGGAAACACGTTTGACTAAAACATATATAACTCTCATAGTACAGAAACAGAACGAAGTGTACGGCCGATATGGGCAGTTGTGGTTTCACCTACGTGCATTATATTGAGACATTGAAGAAGGCAAGAGAGACATACACCTTCTACACCTTTGGCAATTTCCCAGAGAACCCAGACAAACGCTTCATTATTCTGAGACACGATGTGGATGCACAGATCCAGAAAGCCCTGAAAATGGCCAAAGTAAACCATGATTTGGGAATTCCAGCAACCTTTTTTATCAGAGTCCACGGTCCTTACAACCCGTTTCGACAGTTTGCATATCAGGCAATACTGAAAATTGCGAAGCTGGGTCATGAAATCGGTCTGCATTACGAGCCTATGTTCTACACCACGTTTGGTTTGCCAGTTGAGGAAACGATACTTTTTGAGATCGAACTGCTCGACCGCATGTTCAACCTGAAGATCAAAAGCATTGCACCGCACATGCCGTCTCTCTCATCTTCAAGAATGGACAGCATAAGACAAAAGTATAACGATCCATATTTACCAAAATTCTTCAGCCAGATCAAGTACATTTCTGATTCAAACAAGAGATGGCGAGAGGGTTGCATGTGCAAATGGATTGAGCAACGCGACCAACTGCAAATCGCGATTCACCCACACTGGTGGGATGGAGACAGTCTGGAAGAATACATGGAGAAGTACAAGGTACCGTGAGCACCTTAGATGATAGTAGTGAGGAAAAGATGAGTGAACAATTTCAAAACGTTACGAAAGGGAAAGAGTGCGAAATAGGCAATAACCTAAAAATCTTGGGCGACGGGAAGATTATCCTCGGAAACAACGTTACAATCGGCAGCAACGTGGCGATTAACGTTAAAGAAAAGCTTGTAATAGGCGACAGAAGCATAATCGGAAACAATTTTCTGATAGAAGGACGGGAAATTGAGATCGGTACAGAGTTCTGGAGCGGATTCAATTGCATTATCGGTGGCGGAAGCTGTTTTGAGAAACCAAGCAAGCTCAAGATCGGCTACTGGGTTCATCTGGGTAACTACGGAATGATAAACACGGCTAGACCAGTGACCATTGGTAATGAGGTTGGAATGGGAATAGAAACGAAAATCTATACTCATGGGGCCTACTTGTCTATGATCGATGGCTTTCCAGCGGAATTTGGTCCAATCGAAATAGGCAATCATGTTTGGTTGCCATACGCGGTCGTTCTGCCAAACGTGCACATAGGCGACAATGTCGTTGTCGGTGCGGGAGCTATGGTTACAAAGGATTTACCTTCTGGGTGTCTGGCTGTTGGAATGCCTGCAAAACCCATCAGAGAAAACTGTTTCCCGAAGAAGTTCACGAGGAAAGAGAAGAAGCAGCTTTTAGACGATTTTGTTAAACACTTCGTCAACGACATAGAGAGTGCAACAGTTTCGTACAGGGAAGCCTTCGATGAGATATGGCTTCTTAACGAAAAAGGAGACTGGGTTCGTTTCAACTTGCCTGAACGCCACATATCAGGTGAACCAACAGCACTGAGTGAAAGACTAAGAAATGAACTCAGGCGTTACGGTGTCAGATTCAAATCATACCCTGAAGGAAACGGGTACAGACACTGGTAGCAAAATCAAACTCCTCAGCGCGCGCGACTGAAGATCTTCACCGCACATATAGTTCTGACCTGCCAACCTCGAAGATAAGTTCCTCTATCATTCTATCAAGGAATCGTATATTCGCATGAGTTTCTTCACAACTGCAGCCGTTTCATGATTCGCCGTCACGTATTCGCGCTGTTTCTTTATTACGTTGGCATTTGTGCAAGCTTCTCTGACGGCTTCCACAATTTTATCTTCAGAGTCTACATCCTTTAACGGAAGTAATGCGTATTCCGGAAAAGCAGATGAAACGTAGGTTACCGCTGGTCTGTTGCAGGCTATCGCTTCTACAACAATTGTGCCCGGGCATCCTACCCTGAATTGATCGATCACAACGTCAGTATACCAATAATACTCGTTCATTTTTTCATGTGGCACTTTCGGCAAAACGTCTAAAGCCAAACCTAGAGATGAAGCAAGCTCCAGTGTCTTGTCAAAATCTGGGCCATGTGCAATTATGCTTGCATCAATCTCATCTTTGAGTTTGCTTAGTGCTCTTATTGCGATATCTGTCCCTTTACCCTGCCAGTTTGAATTGCTTGCGAGCAGCACTTTCTTTTTCCCGCCATGGGTCAAGATCGGTTTTGAATAGAATAGTTCCGGATCAACTGGCGGAGGCAGGTATTCCACATCCTGCCTGAATGGTTTTGCAATGTTTGGGAGATCGGGTGTGCTTACCATGATCTTGTCACAGTTCTTGAGGTTGTGCCTCACCACTCTGCCCCACATCCAGTGTTTCAGATACACTCTAAGGTCGCTGCCCACAGCGTATCCTACCAGTGGCTTCTTGCCAAGACGTAAAGCAATATAGCAATCCTGAAGCAGGTAGTTTGCTTGATACACGTCGCCATGTGCTCTAAGAATCTGGTATGCTATACCAAAAGTCTTGCTCCACGGGTTTCTGGTGCGTGTAATGAGCTGCTTCTCTATGTTGGTAGGCATATATCGTAGTAATGTTTCTGCAGCAGAAGCGCAGTCGTTTATCATAACAATTTTCATTTGAATGCCTCCCGTACGAAGTAACGGGTTTAGTTGTAACTCTAGTGAGACTTGATGTCTTTCTTCTTTGACCTGAACCAATCTATAGTGAGCTCAATGCCTTCCTTGAGGCTAGTCTTGGGTGAGTATCCGAGCATTTTCTCTGCTACCGCTATATCTGCGTGAAGTCTTCTAACATCTGACGGTCTCGGAGGTTTACGCTCCACTTTGTCAAACGGGTAGTCAAGTGCGCCACATATCATTGAGATGACTGTCTTGATATCCGTTTCTTTACCTTGTCCAATGTTCACAACTCTGCCTACTGTTTTGTCGCAATCCATCATTTTGACAGCAGCCTCTGCCCCATCCCTAACATACGTGAAGTCGCGAGTTTGAAGGCCATCGCCTTCCAAAATTGGCCTTTCTCCGTTAAGTATTCTCCAGATTGTTACTGGAACAACTGCGGCGTAAGCCTCCATGTTTTGTCGTTCACCGTAGAAGTTGAATGGACGGATAATGCCGATTTCAAGGTCGAACAGTTTGTAGTAAGAAAGCAAGAGCAGGTCAGCTGCTGCTTTTCCAGCTCCGTAAGGACTGTTCGGGTCTAGCGGATGATTCTCGTCCATCGGCACCTTCACCGCCGTGCCGTAAGCTTCAGAACTGGAGAAATGCAGTAGTCTATCAAACTTCTTCTTCCGCAAAAGGTTAGCAAGGTTGTGTGCGATTTCGACGCCCGTCATGAATGCGCCTTCTGGATCCACGAACCCGTAGGGCAAGCATTTTACTGCTAGGTTGAAGACGGCTTCAGGCTTTTCGCGTTCAATAATGTTCTCAAGAGCAGTCAAATACCGTGCGTCTTCTTTGTAGACGATGACGTTTCCTTTCTGAATCGCCTCGCTGAGATTTTCCATCTTTCCAAGGAACATGTTGTCTACAACGACTATCTTCTCGGCTCCATGTCTTACAAGCGCGTCTACTAGATGGCTTCCAACGAATCCCGCTCCTCCTACGACAAGTAGCTTCTTGTATCTCATTTCCTCATTCTCCTGGTGCTTTTCCTGTTCTACTATTAGACTATAATCTTGACGTTACTGTCAACTGACGGATTTGTCTAGGTAGTTCCCAGCCGCATGTTTGAGTTGTCTTCGCTCTCTGGCAGACTTGACTGCTTTTCCAACTCACTTGTGGATTTCCTTGAATACGTTTATCAGTTGATCAATCTCTTCTCTGGTTCGTGGGTATCTGTGCCAATCAATCCAGACCGATTCGTCTCTCACTTTCTCGGACATAGGGAGCTTTCTGTAGAATCGCTTGTAAAATCTGACTTCTGTCAGGAGTTTCGCGTAGCCTTTTCCAACATTTTTCCTCGGCACGCCTCCCTCGAAGCCCTTCGCAATGACTTTGTCGATGAACTCGTTTCTAGTCATTCCAGCTTTCTCAGTGTTGAAGCGGCAGCCTATGATGTAATGCGCCGTTTTCATGTAAGATGATTGTTGAAGGACTTCAAGGTAGCTCGGCAGTTTCGAAATCAAGTACTTGGCGTTATTCGTTTGCCAGTCGTTCAAGTACTGTAATTTGTCCATCTGAAGAAGGCCAACTAACGCGTTCAATTCGGGCATTCTAAAGTTGAAGCAGAAATAGTCCACGTCGGTCATTCGGTCTCCGTGGTTTCTCATGTTCTTGCATTTTTCATAGAGCTTTTCATCGCTAACGGTTATCATTCCGCCTTCGCCAGTTACAATGGTCTTGGTTCTTCCTCCGCCTATGCTGAAGCATCCGACGTGGCCAAGGCATCCTGCTTTCACACCCTTGTATTCCGATCCAAGAGCATGCGAAGCATCTTCAATCACGTAGGCGCCCTGAGAATACTCCTTTATGGGATCCATTTCGCACGGTAGTCCAAGCTGATGAACAACCATCACTGCTTTGACTTTCATGACTGAGGTGACCTTTCGAAGATCGTCTGGATCCATATTGCCAAACTCATTAACATCGACGAACAATGGTTTTGCTCCTGCCAGCAATATCGGCGCAACTGTGCCTACGTGCGTGTAGGCTGGTACTGCTACAAAGTCACCTTGGTCAACATCACAAGCTTTCAGTGCTGTAAACAAAGCTGAGGAGCCTGAGGAGACAGCGACACCGTGTTTTGCTCCCACAAAAGTAGCAAATCGCTTTTCGAATTCCTGCATATAGGGCCCGCCATCGTTCGATTTGAACCAGCCCGAGAAATCTCTCTTGAGCAATTCATTGATGGCGGCCATATCAGAGTCGTTCAACATTGACATACATTTTCACCGTGAACAAATAACTGTCCTTCCAGTTTGAGACTGTTCTCGCTCTGTATCTCGGAAAGTGATAATTAAGAATTATGGTTCACGCATCGTTTTCGGTGGAAGACAGATAAATGTCCTAACGAGGACGATGATCAAACTATTTAAACTTCATACACCCTAAAAGGTTAAGGCGCGGTGCAGAAAATGTCCAAACCAAGAATGGGAGCCGGAGTAATTGTTGGAAAAGACGTGAAACTCGGCGTGAACGTTATTGTCTGGAACTATGTCGTCATTGGCGACAACACAACGATTGATGAGGGCACTCGAATTGGAAGTTTCTGCGACATAGGTAGAAACGTGGCAATCGGAAGGAACTGCAACATACAGACTCACGTGACAATCTCGAACGGTTGCAGAATAGGCAACAACGTGTTTATTGCTCCCAATACTACCCTTCTCAATGACAGGTTTCCAGTGAGCGAATGTTTGACTGCGCCCACGATAAAGGACAATGCAGTGGTAGGAGGATGCGTTGCAATATTGCCAGACGTGGTAGTTGGGGAAAGCGCTGTTATCGCAGCTGGAAGCGTGGTCACCAAAGATGTTCCGCCCTTGACTGTTGTGAAAGATGTTCCGGCAAAACCGATGATGACGCGAAAGAAATATGAAGCCAAGAAGAAGAACTTTGTGCAGAAGCATCTACGGTGAAAATGATTGAGAGTCTGGTATGACGCGTGCACTGGCAAACACGTACGGTTCGGAACCGCGATTGTAGACCGCTTGAGAAGCTTGGGGCATGAGATCATATTCACCACGAGGGCCCATCCTGACACGGTTGCATTGGCAAAGTTGCTTCACGAACATCCTTTTGTTGTCGGAGAATACGAGCCAGCAACGCTCTCCACGAGATTGGAAGCAAGCGCAAAGCGCATGCTCAAGTTCTCGGAGATGTTTAGGAATAATCCGCCCGAGGCTGCAATTTCGCACCAATCTCCGGAGCTCTGTCGTGTTGCCTTCGGTTTGAACATTCCTATTGTTGTGACCGCGGACACTCCTTACGCAACGGCAGTCAACAAGCTTACACTTCCTTTGGCGAGCGTCGTGGTGACCTCAGAAGCCATTCCGAAAAACCTATTCAGAAAATTCGGCGCGCAAGACATCAGACAGTACAGAGGAGTAGACGAGGTTGCTTGGACAAAGAACGTAGAACCTCGAAAAACCTTTGATTTTGAAAGGCCACTGATTGTCGTCAGACAGATAGAAACTCGGGCTGCCTATGCAGTCGGAAAGAAGGACGTAACTATTGAGGCTGCACGCAGGCTTTCGGCACTGGGCACCGTTGTCTTCCTTTCACGTTATGGCAAACCCAAGGAAAAAGGCCTCGTAGTTCTGGACGAGTTTGTGGATTCAGCAAGCTTGGCCGCCCAAGCTGACTTGGTTGTGAGTGCGGGCGGAACCATTTCGCGTGAAGCCGCCTTACAGGGTACACCCAGCATTGTGATATCTGAGTTTGACCGTATCGAAGTAAACGAATATCTCGCCAAAAAGGGATTCCCGATTTTTCTCGTGAAACCGTCAAAAGTCGTGGAGACGGCAAAGAAGCATCTGGGGAACAGGCTTAACGTCAAAGCCAAGATCGCTGAGCTTGAAGACCCTGTCGAAGTGATTAGAGAAATTCTGACGGAGAAGCAATTCACTTAGTCTCTCAGAGAAGAACACGTCAACGATGGGGTTTTTCTGACCGTTTGGTGAACGCGAGGAGAGTTGGGCGAAAACCCTAAATTTCCTATTGAAGCTTCCTATCTGCAAGAGAACCCGAGGGCCGGTCGTCTAGCTTGGTTAGGACATTGGCTTTACGAGCCAAAGGTCGCCGGTTCAAGTCCGGTCCGGCCCATCTCTGCCATTCTAGGGACCGTTAGGTCGCATGAGATGATTTTTTCAAGTGTAATCAAGACACTCAGATAGCGAACTCACTTACTCTTCTTTGGCCGGAATAGTTATCTGCAAATTCTGAACGGGGCGCACTATAGCGTATGCAGGAATGTCTTTGTCAATATAACTCATTGCTCCTATCCTCGCAAACTTGCCTATCGTAATGTTTGGATGCTTTCGGGAAATACATATCATTGCGTTGGCCGCTAGCCAGACTCCTTCCTCGATTGTAATGCTCCCTCTGACAATCTCAACATTATTAGGATTCTCTTTTGACATCGTATCGGCACTGTATTTCGTTTCCTTGGTAGTTGTAGCTGGAATTATCCGCACACCCCAACCGACTCCGACTCCACGCCCGATGAAGACGTCTCCTCCGCCATGAATGGTTGAATAGGGACAGATCTCTACATTGTCTTCTACAATGAGTTTTCTTGCTCCTATGAACGAAAACTGACCTATCGAGCAGTTCATGCCAAAAACGATTTCCTTGGATGGACTATCGAGAATAACTACTGGTTGATATACAACCGTTCCTTCGCCATATTTGATCATCTTTGCTTTCACCTCTCCGACTAAATGTCCTGTTTGTTGAAAAGTATAGAGCTGTTATGAAAAATATAAAACTAGCTCCTGTCCCCGCGCGCGACTGGTGGAACAAGGATTGACGATATAGGAAAAGCCGCATTATTAAGAGTGCTCCGGAAGCCGGGAAGAACTATCAAATCAAGATTATGGTTGTCAACGGTTCGGGAACCGACAACGGAGAGCGCGTGCTGTGCGAAGATAAGGAAACTGGGTCGCTTGTTGAGGAGCGATGTTTCTATATAAATGGACATTAGAAAGATGCTTGAGATGGGCTGAATGATCTTCGCTCATACCAGTATCAGGACGAGTGACATGGATAGGTCGATTGACTTCTACACCAGACTGATGGGGCTTAAGCTGCTAAGTCGACGTGAAATTCCGCAGAATGATGCGGAGATCGCTTTTCTGCAGGATCCAGATGGAAAAGGAGCTAGGCTCGAGTTGACCTTCTTCAGAAAGCAGAAGAATTTTGTTCAAGCTGAATATGAAGAAAGACTGTTTGATCACATAGCTTT